>Ga0310695_10002579_pt1 | contig 37825 bp, 31 predicted proteins | sample RumenRJG_04DNA_FD_203882 | JGI IMG/M metagenome (GOLD analysis project Ga0310695, IMG submission 203882) | Bovine rumen microbial communities from Lethbridge, Alberta, Canada - RJG_04 (v2) (version 2) | ecosystem: Host-associated > Mammals > Digestive system > Stomach > Rumen | place: Canada...
ATTTGTTGGTGGAAAAAAGAGTTATTATAGAATTGAAAACTGTGCAAACTTTGAATACGGCACATGAAGTACAGTTGGTAAACTATCTCACTGCTACTCATATTGATAATGGCTTGCTAATCAATTTCGGTGCTTCAAGATTGGAGGTAAAACGTAAATACCGTTTGTATCACAAATAATTATGTTCTTATGTTCTTTTGTCTAGAAAAAAAAGTGCTTCATTTTAAGCAGCCGGCGGGGACATCACGCGGGGTGTATACGGAGCGGAAGATCTGGTTGGTACGTTTGTCGGATGGTCAGAGAGAGGGGATAGGAGAGTGCGCCCCATTGCCCGACCTGAGTTGCGACGCCCTTCCCGACAACGAGTATGCCGCTCTGCTGGAACAGTTCTGCGACGATTTCTGTCACTCTGGCGAGATCGACTACGAGGCGATGCGCGAATACCCCTCGATGCTCTTCGGACTGGAGACGGCCCTGCTGAGCCTCCAGCATGGCGACCGTCTGTTTGATACCGCCTTCAGCCGTGGCGAGGTGGGCATCCCCATCAACGGTCTGGTGTGGATGGGCAGCTACGACGAGATGCTCCAGCGCATGGAGGAGAAACTGGAAAAGGGCTTCCGCTGCGTGAAACTGAAGATCGGCGCCATCGACTTCGACCAGGAGCTGGACCTCATCAAACGCATCCGTGAGCGGTTCTCGTTCCACGAGGTGGAGCTGCGCCTCGACGCCAATGGTGCCTTCCCTTTTGAGGAAGCCCTCTACAAACTCGAACTGCTCTCACAGTACGCCATCCACAGCATCGAACAGCCGATCAAAGCCGGACAGTGGGGCTATATGGCGGAGCTCTGCCGGGAGTCGCCGTTGCCCATCGCCCTCGATGAGGAACTCATCGGCGTGAACGATCCAGAGATGAAGGCCCACATGCTGAACATCATCAAACCGCGCTATATCATCCTGAAACCCTCGTTGCATGGTGGTATGCTGGGTTGTCGTGAGTGGATCGCCGCTGCCCGTGAACAGGGTATCGGCTCGTGGATCACCTCCGCCCTGGAGAGTAACGTCGGTCTGAACGCCATCGCCCAGTTTGCCTCCGATGTCTATGGCGACACCATCACCATGCCCCAGGGCCTTGGCACCGGCCAGCTCTTCACCGACAACATCCCCATGCCCCTCTCCATTCATGGTGATAAATTGTTTTTAGACATTTGTTCTTCTGTCTAAAATATAAATATGTCTATAAAAGAATTTCTTGAAGAATGGAATAGTCCTAGTCCGTATGTCCGAGTGCAGACGAGTGGTTCTACGGGTGCTCCCAAGCCGATGCTTGTGGAGAAGGAGCGCATGCGTCGTTCTGCCCGTATTACCTGTGACTTCCTCGGCCTCCGTGAGGGTGACACTGCCCTGCTCTGTATGTCGCTCGACTACATCGCGGGTAAGATGATGGTGGTACGTGCCATAGAACGAGGGCTGCGTTTGCTCACCGTCGCCCCCTCCGGCCATCCGCTGCAACACACTGGGGATATCGACTTCGCCGCCATGGTGCCCATGCAGGTCTATAACTCCCTGCAGGTGCCCGAGGAGCGTCAGCGGCTGATGGCCATCCATCATCTGATCATCGGGGGTGGAGCCATCGATGTGTCACTGGCGGCAGAACTGAAAAACTTCCCCCATGCCGTCTGGAGCACCTATGGCATGACAGAGACCCTCTCCCATATCGCCCTACGCCGTCTGAACGGACCGGAGACCTCGGAATGGTACACCCCCTTCGATACCGTCAGCGTCAGTCTCTCCGACGATGGTTGTCTGGTGATCGATGCCCCGGAGGTCTGTCCACAGCGCCTCGTCACCAACGACATCGCTGAGATAAAACAAGGTGTTTTCCGCATCCTGGGACGGAAGGACAATGTGATCTGTTCTGGAGGCATCAAGATCCAGGCCGAGGAGGTGGAACGTCAGCTCCAGTCCCATCTGAAGGCACCTTTCCTGATCAGTAAACGTAAGGATGAGAAATTCGGTGAGGTGGTCGTGCTCCTGACAGAGGGTGATCCTCACGAGGCCCGTGAGGTTTGTGAGCGTGTGCTGCCGAAATACCATCAGCCACGCGTCTATCTGCATATTCCCAGGATTCCCCTGACGGAGACTGGCAAACCCGCCCGAAAAGAGGCGGAACGTTACTCGTCGTCTTCTTCAGAGCCCGCATCAGGATCCACCGCCACCTCGCTGTCCTGAATCAGCTCTACCATATACTGTCGGATCTTGTGGAGCCCCTCGCCACGAGGACTGGCATTCGAGCCGTGAGAGTAGATGCACGAGCCGTCGGCAAACTTCGCATGGAATTCCCAGCTCCAGCCGTCGAGCACCTCCATCATCGGCGTATAGCGTTCCTTATACTTATACATCTTCTCCTCCACGATGATCTCGCGGAAACGCGTCACCTGCTCCGCCGTCAGCTGCTTCTCGAACAGCGGTCCGTAGGTCTCCTTCATCGCCCTGAGCACGAACACCCCCGACGAGTCTTTCTTCACCCGTCCCTCGTATTCATAGCCCGCCATCGTACCGCTGCGCGTGAATTCCACACTTTCCAGCTCACTCTCAGGCATCGTAGCCCTCGAACAACTCAGCAGACTGAGCACACTGCCCATCAAACATGCCATAAATCCTTTCATATCTCGATGCTTATCTGTTTTCAAAAAGAGATAGGACTACTCTCACGAGCCGTCCTACCGGGATTAGTTAGTAATATGATAGGTCTAAATAAGTTGATTGGTTACTCTTATCCTCGAGTCAGCCCTCTCTGTAGAAGTCGAGAGCCTCGTAGATTTCCTCTTTCGTTGCCGTCTGGTTGATACGGATGTCGCCGATGCCTCCCAGCAGGGTGAAGTTGATCGTGTCCGCCACGTTCTTCTTGTCGTGCTTCATCAGCTCCAGCAGAGTGGGGTAGTCGTCGCAGGTGATGGTCATCTTGCCATAGTGCGCCTTGATGAAACCGACGGTCTGGTGCAGCTTGTCGGTGGGGAATCCCGTCTTGATACTACTCAGATAGAGTTCACACACCAGTCCCCAGGCCACGGCATAACCGTGCAGTACGGGTTTCCGCTGTAGTGCCAGCGACTCGAAGGCATGTCCGATGGTGTGACCCAGGTTCAGTGCCTTGCGGATGCCTTGCTCCGTGGGATCCTCCGTGACGATGCGCTCCTTCACGCTGACGCTGTCGGCCAACATTCGTTTGAGACTTGAAACATCCGGATTCAGACTTCCCAGTTCAAAGTTCACCAGTTCGGCCCACATCTTCTCATTCGAGATCAGTCCGTGTTTCAGCATCTCGGCATAGCCCGAGCAGATATTCTCCGCGTCGAGGGTCTTCAGAAACTGTGTGTCGAGGATCACCGTACTGGCATTGCTGAACACGCCGATCTCGTTTTTCAGTCCCCTGAAGTTGATACCCGTCTTTCCGCCTACGCTGGCATCGACCATGGCGAGCAGCGTTGTGGGGATATTGATGTAGTTGATGCCCCGCTTGAAGGTCGAGGCCGCGAAACCGCCCAGGTCCGTCACCATACCGCCGCCTATATTTATTAATAAGGAGTGGCGGGTGGCACCTCCCTTGCCCAGTTCTTCCCAGACGTGGGCCAGCGATTCCAGCGTCTTGTGGGTGTCGGTGGCGCCGATCACGATGCGCTGGGCACCCTTCAGCACGCCGAACCCCTCAACCACCGGCAGACAGCACCGCTCCGTCGTCTCGTCCACCAGGATGAACATACGGTCATGCTCGCAGGCTTTGACAGCCTCCTCGAGAGACTGCTCAAGATCTTGGGCGATGACAACTTTCTGCGGGTTCATTCTTAACAGTTGAGGTTCTGCCTTTGGTTGTTGCGTGTGCAAAGGTACGATTAAAAATCCAAACGACGGCATGAATTTCTAAAAAAATGCTGAACTTATTAAACTTTTCTTGTCGCAGCACGTCAAAAGTTCAAAATTCAATCAAAATTCAATGAGAAAACTAGCACTTTTGGTGACCGCATTGATCGTTTCGGTCACGACATTCGCTCAGCGCACAGTAACAGGAAAGGTTGTAGAACAGGATACACAGGAGGCCGTCATCCAGGCCACCGCCGCCCTGCTCAGTGGTGAGAAAGTAGTAGCCAACGCAGTCACCAACACCAACGGTGCCTTCACGATCAAGGCCCCCAGCGACGGCAGTTACACCCTTCAGGTGACGTATGTAGGTTTCAAGACCTATACGAAGAAAATCAACATCAAGGACGGTAAGGACTACCATGCCGGCACCATTAAGATCGAGCCCGATGCCATCATGCTGCAGGGTGCCACGGTGACGGCCCACGCCTCGAAGGTCACCCTCAAGGCCGATACCTTCGTCTATAACGCCAACGCCTTCCGCACGCCCGAAGGCTCCGTCGTCGAGGAACTCGTACGCCGTCTGCCGGGAGCAGAGGTCGGCGACGACGGTACCATCAAGATCAACGGTAAGCAGGTGAAGAAGATCCTCGTCGACGGTAAGGAGTTCATGACGGGCGACACACAGACCGCCATGAAGAACCTGCCCACGAACATCATCGACCGCATCAAGGCCTACGACCAGCAGAGCGACCTCGCCCGCGTCTCGGGTATTGAGGACGGCGAGGAAGAGACCGTGCTCGACTTCGGCATCAAGCCCGGCATGAACAAGGGCGTGATGGTCAATGCCGACCTCGCCGCAGGTACCGAGCACCGCTACGCAGGCCGTATCTTCGGTGGTGTGATGATGAACGACATGAAGCTCTTCCTCATGACCAATGCCAACAACACCAACGACCAGGGCTTCCCCGGCGGTGGTGGCGGTGGCGGACGATTCGGAGGCGGACGCCAGGGACTCACCGCCAACAAGATGGTCGGTGCCAACTTCAACTACGAGAAGAAAGACAAGATCAGCGTCGACGGTAGCGTACGCTGGAACCATAGCGACAACGACACCTATTCGAAGACCTCTACCCAGAACTTCTTCAGCGAGACCCTCTCCTCCTATGGCAACAGCCTCAGCCAGAACTTCTCGCGCACCAACAACTGGAACGCCCAGATGCGTCTCGAGTGGCAGCCCGACTCCATGACCAACATCCTGTTCCGTCCCAATGCCCGCTACAACAGCAACGACGGCGAGAACAGCAGCACCAGTGCCACCTTCACGGAGAACGAGAACCCCTACGACTACGTGTCCGACCCCCTGAAGGAGATCGAGACCCTCATCGGCAAGGGCATCGTGAAGAACCTCAACATTCAGGACGGCATCAGCTACAGCGACACGAAGACCCTCGGCGGCATGCTCCAGTTCAACCGCCGACTGAGCAACAACGGCCGTAACCTCACCATCCGCCTGAACGGCAACTACAGCGAGGGCACCAGCAAGTCGATGTCGAACAACTACATCTACCTCTTCACCACGGCCGACACCACGATCACCAACCGCTACAGTCTGACGCCGCAGGACAACTGGAGCTACTCCGCCCGCATCACCTACAGCGAGCCCATCTTCCGGCAGGTCTACCTCCAGTTCAGCTATAACTATCAGTACAGCTACACCAAGAGCGACAAGAAGACCTACAGCCTGTTCGACGTCGACTACAGCGACATCGCCCCCCAGTACCGTAACTGGGACGCCTACCTCGGCCGTCTGCCCCATTCGCTCGACTACTACGAGGACACCAACCTCAGCCGAATGTCCGAATACAAAAACTACACCCATACCGCCGAAGTGATGCTGCGCATCGTGCGCAAGGCCTACAACTTCAACGTGGGCTTCCAGGTGATCCCCCAGAAGTCGCACTTCATCCAGGACTACCAGGGCATCCATGCCGACACCACGCGCACCGTCACCAACTTCACCCCGACGCTCGACTTCCGCTGGAAGAAGTCGGCCACCGGTCAGCTGCGCTTCACCTACCGCGGACGTACCCAGCAGCCCTCGATGAGCGACCTGCTCGACATCCGCGACGACAGCAACCCCCTGCGCATCACCACCGGTAACCCCGGTCTGAAGCCCTCGTTCACGCAGAACTTCAACCTCTTCTACAACGACTACTTCCAGAAGCACCAGCGTGCCGTGATGACCTTCGTCAACTTCTCTACCACGAGCAACTCCATCGCCAACAAGACCACCTATAACTCCGAGACCGGTGGTACGATCACGCGTCCTGAGAACGTCAACGGCAACTGGAACGGCAACCTGGGCTTCATGTTCAACACCGCCCTCGACTCCGCCGCCTTCTTCAACGTCAACACCTTCACCAACCTGAGCTACAACCACAACGTCGGTTTCGTGAGCGTCGATCAGGAGAAGGACTCCCAGAGGAGCGTCACCAACACCTTCGGCATCGGCGAGCGTCTGGCAGCCAGCTACCGCAACGAGTGGTTCGAGTTCGAGCTCAACGGCTCGCTCAACTACAACCGTGCCCGCAGCGAGCTCCAGCCCACTGCCAACCTCGACACGTGGCAGTTCGCCTACGGTGGCATGTTGGGCCTCACAGCCCCCTGGGGCACCGCCCTCACCACGAACCTCACGATGCAGAGCCGTCGCGGCTATACCGACAGTTCGTTGAACACCAACGAGCTCATCTGGAACGCGCAGATCTCGCAGAGCTTCCTCCGCGGCAACGCCCTCACCGTCTCGCTCCAGTTCTACGACATCCTCAAGCAGCAGTCCACCCTCAGCCATATCATCAACGCCACGCAGCGCACCGATACGGAGTATAACGCCGTCACGAGCTACGCCATGCTCCACGTCATCTACCGTCTGAACCTCTTCGGAGGTAGCAACGGCTTCTTCGGTGGTAGAGGCCCCGGCGGCCCTGGTGGTCGTGGAGGCTTCGGCGGACGTCCCGGTGGCTTCGGTGGCGGTCCCCGTGGCGGAGGTGGCGGCTTCGGCGGCCCCCGCAGATTCTAACCCAAACAAAAAATCCCCGCACTGAGCGGGGATTTTTGTTGTTATTCAGAATTACTTCTCCTCCTCTTCGGCGGGGGCGGCTTCGGGCTCGGGATCCTTGAAGTCGGTGATGCCGGCCTTGATGAGGATGTTGTACCAACTGATGAGCTTCTTGATGTGGCTGTTCTGCACACGGTCCTGATCCCACTCGGGGAGCACCTTGCTGAAATACTCGTGGAGCTCCTTGGGGCTCGCCTTCTTCTCGTTGATGCTGGCGGGCTTGCCACCTTCGAGGGTCTTCAGACTCTCCAGGACGTCCATCAGGGGCACGTCGTCGGTCTCGGTGAACATGGCGATGTCGCCGAGTGAGGTGATGCGGTCGGTGGCGAAGGCGGGCATACGCTTGTGGGTGTCGTCGAGCGCCTCGACAATCAGGTTGTTGTTTCCTCTGGAAACGAGTTTGTAGAGGCCGGGCTTGCCGGCGATTGCTAAAATGGTCTGTTGCATTGTTCTATAATCTGATTTAATTGTTGTTCGATATCAGACTGGCCGTCGTTGACGATGACGAAATCGGCACGGCGGGCCACTTCTTCCTGGGGCAGCTGGCGCCCGATCCAGTCGAGCACCTTCCTGCGGGAGATATGATCGCGCTCCATGACGCGGCGGATGCGCTCCTCGAGGGGAGCGGTGACGACGACGACGCGATCGACGAGGCGGTAGATGCCGGACTCGTACATGATGGCGCTCTCCATCCACTGCATGCCGCTGGCGAGGTAGTCGCGGAACACGGCGGGGTGGACGATGTCGTTGATGGCCTTCTGGTGGTCGGCGGAGGCGAGCAGGTACTGCGAGACGACGGCTTTGTTGAGGCGCCCGTCGGCGGTATAGCTGTCGGGACCGATCAGGGCGGTCATCTGACGGCGGATCTCGGGGGTGACGATGAGGCGCTTGGCGGCGCTGTCGCAGTCGTAGACCTCGTAGCCCCGCTGACGGAGCCGCTGGCACACGTAACTCTTACCGCTGCCGATGCCGCCGGCAATACCGATTCTTATCATGGCGTCACTCGGTCTCTATGAGGTAATCGACCATGGTGGTCTCGAGTTTCGCACGCGAGATGCCTGCGGGCACGTCCTTCAGATAGATGCGGCACTTCTCGGAGGGGTTCTGCTTGATCTCCTGATAGTCGGCCACGACGGTGAAATTCTCGGGACGGAGGTTGCGATAGACGCTGACGCCCGTGACGAACGTGACGCTGACCTTGGCGGGGAAGGTGCGCAGCACTTTGCCCTCGGGCATGTTGATGCCCTCGATGGGGATGCCCTCGATGCGCTCCTCGGTGAGCACGTCGGTGAAGAAGCTCACCTGGATGTGGTCGGGCACCATCTTCACGCCTCTCAGCTTGCTGAGATGGCAGTTCACGATGAGCGTGTCGCGGAAATTCGCGTAGTTGAGCGGCTCGGTATACACCATGTTGATGCTGTCGAGCTTCTCGTCGGAGGCATAGACGGTGATGCTGTCGGGGGAGTATTCCACGCGCGAGATGAAGTAGAGCTCCTCGGGGATGACACGGCCGTTCCACCTGACGGGCACCTGCTTCTTCGTGCCGTAGTTGTAGTAGAACTCGAGCTTCTCGGGCTTCATGCTGACGATCTTCGAGCTGCTGAGCATGTGCTGGTAGATGGTCTTCTGAATGTCCTGGGCGGCGATGAGGCCGGTGCCGTTGTTACGGGTGTAGTTGCGGAAGCTGAACTGGATGTTGCGCAGGTAGTCGCCGTAGTGATAGGCGGCGAGGACGATGCCCTTGTCGCGGATGGTCATCCTGACGGTGTCGACCTCGTCGGAGGTGAGCACGGCGTTCTTCGGCACATCGGTGATGGTGACGGGGATGGCAAACTCCTGCTCGTAGGTCTCGTTGAGCGTCAGCGATAGCCAGAAGACGCCGGAGAGGAACAGGAAGAACAGGAATATCAGGAGCTCCCTGTTGAACTTGCTGAACAGGTAGTTCCTGATGTAGTGCCAGATCGTGCCGATGCCCATCGCTGCAGGGGTGTGTTATTTCTGCGCTGCGGGGGTGCTGCTCATGTCCTTGAAGACGGAGGTCTTCTCGACGGTGACAACGACGTCGCGGGCGATCTTCACATCGACGGTGTTCTTGGTCAGGTCGATGCTCTTCACCGTGCCGTGGATACCGCCGCCGGTGACGACTTCGGTGCCCTCGGTGAGCTCGTTCTGGAACTTCTGGATCTCCTTCTGTTTCTTCTGCTGGGGCTTGATCATGAAGAACCACATGATGGCGAAGATGGCCACCATCATGATGATCATGCTCATGCCGCTTCCTTGTGCTGACTGTGCAGCTAATAAGATGTTTGTCATTTTCTATGTATGTTTTGTTGTTAGTCTTTCTTGTCGTTGCCGGGTTCGTCGTCCTTCTTGATGCGGTGGCGCATCTTCTTGACCTGTCCGTTGCGCATCACCTTCTCTACATGCAGCTCCTGGGGCGCACTCTCCTTGCTGGCCTTCTGGTCGTGGGGATCCATGTGCTTCATCAGGCGACCTTTCTTGATCAGGTTGCGGGCGATGGCGTCGAGCATGCCGTTGATGTAGCCGCCGCTCTTCTTCGTGGAGTAGAGCTTGGCAATGTCGACGTACTCGTTGATGCTGACGCTGACGGGGATATTGGGGAAGGTCATCATCTCGGCGATGGCGATCTGCATGAGGATGACGTCCATATAGGCCAGGCGGGAGAAGTCCCAGTTGCGCGAGGCCTCGCTCATATAGCCCTGGTACTGGTCGGCGTTGAGGATGGAGGCGCGGAAGAGCTTGCGTGCGAAGTCCTTCTCCTCGTCGCTGTCCCACTCGGGCAGCAGCTCTTCCTTGGCACCGTTCTGCTCCTTGAAGCGCTTGATGGTCTTCAGCACGAAGGTGTCGACGATCTCCTTGTCGTCGTTCCAGTAGAGGCTCTGGTCTTCGAGGAGGGCGTCGAGGTCGGCGTTCTCCATGATGAAGGTCTTGTAGAGCTTGCGCCACAGCTCGCGGTCGGCGTCGTAGCTGTCTTCCTCGCTGGCCATGTAGTCCTGGTAGATCTCGCTCTGCTCGATGGTCTCGAGGATCTGTCCGAGGAACACGGCGGAGTCGGCCCAGGCGAACTTCTGGGTGCTCAGGAAGTCCTGGAGCATCTTGTTCTCGCTGAGTTGCAGGGCGAAGCGGTTGAATACGAATTTCTGCGAGGGCTCTGCTGTTCCTTCGCGCTTGGCACGGCTCTGTGCCACCTCCAGCCTGCGACGCGACTCGTCGGTGATGGCCACGATCAGCGCCAACAGGTAGTTGTAAAGGTCATAAGCTTTTGACAGACTGAAGAATAGCTCTTTCTCAGCCGAGTCGATGTTCTTGTTACCGTTTTGATAGTAAGCGTAGGTTAACTGAACAATCTTGATTCTGATAATTTCTCTATTGATCATCTCACTTGATGCTTAAAAGATTAAATTTGTTCTACGTTTTGTTATTACTAATGTGCAAAGGTAGGCATTTTTCTACAATCTTGCAAGAAAAAGAGCAAAAAATGCACTTTTTTTTCATTTTTTCATTTTTTCGTTTTTTCATTTCAGAATAATTATGTACCTTTGCACCGCTTTTTCTCAAAGCACTACGATTTTTCGTGTGATGGCGAATTAAGCAAACAGGTAATTAACTTAATTTAGAGTAACACAATTATGAAAGAAATGAGTGTCAGTGGCCAGAAGCGTGCCACTACCGGCAAGAAAGCCGCAAAGGAACTCCGCAAGGAGGGTCTTGTTCCTTGTAACCTCTATGGTGAGAAGAAAGACGAGAAGGGTCTGCCCGAGGCTCTGTCGTTTGCCATCCCCGCTACACAGCTCCGCAAGGTGGTGTATTCTCCCGACGTGTATGTGGTCAACCTGACCATCGACGGTGAGACTCACAAGGCCGTGATGAAGGAAATCCAGTTCCATCCGACAACGGATGCCGTACTGCATATCGACTTCTTCGAGGTGAACGAGACGAAGCCCATCACCATTGGTATCCCCGTGAAGCTGACTGGTCATGCTCAGGGTGTGCGCGACGGTGGTCGTCTGAGCCAGGCTGTCCGTACGCTGAACGTGACGGCTCCCTACAAGCAGATCCCCGAGGTGCTGAATGTGGACGTGACTGAGCTGAAGCTCGGTAAGGCCATCAAGGTGGCTGAGCTGAACTTCGAGGGTCTCGAGATCGCTACGCCTGCCCAGGTGGTGGTTTGCTCCGTGAAGGCAACACGTGCTTCTCGTTCGGCTGCTGCTGCAGGTGAAGAGGCTGCTGCTGAGTAATTCCTAAAAGGAAGGGAATGGACAAGTACTTGATTGTTGGCTTGGGAAATGTCGGTGATGAATACGAACTGACCCGCCACAATACAGGCTTTATGGTATTGGATGCCTTTGCGAAGGCGTCCAATATTCATTTTGAAGACCGGCGATACGGCTTTGTGGCGGAAACGACGGTCAAAGGCCGGAAAGTGTTCTTGCTCAAACCCTCGACCTTTATGAATCTGAGCGGCAATGCTGTGCGCTACTGGCTGAACAAGGAGAATATCGACCAGAAGCGATTGCTGGTGATCAGCGACGATGTGGCGCTGCCCCTGGGGGCGTTCCGCCTGAAGGCCAACGGCTCGAACGGCGGGCACAACGGTCTGGGACATATCCAGCAGCTCATCGGACAGAACTACGCCAGGCTGCGCATGGGCATCGGCAGCGATTTCCCCCACGGCATGCAGGTGGACTGGGTGCTGGGGAAGTATGACGAGGAAGACCTGAAGGTGCTCCAGCCCAGTATCGACCTGGGGGTGGAGATCATCAAGAGTTTTGTGCTCGCAGGGATTGATATCACGATGAACCAGTATAACAAACTGGGGAAGGCAAAAAAGGTGAAAACGGAAGATGGAGGAAGTAGCAAGGATTGACAAGTGGCTCTGGGCCGCGCGTATCTTCAAGACACGCTCCATCGCCGTCGATGCCTGTAAGAACGGGCGCGTCACCATCAACGGGGTGAATGTGAAACCCTCGCACATGGTGAAGGCAGGGGAGGTGGTCGCCGTCAGGAAACCGCCTGTGACCTACTCGTTCAAGATACTGAAAACGATCGAACAAAGGGTGGGGGCGAAGCTGCTGCCCGAGATTTATGAGAATGTGACGCCGCCAGACCAGTACGAGCTGCTGGAGATGAACCGTATCAGCGGTTTCGTGGACAGGGCCAGAGGTACTGGACGCCCCACGAAGAAGGACAGGCGCGCCATGGATAGTTTTTTTGAAGAAATAGAATAGCGTATGTGGATTACTGTTGTGTATGTCATCGTCGGTGTGGCTCTCGTGTTATGGGGAGCTGACAGACTGACGGAGGGTGCTGCTTCGCTGGCACGTGGCATGAGGGTACCGGAGATTGTGATCGGTCTGACGATCGTGGCTGCAGGAACGTCGGCACCGGAGATGTTCGTCAGTCTGGTGTCGGCACTGAAAGGCACGTCGGACTTGGCGGTGGGTAATGTGCTGGGTTCGAATATCTTCAACACGATGCTCATTGTGGGATGTTCGGCGGTGGTGGCACCGATGGCTGTCGCCCCCTCTACCGTGAAGAAGGATATCCCCTTTGCCGTGGCGGCCTCGTTCCTGTTGTTCATGCTCTGTTTCGACGATATGGACTCTACCCACCTCTGGGGTAACGAGATCAGCCGTTCCGACGGTCTTATCCTGCTCGTCGGCTTCATCATCTTTATGTTCTATACGTTTAAGAGTGCGAAGCAGCAGGGGCTGTTGCCTACCGAGGAGGAGCGTGAGGATCTGAAGGAAATGCCCAAGGACTATACTCATCTGTGGCGTAACATCGCGTTTATCGTACTGGGTCTGGTGTGCCTGATCGTCGGTAGTGACCTCTTCGTGGGGGGTGCCACGGATATCGCCTATCGCTACGAGGTGCGCCAGAGCGTGGTGGGACTGACGATCGTTGCCGGCGGTACGTCGCTGCCGGAACTGGCTACGAGTGTGGTGGCGGCCTATAAGGGGCGCTCGGCACTGGCCATCGGCAACGTGCTGGGATCGAATGTCTTCAACATCCTGCTGATCCTGGGTATGACGGCTGTCATCAACCCGCTGCGTATCATGGGTATCACCATCATCGACCTGATGATGATGCTGGTGAGCATCGGTATCGTATGGCTCTTTGCCTTCACGAAGTACTCGGTGTCGCGTAAGGAGGGTGCCCTGCTCGTGCTGGGATTCATCGCCTATATGGGTTGGCTGCTCTATCTGCTATAGTAAACACAGGGGTCGCTGAAACCCCCTTTATCAAAACAAACAATGGAAAAGAAAAGTAATCAACAACGGATCAGTGTGCTGTTTATGTTTTACGGCATCCTGTTCTGTGTCTGCCTGATCACGGCCAACGTGCTGGAGACCAAGCAGATCTCATTGGGTCCTGCGAATATGACGGCAGGACTGATCGTGTTCCCCGTCAGCTATATTATTAATGATGTGGTCTGTGAAGTGTGGGGATATGGACGTACGCGCCTGCTCATCTGGCTCGGGTTTACGATGAACTTCCTGTTCGTGACCTTCGGCGCCATCGCAGACTGGATTCCAGGCGCTGACTATTGGAACGGTCAGGAGGGTTTCCACCAGATCTTCGGACTGGCACCACGTATCGCCGGTGCTTCGTTTCTCGCCTTCCTCGCAGGGTCGTTTATCAACGCCTATGTGATGAGTAGGATGAAACTGTTGTCGGCAGGTAGGAATTTCTCGTATCGTGCAGTGCTGAGTACGATCTTCGGTGAACTGACGGACTCGGTCATCTTCTTCCCCCTGGCACTGGGTGGCGTGATTCCCTGGGAGGAGATGCCGTCGCTGGTGATTACACAGGTGACGCTGAAGACGCTCTATGAGATCGTCGTGCTGCCTGTGACCATCAGGGTGGTGAAGTTTACCAAGGCTCACGATCATGAGGATGTGTTTGACAGGGATGTGGCATATAACATTTTTAAGGTGAAGGATCTATGAGAGAGAACGAACAATTGCAGGCACTCGGCAAAAAGACCGAGTATCGGATGGATTATGCACCAGAGGTGCTGGAAACGTTTGTAAACAAACATCCTGACAACGACTATTGGGTACAGTTCAACTGTCCTGAGTTTACGTCGCTCTGTCCTATCACAGGACAGCCGGACTTTGCGGAGATCAAGATCCTCTATATCCCCGGTGAGCGGATGGTGGAGTCGAAGAGTCTGAAACTCTACCTCTTCTCGTTCCGTAATCACGGTGATTTCCATGAGGACTGCGTGAACATCATCATGAAGGACCTGGTGCGTCTGATGGATCCGAAGTATATCGAGGTGGTGGGTCTCTTCACGCCCCGTGGCGGCATCAGCATCTATCCATACGCCAACTATGGGCGCCCCGGTACCAAATACGAACAGATGGCCGAGCGGAGGCTGCTGGAATACCAGATGAGATAACGCCCCTGTAAAAAATACCTAAAAATCAGTCCGAATTGCATGCAGTTCGGACTTTTTTTGCTAAATTTGCAGTCATTATTACTATTGATGACATTTTTATGGCAAAGAAGAAGATTCAATTCAGTCTCGTTTACAGAGACATGTGGCAGAGTTCTGGTAAGTTCCAGCCACGTAAAGACCAGCTGGAACGCGTTGCTCCCGCAATCATCGATATGGGCTGTTTCGCCCGAGTAGAAACCAACGGCGGCGCCTTTGAGCAGGTCAACCTGATGGCAGGCGAGAATCCTAACCTCGCAGTTCGCGCTTTCTGTAAGCCTTTCAACGAGGTAGGCATCAAGACCCACATGCTCGACCGTGGTCTCAACGCCCTCCGTATGTATCCTGTGCCCGATGATGTTCGTGCACTGATGTACAAGGTTAAGCACGCTCAGGGTGTGGATATCACTCGTATCTTCTGCGGACTGAACGATACCCGTAATATCATCCCAAGTATCAAGTGGGCCAAGGAAGGCGGCATGACACCACAGGCCACCTTGTGTATCACCACATCGCCTGTTCACACCGTTGAGTACTACGCTGCCATCGCCGACGAGGTGATCGCTGCCGGCGCCGAGGAAATCTGTCTGAAGGATATGGCAGGTATTGGTCAGCCAGCTATGCTGGGTGCCCTCACCAAGGCTATCAAGACCAAGCACCCCGATATCATCATCCAGTATCACGGACACTCTGGTCCTGGACTGTCGATGGCGTCGATCCTCGAAGTATGTAACAATGGTGCTGATGTAATCGATACTGCTATCGAGCCTCTGTCGTGGGGTAAGGTTCACCCGGATATCATCTCGGTTCGTTCGATGCTGAAGAACGAGGGCTTCGAGGTGGCTGATCTGGATATGAATGCCTATATGCAGGCACGTACACTCACTCAGGAGTTCATCGACGACTGGCTCGGATGTTTCATCAATCCTGCTAACAAGCACATGTCAAGTCTGTTGCTTGGTTGTGGTCTGCCTGGTGGTATGATGGGTTCGATGATGGCCGATCTTGGTCCTATCCAGAAGATGATCAACAAGGAGCGCGAGAAGAAGGGCGAGAGTGCACTCACCATGGACGATATGCTGGTGAAGCTGTTCAACGAGGTAGAGTATGTATGGCCTAAGGTTGGATATCCCCCACTGGTAACGCCATTCTCACAGTACACCAAGAACATCGCTCTGATGAACCTCCTCACCATGGAGCAGGGCAAGGGTCGCTACGTCATGATGGACGACGCTATCTGGGGTATGATCCTCGGTAAGAGTGGTAAGGTGCCTGGTACCATCGCTCCTGAACTCGTAGAGTTGGCTGAGAAGAAGGGACTCAAGTTTACAGATGCCGATCCTCACACACTGCTCGAGAATGCGCTCGACGGCTTCAAGAAGGAGATGGATGAGAACGGTTGGGACTACGGACAGGACGACGAAGAGCTGTTCGAGTTGGCTATGCACCCCGAGCAGTACCGTCCATTCAAGAGCGGTCAGGCCAAGAAGCAGCTGCTGGCTGATATCCAGAAGGCCAAGGATGCTAAGCTGGGTGGCGGACAGAAGATCTCTCAGGAAGAGATCGACGCTCTGAAGCACGCTAAGGCTGATGCCGTGAAGTCGCCGCTGGACGGACAACTCATCTGGAGCTTTGGTGGTGAGGGTGTGCCCGCAGCCTGTATCGAACCGTTTATCGGACAAAGTTATAAGGAGGGCGATGTCTTCTGCTACCTGCAGACGAAGTGGGGTGAGATCGTCGAGATCCCCGCTGCCATGGGAGGTAAGCTTGTGGATATCAGCGTGAAACCCGGACAGAAGATCCGTCAGGGTGACACCATCGCCTGGATTCAGAGAGAGGGATGATGGATTATCAGGCCATTATCAATGAATATTATCCGTCGGAGAATGATCTCCGGCGGATATTGCTAACGCATAGCCGTCAGGTGGCAGACCGTTGTCTGCTGATTGCCCACAAACATCCGGAGTTGAAACTGGATACAGAGTTTCTCGAAGAGGCTGCCATGCTCCATGATATCGGCATCTTCCAATGTGATGCACCCAGTATCCAGTGCTTTGGTACAGAGCCTTATATCTGTCATGGCATGATCGGAGGGCGTCTGTTGCGCGAGAAAGGACTGGTGCGTCATGCCCAGGTGTGTGAAAGACATACGGGTACAGGCATCTCAAGAGATCAGATACAGGCACAGAACCTGCCCCTTCCTCTGGACGGGAACTATGTGCCTGACACGCTGGAGGAGCAGGTCGTGTGCTATGCCGACAAGTTCTATTCCAAGACACATCTGGACCGAGAACGGACGGTGGAACAGACGGCACGTAGTCTGGAACCTTTCGGCGAGGCTGGTCTCAAACGCTTTTTCCAATGGGTTGACATCTTTGAATAAATTCATTAATTCTGTGATAATCTCTGTTAATCTGTCACGGAAATAAGAATTTATTTGTACTTTTGCACCCGTGAAAAGGAAATCAGCCCTGATTTTAATGCTCTTTGTCATCATGATGGTGATGGCAGAGGCACCGTTGTCCCTCCTCAGAGGGAAAAGCACGATGCGTGCTGTGGCTGATTCGCTTTTTACTGACAGTATTCCCGTTGACAGCATTCCCACTGATACGATTCTTGACGAAGAGCTGGAGGCTACGGCCAAGCTGAAGCGTGATACCTCAACGATGGACTCTCTCGAACTCGCCATCTACAAGCATAACAAGGCGGTGGACGACTCCCTCAGACTCGACAGTATCAATCGCAGCAAGAAGAACGGTATCGACTCCCCAGTGGATTATGTCGCCAAAGACTCCCTGACGTATAATGCCGCCTCAGGACTGGCTCATCTGTATGGAGAGTCGAATGTGAAATATCAGAACATGGACCTCTCTGCCGATCATATCTATATGAGTCTTGACAGTAATCTGGTCCATGCAGACTCCCGTATCGACAGTGCGACTAACCAGCCTGTAGGCTCTCCGGTGTTCAAGATGGGAAGCGATACGTATGAGACGGGCGAGATGGGCTTTAACTTCAAGACGAAGAAAGGTATCATCGAGGATGTATATACCCAGCAGGAAGACGGTTTCCTGACCAGTGAACTGTCGAAGCGTGGTGCCAATGGTGAGATGTTTATCCAGCATGGACGATATACGACTTGCGATGATCCCCATCCTGATTTCTATCTGGCGATGTCGCGTGCCAAGGTGCGCCCGGGCAAGGATGTGGTCTTCGGTCCTACCTATCTGGTGGTGGCTGACGTGCCCCTTCCGCTGGCTGTCCCCTATGGCTTCTTCCCGTTCACCAAGAGCTATTCCAGCGGTTTCATCATGCCGACGTATGGTGACGAGACGGAGCGCGGTTTCTATCTGCGTGATGGTGGATACTATTTCGCGCTGAGCGACAAGATGGACCTGAAACTCCTGGGAGAGATTTATACAAAGGGATCGTGGGGTTTCTCGGCTGCGTCGAACTACAAGAAACGTTACAGATATGGCGGTTCTGCCTATTTCAGCTATCAGAACACGAAAAGAGGCGAGAAGAACATGTACGACTATCAGAAAGAGACGAGTTTCATGCTTCGTTGGAGCCATCGTCAGGATACGAAGGCCAATCCGTATAGCACTCTCTCTGCTAGCGTGAACTTCGCTTCGACGAGTTATGAGCGTAATAACCTGAACTCGATGTATAATCCACAGGCGCTGACACAATCGACACGTACTTCATCTGTGTCATGGCAGACGGGCTTCTCCAGTCTCGGATTGTCGCTGAGTTCGCAGATGAACCTGAATCAGAATATGCGTGACTCTTCGATTGCCCTGACGTTGCCTGATATGAATATCACCGTCGCACAGTTCTATCCCTTGAAACGGAAGAAGGCCGTCGGCGATGCACGCTGGTATGAGAAGATCTCCGTGAGCTATACAGGACAGATCAAGAATGAGATCAATACGAAAGAGGATCGGCTGTTGCATTCCAGCCTGACCAAAGACTGGAAGAATGGTATGTCGCACACCATTCCTATCAAGGGTAATTTCACACTCTTAGGCTATCTGAATGTGACGCCGTCGTTTAATTTCTACGACAAGATGGTGTTCCGTCGTGTCAATAAGTCGTGGGATGCCCAGAAACAGAAAGAGGTGGCCGATACCATCAATGGTTTCTATAACCTGTACAACTGGAACGTGTCGCTGGGTCTCTCAACGAAACTCTATGGCTTCTGGATTCCCAACAGGAAGATCTTCGGTGAGAAGATTGACCGCATCCGTCACGTCCTCACCCCGCAAGTGAGTTTCCAGTATGCACCAGACTTCAGCGACAGTCGCTATGGCTATTATGACTCCTATCAGAAGACCGATGCCAAAGGTAATGTGACGATGGTGACGTATTCGCCCTTCCAGGGTGGAGCCTATTCTCCTCCTGGAAAAGGAAAGACGGGAATGGTGAGCTTCGACCTGAGCAACAATCTGGAGATGAAGGTCAAGAGTGAGGAAGATACGACAGGTTTTAAGAAGATCTCGCTGATCGATGAGTTTAAACTGGGTATGTCGTACAACTTTGCCGCCGATATCAGACCCTGGAGTAACCTCAGTACCACGCTCCGTCTGAAACTGTCGAAGAGCTATACACTGAACCTGAGTACCGTATTCGCCTCGTATGTCTATGAGGCCGACAGCGTGGGAGCTACACCACGTGAGAGTGAACATACCACCTATTGGGGACAGGGTAAGTTCGGCCGATTCCAAGGTCTCTCGCAGAACCTCTCCTATACGCTGAACAATGAGAAAGTGGGCAACTTTATCAAATGGCTCAAGGGAGAGAAGGTGGATAAGAAGAAAGACAAGAATAAACGTGATGAGGAGGAGAACGAGTGGGATTCGGAGTTGGAGCCCAACATCGATAAGGATATGGAGGACGCCAAGCATGCCGCCAAGCGAGGGGATAACTCGAAAGCCGATACCGACGACGACGGCTATATGCCTTTCAAGATGCCGTGGAGCATCAGTCTGGGCTATGGTGTCAACATTCGTGAGGATGTCAATGTGAAGAAGTTCAATTACAACACCATGCGCTATCCTTATAAGATTACGCAGACCTTGAACATCAGCGGTAACCTGCGCATCAGCGACGGGTGGAACATCAACTTCTCGTCGGGCTACGACTTCGATAATAAGAAGATCTCCATGACGACAGCCTCGCTGAGTCGTGACCTGCATTGTTTCAATATGTCGTGTCAGGTGGTGTTGGCACCCTATACCAGTTATAATTTCTCCTTCCGTTGTAACGCCGCTACGCTGACCGATGCCCTTAAGTACGATAAGCGTTCGAGTTCAACCAATGTTGTGCAATGGTATTAAGCATTTGACCTATGGCAGAATTACCCTCCATGATTAAAGACCTGGCGTTGATGCTGGTAGTAGCAGGCATCGTGACGCTGATTTTTAAACGACTGAAGCAGCCGCTGGTGCTGGGTTATATCGTGGCAGGTTTTCTGGTAGGTCCTCACATGCCTTATACCGCCTCTGTAGCAGATACGGAGAACGTTCATCTGTGGGCGGATATCGGCGTGATGTTCCTGCTGTTCTCGCTGGGACTTGACTTCTCTTTCAAGAAGATTCTCAGGATGGGTGCCTCTCCCATCATCTCCACCATCACCATCATCTTCTGTATGTCGATGCTGGGTGTCTGTGTGGGTCATTCCTTTGGTTGGGAAAAGATGGACTGTATCTTCCTGGGTGGTATGCTTGCCATGTCTTCCACAACGATTATCTATAAAGCCTTCGATGATCTGGGACTGCGGCAACAGCAGTTTGCCGGTATGGTGATGAGTGTGCTGATTCTGGAGGATATCCTGGCTATTGTGATGATGGTGATGTTGAGTGCCATTGCCAGTGGTAATAATCCAGATGGCGAACAGATGCTCGGCTCTGTCGTGAAGATCGGCTTCTTCCTGATCTTGTGGCTCATCGTGGGTATTTTTGCCATTCCGATCTTCCTGCGCTCTGTGCGAAGGCTGATTAACAACGAGGTGTTGTTGGTGGTATCGTTGGGCCTCTGCTGTGCGATGGCTGTCTTCTCTACCCAGGTGGGCTTCAGTTCGGCTTTCGGCGCCTTTATCATGGGTAGTATTCTCGCAGAGACTATTGAGGCCGAGCGTATCGAGAAGCTGGTAGAACCTGTGAAGAACCTCTTCGGCGCCATCTTCTTCGTCTCTGTGGGTATGCTGGTCGATCCGCAGATTCTGATTCGGTATGCGATTCCTATTCTGTGTCTGATACTGACCATTCTGGTGGGACAGGCTCTCTTCGGTACCATCTCTTTCATGTTAGGCGGCGAGTCGCTGAAATCTGCCATGCGTTGTGGATTCTCAATGGCGCAGATCGGTGAGTTCTCATTCATCATCGCCTCCTTAGGTCTGTCGTTGGGGGTGATCAGCGACTTCCTTTATCCGGTTGTCGTGGCAGTATCCGTCATCACCACCTTCCTGACACCCTACATGATCCGTCTGGCTACTCCGGCCTATAACCATCTGGAGCATCGTCTGCCCCAGAAACTCATACAGTCGTTGAATCGTCTGACCATCGACAATGCACATTCTCAGGAACAGAGCATGTGGAAGAAACTGTTGTCTCAGATGACCACCTATACGTTGATCTATTCCATACTGTCCTCTGCCGCGATAGCCGTGATGTTCACCTTTGTTCTGCCCATCACACGAAAATTGTTGCCGGGGTGGAATCTCCATTGGTATGCCAATGCGATTACAGGTGTCCTGACGGTCATTATCATCTCGCCATTCCTGCGGGCCATGGTGATGAAGAAGAATCGCAGCGAGGAGTGGAAGACACTTTGGGCGGAGAGTGGGCGTAACCATCTGCCATTGCTCTTTACGATTCTTGTCAGAATGGTGATCGCCATCGCCTTCATCTTCTATATCTGCCATTATCTGAGTCGTTTCTCGAGTGCTGTGATGATTACTATTGGTGTGGTGGTTGTCTTGCTGATTATCTTCTCGCGGACTGTCAAGATGAGGAGTATCACCTTGGAGCGACTTTTTATCCAGAACCTGCGTTCAAGGGATATTGAGGCACAGGTTCATGGCAAGAAACGTCCGTTGTATGCTGGCAAGTTATTGGATCGTGATATTCATATCGCAGAATTTCAGGTGCCCTCCAACTCCTTATGGATGGGACAGACGTTGAAGCAGTTGAACCTGGGTCAGAAGTATGGTGTTCACATCAGCAGTATCTTGCGTGGAGGCTGTCGTATTAACATCCCAGACGGCGACTATATCATCTTCCCTGGCGACGTGCTTCAGGCCATTGGAAGTGATATGCAGTTCACGGGCTTCCGTCAGGCACTGGAGAATGAGGTCTTTGGCGGGGATCCGAATATCGAACGGCGTGAGATGAAGTTGCGTCAACTCGTCATCGGTGAGAAGAGCCCGTTTATCGGCAAGTCGCTCATCGAGAGTGGCATCCGAGATGTCTATAGCTGTATGGTCGTCGGCTTGGAGGAGGGAAAGGAAAACCTTTCCTCCATTAAGCCTAGCCGGAAGTTCCAGGAGGGAGATGTCATCTGGGTCGTAGGTGAGCAGGAGTCACTTGATTCCTTATTGGCTAACAAGTGACAACTCTATTTATTAAAGCCTGCCACCAGTTCACAGATCTTGATGATGACGGCTTTCGCCTTTTCCATCGATTGGATGCTGACGAATTCATAAGGTCCGTGGAAGTTTACACCACCAGCGAAGATATTGGGGCAGGGGAGTCCCTTGAAGGATAGCTGAGCCCCGTCGGTACCGCCGCGGATAGGTTTCACCTTTGGTGCGACTCCACAATCCTGCATGGCGTGGAGCACCACGTCGATGACGTGCATCTCGGGGTCGATCTTCTCTTTCATGTTGTAATACTGGTCTTTGATCTCCAACGTGACGGTGCCTTCGCCATACTGCTCGTTCATCTGGTCGGCACATCGCTGTATGAAACGTTTGCGGCTCTCAAACTTGTCGCGGTCGTGGTCACGGATGATATAGTTCATCTTGGCCCCCTCCACATTCGACTGGATGCCCAAGAGATGGTAGAAACCCTGATAGCCTTCCGTCGTTTCCGGCCGTTCTTCTGCCGGCAGTAACTGTGCGAACTCCGTGGCCAGGAGATTGGCATTCACCATTTTGTCCTTCGCATAGCCGGGATGCACGCTGATACCTTTGATGGTAACCTTCGCACTAGCGGCATTGAAGTTTTCGAATTCCAGTTCTCCAACATCGCCGCCGTCCATCGTGTAGGCCCAGTCGCAACCGAATAGCTCCACATCGAAGTGATGAGCCCCCATGCCGATCTCCTCGTCAGGATTGAAGGCGATACGGATGTCTCCATGCTTGACCTCGGGATGATCCCTGAGGTAGCACATCGCCTCTACGATCTCGGCAATGCCGGCTTTGTCGTCGGCTCCCAATAAGGTGTGGCCATCGGTGACGATCAGGTCCTCGCCGACATGCTGTAACAGTTCTGGGAATTTCTGGGGACTGCTGATGATGCCCTCCGAGAGCAGAATATCGCCCCCTCCGTAGTTCTCCACGATACGGGCATTGATATGGGCACCCGAACAGTCGGGGCTCGTATCATAGTGGGAGATAAATCCGATGGTCGGGACGTCCTTGGTATTACCTTTCAAGGTGGCGTAGAGATAGCCTTTCTCATCGAGCGTCACGTCGCTGAGTCCCTCTCTTTCCAACTCTTTCTTCAGGTAGGCTGCGAATTCTAGTTGCTTCTCTGTACTGGGCACGCAGTCCATGTCTTCTGCCGACTGCGTGTCATACTTGGTATAATTGATAAACCGTTCCGTTAAATTCATTTTTGTCGTTTTTTCTTTAATAATACGGATACAAAATTACGTATTTTTCCGCAAACAGCATAGATTTCGCCCTTTTTATTTTGTCAAAACAATAAAAATATGTACTTTTGCAGCGATTAATTCGAAAAATCAATGGTGGTGAAGAATATAAAAGGGATTCTCCTGGTCGTATCGCTGCTGGTGGGCGTGCTCACAGCAGGCGCTCAGTCGATGAGTGATACGCAGGCTATGGAGTTTATACAGAAAGAGGTGAAGGCAGGTACGCCACAGTCTCAGATATTCATCAAACTGATGCAGCGTGGTGTGGATGTCAAGCAGATCCAGCGTCTGAGGAAACTGTATGATCAGAAGGGAAGTTCGAGCTCTTCTGCGACATCCCGCTCTGCTTCTTCATCATCATCTGCCTCTGGTTCTCGTCTGCGTGAGTCCAATGGTTCTGTTCGTGTCGATGCTGAAGGTGAACCGCTTTATTCTTCGACCGATGGTTATAATCCCCTTGGCACTAGCGAGAGTGAGATTAGTGACCTGGATACCCGTCCCAATGTCTATATTAAGGATTCGATGAATCTTCTGGTGAACGGCAAGAAGGTCTTCGGACGTGACATCTTCAACAAGCGCACCCTCTCTTTCGAACCCAATATGAACATTGCCACGCCTTCGAGTTATGTGGTGGGGCCTGGCGATCATGTTGTCGTTGATGTCTATGGTGCCTCGCAGAAGTCTCAGAATCTGGAGGTCTCTCCTGAAGGCACGATTACCGTTGAGGGCTTTGGTCCTATCCATATCGGCGGTCTGACAGTTTCTGCTGCCAATGCGAAGATCAAGGACCAGCTGGGACAGCGCTATAGCAGCTCAAGGATTCAGATGACGGTGGCCCAGACGCGTACGATTACGGTGAATGTGATGGGTGAGGTGGCTGCTCCTGGTACCTATACCCTTTCGGCTTTTGCCAGCGTCTTCCATGCCCTTTATATGGCCGGTGGTGTTAACGGCGTGGGTACGCTCCGTAATATCAAGGTGTATCGTAATGGCCGTCAGTTGACAGTGGTCGATGTCTATGATTATATCCTCAATGGACACCTGACGGGTAATATCCGTCTGAGCGATAATGATGTCATTGTGGTGGGTCCCTACGACTGTATCGTGGATATCTCGGGACTTGTGAAGCGTCCGATGGCCTACGAGATGAAGAAAAACGAGAGTGTCGCCACCTTGCTGAAGTATGCTGGAGGTTTCGCTAATAAGGCTTATCAGAAGGCCGTCAGGCTGAACCGTACCGCAGGTGACCACTATTCGGCCTACAGCGTTTCTGAATTCGACATGACCGACTTCCGACTGATGGATGGCGACTCCGTGACGGTCGATTCTATCTCCGACAGATACGAGAACACGATTACCATCCGTGGTGCAGTGTTCCATCCTGGCAACTACGACCTCGACGGTACGACAACCGTCCGTACGCTGATTGAGCGCTCTGGCGGTCTGACGGAGGAAGCTTTCTCTGCCCATGCTCTGTTGTATCGCATGAATCCTGACCGTACCCGTCGCATCGTGAGTATCGACATCGATGGGCTGATGGCAGGAACGGTGGCCGATGTGGCCCTTGAGAACGAGGACGATCTCTATATCCCCTATCGTCTACAATCGATGTCGAGACGCACGTTGACCATCCATGGCGAGATACAGTTCCCAGGCATCTACGACTATGCCGACGACGAGACCATCGAGGATCTGATCCTGCAGGCAGGTGGTCCTACCGATGCCACCTCTACGGCTCGTGTCGATGTGGCAAGGCGCATCTCTAATCCCGCAGCCACCTCTTCCGACAAGGCGATTGCCCAGACCTTCAGCTTCTCTATCAAGAACGGCTATGTGGTCGATGGTGACCGTTCGTTCACCCTCCAGCCCTACGACGAGGTGTATGTCCGCAAGAGTCCGGGTTATCATCCCCAGCGGAATATCCAGGTGATGGGTGAAGTGCTCTTCGAGGGCACCTATTCCCTCCCGATGAAGAATACGCGTCTGTCGGATGCCATCAATGCGGCTGGCGGTGTCACAGCTGAGGCCTATGTCCACGGCGCACGCGTGGAGCGTGTGCTCAATCCCGATGAGAAGTTCCGCGTGAATAACATCATGCGGCTGGCCCAGCAGCAGACGGGGCAGGGCTTAGACACAACGATGGTGACGCGTACCGACAGCATCTATTATGTCGGTATCGAACTCGACAAGGCGATGGAGAATCCCGGCTCCAACTACGACATCATCCTGCGCGAGGGCGACAAGGTGGTGGTACCGGAATACAACGGAACGGTGAAGATAAACGGCAATGTCCGCTATCCCAATACCGTCGCCTATACCGAGGGTAAGAACTATAAGTGGTATGTGAATCAGGCTGGTGGCTTCGGCAACCGCGCCAAGAAGTCACGCACGTATATCCTCTACCAGAATGGTACCGTATCGCGGGCCAAGTCGGCGAAGATCGAACCGGGCTGTGAGATTATCGTGCCGTCGAAGACCACTAGCACCTCGCAGACCATTGCTAACATCGGTGCCATCGGTACCTCGATGGCCACGATTGTCACGCTGTTGGTGTCTGTCATGAATCTTCTGAAGTAAGATATATTATTTAAGGTCCCGTAGCTTAGCTGAATAGAGCGTCAGATTCCGGTTCTGAAGGTCCAGGGTTTGAATCCCTGCGGGATCACTTTTCGAGACGAAGCCTCCGACCACCCTATGAAAAGGATCATGATTCTTTTGTTGACAATCCTCGTGGTATCCCTCCAGATGATGGGGGAGACCACGACGACGGTGGATTATCGTAACTGGGACGAGGGATTAGATCATGCTGTATGGACAGGCGAAGTTGTATTCCCCTCCGACTGGTCGGCCTATCAGCCCTTGCCTGCCTCATGTTTCGTCGATGCAGAAGTGGGGAATGTCATCCGTCTCTGCCATACCAATCTGCGGGGCGGCGCCCAGGCCATTCTCCGCACCTCCGGCTGGGGCGTAATGCCTGGCATGGAGGGCATCGGCCTGCTCAGTGGCCGCCATTCCGATATCCTCATCAGTGACGAGATGCTGCGTGAGCTTCAGGCCAATGGTTGTCTTATCCACGGCATCGGATTTACGCTCACCGCGGTGGAGATACTAAGCAAGAAGGACCGTCCGAAGCTGCAGACGGGCGTGCCAGAGGTCAATGACTGGATGTGGTCGTCACCCGAGGTGCCGACGTTCCGCGTGCATGTTGCCAATCCCGATACCGTCAACGTGAAGTTCAACATCGAGATACAGATCTCCGACGACAAGCTCCAGAAGTATCAGGACTTCACTTGGCCGGCCTCGCTGGCTCCCGACGAGAGTCGCGACTATGAGTTCAATCCCGTAGGAGAATTGGCTCCGGGCTTTTATCAGGCTACAATTCATGTGGCAGGCGAGGTGGCCCGCGCTTTCTACTTTGGCTATGATGCCGAAAAACTCGTTTCCTCCCCAGACATGCAGCCCGACTTCCTCGATTTCTGGCAAAGCTCGAAGGCCGAGCTCGCTGCCGTCGATCCCTCCTTTACAATGACTGAGATTCCCGAGCGGAGTACCACGAAACGCAAACTGTATCTCGTGGAGATGCGTTCGGTGGCCGACGGCACGGGTGAGGGCATCGTGCGCGCCTTCTATGCAGAGCCCACCGCCGAGGGTACCTATCCCGTCGTGGTGCATTTTTGTGCCTACGACGACGGCCTTGGCGAGTTGTCAATCCCACATGCCGATGATCACCCCGACCGCATTGACATGGTTGTCTCCACCCGAGGACAGTCGATAAATAATCGTACACCCTACGTGAATCCCTACGGCGACTGGTTGACCTACGGCTTCGGCGACCGCCAGACGTGGTACTACCGTGGTGCATTCCTCGACTGTGTGCGCTCGCTCGACTTCCTTCAGACGCGTCCGAAGGTGCAGCCTGAGAATGTCTTCGCCGAGGGAGCCAGCCAGGGCGGCGCCTTCACTTACGCTGCGGCGGCACTCTCCGACGGACGGCTGAACGCCATCGCACCGGCAGCATCGTTTCTCGGTGACTTCCCTGACTATTTTGAGCTCGTGCCCTGGCCCGGCACCACGCTGAGGCTCTACCAACAGGCCCTAGGCATGAGCGATGAAGCGTTCTTCACCATGCTCTCGTATTTCGATACGAAGAACCTGGCCGCGCTCATCTCCTGTCCCGCGATGATGAACTTCTCGCTGCAGGACCTCACCTGTCCGCCCCACACCGTCTGGGCACCCTACAACAATCTCGGCTCTCAAGAGAAACGTTACCTGGTGAACCCGGCACTCGGACATACCGTCGGCGAGACGTGGGTCGAGGAGTATACCCGTTTCTTCCTTGATCACCTGAAGGGCGAGGCCGACGGCATCTGCACCCTCCGCAGCGACCGCCGTGTGACTGACGACGCCATCTACGACCTTCGTGGCCTGCGCCACGAGGGCTCACTGAGCACCCTACCTTCTGGCATCTACATCCAACACGGCCGAAAGGTAGTGAAATAACGGCATTACGATAAGCGAATAAAGATGAAAAGAAAACTATTCATATCCCTCTGCATTGGCCTGAGTCTGACAGCTGGTGCACAAGGTCTTCCCACCGACGGACCACTGACCATCCGTCCGATGCTCCAGCAGTTGGGTGAGCGACTGCTCAAGGGAAAAACGGGCGCTGTGGTGGCCATTAACCCTTCGAACGGCGAGATCCTATGCATCGCCACCAACACCCCCGAGGGTAGCGACGTACGACAGGCCATCGCCAAACCCCAGGCCCCTGGCTCGACCTTCAAGACGGCCCAGGCGCTGACACTCCTCTCCGAAGGTATCATCACGCCGGAGACTACCGTAGAGTGCGTGAACGGCGTCACCGACGGCAATATCAAGGTGGGCTGCCATAAGCACCGTTCGCCGCTGGCTCTGAAGGATGCTTTGGCACAATCGTGCAACACCTGGTTCCTCATGACCTTTGCATCGATGATCAACGACGACTTCATGTACGAGTCTAAGGAAGAGGCTATCACCACCTGGCGTTCCTATATGCAGTCGATGGGACTCGGTGGACCGATGCATATCGACATCTCTGGTGAGCAGGGCGGACTGCTGGCTGGCGCCGACTATCTGAACCGTCGCTATAAGGACGGCTGGGACGGCAAGACTATCTGGTGGGCCGGCATGGGCCAGGGCGACGTCACCTGCACGCCACTGCAGCTCTGCAATCTCGCCGCGACGATTGCCAATCGCGGCTGGTACTTTGTGCCACATATTCATCGCGACACCAAGAACCAGCGCTATCTCACCCGTCGGCAGACGAAAGTCGCGCCCGAGGCCTACCCACCCGTTATCGAGGGTATGCGCCTCGCGGTCGAGAAGGGTACGGCCACCGCTATCAAGACCTCATATCCCATCTGTGGCAAGACGGGAACCGTGGAAAATCCCGGTGAGGACCACTCTGTATTCATCGCCTTCGCCCCGATGAACGATCCGAAGATCGCCGTCAGCGTCTATGTCGAGCATGGCGGCTTTGGCGCTGATCTGGCAGCACCGATGGCAGGACTGATCATCGAGGCATATTTGAAAGGCCGGCTCTCCGACGCCTCGGAAGCACGCGCCAAGCGCATCGAAAGCAGGAAAATTAATCGCTAAAGGTAAGTTTTTTGCTAATTCTTTTGTCTATTTGCGAGAAAAATGGTACTTTTGCCGCCGCAAGAACAAAATTTTTCTTTAATTTATGACAAAATGAAACTTAAAACTTGCAAATTCCGGACACTGGCAGTAGCGCTGGCAGTGTTCAGTAGTGTTGCCGCCATGGGGCAACAAAAGAAAGAGAGTAACACACCCGATTGGTTGAAAGACCTCTCAAGTCGTATCACACTCAATGGTTATGCTCAGGCAGGTTGGAGCTATCAGAACCCCAACGACAAAGCCACTAACGCCTACAACCTTAAACGTACCCTACTATGGGCCAAGGCACGTATCACCGACCGCTGGTCGTTCCTGTTCATGCACGACTTCTCGAGCGTGGTTCAGGAGTTCTACACAGATTATCGGATTTCCAACGACAACGCACTGACCGTCCGACTCGGACAGTTCAAGCACTCCTATTCGATGGAGAACCCGCTGTCGCCCACACAACTCGAGCTGATCGACGTATATTCCCAGGCTGTGCTCTATCTGGCAGGCGAGGGACCCGATCCGCTCAACGGCGTGAACTACGGTCGCGACATGGGTCTGGAAATCTACGGCGACCTGGCTAAGGGATTATTCCACTATGAACTCGCCCTGATGAGTGGACAGGGAATCAACCGCAGAGACCTGAACAACCAGAAAGACTTTATCGCCAAGCTCGAGGTGCGACCGATCGACGGTCTCCGGGTGGTGGCTTCAGGCTATCTCGGCACAGGCTGTGCCGTAAATACAGCTGCCTGGAACCCCGAGATTCAGGTTGGCGACAACTACAAGCGCAATCGTTACAGTGTGGGTGCGGAGTACAAGACTGCTCCCTATACTGGAAGCAAATATAAGGAAGCACGTCCCGCCAGCATCCGTGCAGAGTGGCTTGGCGGTAAGGACGGCGAGGTGGGTAGTCGCGGCGGATATGCTACGGTATGCGTTCCCGTGGTCGATGCCCTTGACGTGGTGGCCAGTGGCGAGACCTTCAACCGCAATACCGATGTCGACGGCTGGGATCAGACGAACTTGACGCTCGGTCTGCAGTACTGGTTCTACAAGAAGTGCCGCATCCAGCTGCAATACACACGCTGCCTCTGTGGCGAGAATATTTCATCCAACGATTATAACTGGCTTCAGGCCCAAGTACAAGTAGCATTCTAAGATTATGATTATAAAGGTTGTTTTGACTCTCATCTTTCTGGCCGTGATGATTGGTGTGGGAGTATACTCCCGTAAGCAGGCCAGCACAGTCGACGGTTTCGTATTGGGTGGTCGTGCCGTAGGTCCTTGGCTCACGGCCTTCGCTTTCGGAACTTCGTATTTCTCGGCGGTGGTCTTTGTGGGCTACGCCGGACAGTTTGGTTGGAAGTATGGTCTGTCGAGTGCCTGGATCGGCATCGGCAATGCCATCATCGGTTCGCTCTTGGCCTGGATCATCCTGGGTCGTCGCACAAAACTGATGACGCAGCATATCGAGTCGCGCACGATGCCCGATTTCTTCGGAACGCGTTTCTCTGACCAGGGCCTTCGCGTGACGGCCTCGGTCATCGCCTTTGTGTTCCTGATCCCCTATACCGCCGGTGTCTATAGCGGTATCTCGCGGCTCTTCGAGATGGGCTTCGACATCCCCTACGAGTATTGTGTTATCATCATGTCGATCCTGACGGCTGTCTATGTCATTATCGGCGGCTATAAGGCCACGGCGATGAACGACTTCATCCAGGGTATCATTATGCTCTTCGGTATCGTGGCCGTCATCCTCGCCGTGCTGAATGCACAAGGAGGACTGATGGCTGCCGTCGATAAGTTGGCTGTGATTCCTTCAGATACTGATCCGTTGGTGAACGGCGGTTTCGCCTCGTGGTTTGGTCCCGATCCTTGGGGACTGCTGGGCGTGGTTATTCTGACCTCTCTGGGTACGATGGGACTGCCCCAGATGGTGGGTAAGTTCTATTCGATTACCGACGAGAGTGCCATCAAGCGCGGTACCGTCATTTCGACCATCTTCGCCTTCATCGTGGCTGGTGGCTGTTATTTCCTCGGTGGATTCGGTCGTCTGTATGATCCTGTGATCAACGAGGCAACAGGTAAGATCGCCTTCGACTCGATCGTGCCTGCCATGCTTGTTACCTTGCCCGATGTGCTCATCGCCCTTGTGGTGCTGTTGGTGCTCTCGGCATCGATGTCTACGCTGGCCTCACTCGTGCTGACGTCTTCATCGACGATGACCCTCGACCTGATCTATCGCGACAAGAAGTCGTTGCCAGGCGAGGTGGAGGACGGCACCATCGATGATATCGTGGCCGAGAAGATCGAACGTCGTAAGGTGGTGGTGATGCGTGTGTTGATCATGTTCTTCATCGTCATATCCTTGCTGATAGCCCTGAATCCCCCGACGTTTATCGCCCAGTTGATGGGTATCTCCTGGGGCGCTCTGGCAGGTGCTTTCCTGGCACCGTTCATGCTGGGTCTCTATTGGCGTGGTGTGACTACGACCTCCGTCTGGGCATGCTTCATCTGGGGTGTTGGCCTGACGGTCATCAACATGCTTGCTGGTAATCCCATCAACCCCATCAACTGTGGTGCCATCGCTATGGTCGGCGGCTTCCCGGTGGTGTGGATCGTCAGTCTGCTCACGAAGAAATTGCCCCAGCAGACGGTCGACAGCATCTTTGAGTGTTATAAATAATAATAGGTATATGAAGAAAACGATTTTGACCCTCGCGCTGTTTTCGGTGACCATCTCATTGGTGGCTTCATGCGGACAGCGCCCCAAGGCTCAGGTTGCCGTTGAGACCGAGCAGACCATCACTGCTGATGCTGACTTGGCACCTGATTTTGAACTGCCCGACCTTCAGGGGAATCCCTTGAAGCTCTCCTCTCTGCGTGGCAAGTACGTGGTGCTCGACTTCTGGGGTTCATGGTGCATCTGGTGCATCCGGGGTATCCCCAGTATGAAGGAAGCCTACGCGAAATACAAGGACAAGATGGAGATCCTGGGTGTCGATTGTAGGGATTCCGAAAAGAAATGGAAGGCAGCCGTCGATGAGTACCAACTGCCCTGGTTACAGGTGAGATGTCCGGATAAACAGCTTCAGACGCTGGCCGAGCAGTATAACATCGAGGGCTTCCCCACGAAGGTGGTCATCGACCCGGAGGGAAAAATCGCTAAGGTCATCGTCGGCGAGGATCCCGATTTCTATACGTATCTTGACGAAATTTTCGCCAAATAGCCTCTTTGCAACCGAGTTGCAGTTAATGTGCCGTATCTTTGCAGCGTGAAATCAAAAGAACTGCAAAGATATGGCACATTCTCATGAACATCATCACGAAGAGCACAATCTGAAGCATCAGCTTTGGCTCATCGGCTTGACCGTCGTATTACTCATCGTAGCCGTATGGGTGGAGAAATTTCTGAATCTCTCCACATGGCAGCTGCTTCTAGTCTATCTCATACCTTATTTGTTAATAGGCCACGAGACGCTACACGAGGCCGTGGAGGGAGTCATGGAAGGTGATGCCTTCAACGAGCACTTTCTCATGTCCGTCGCCACCATCGGCGCCCTTTGCATCGGATTCCTGCCTGGTGCTGAGACACAATTCCCAGAGGCGGTTTTCGTGATGCTCTTCTTTCAGGTGGGAGAGTTGTTCGAGGGTTATGCCGAGGGCAAGAGCCGCGAGAGCATTGCCCATCTGATGGATATCCGTCCTGATGTGGCGGTTATGGAGCGCGATGGTGCTGAGGTGACCGTCAGTCCTGAAGAAGTTCCCGTAGGCTCCATCATTATCGTTCGTCCTGGTGAGAAGGTGCCGCTCGACGGTGTGGTCATTGAGGGTAGTACCTCGTTGAATACGGTGGCGCTGACGGGCGAGACTTTACCGCGTGATGTCATCGAGGGCGACGAGATCATCTCTGGCTGTGTGAATCTCTCGGGGCTGGTGAAGGTGCGCACTACGAAGGCCTTCGGCGAGAGTACCGTTTCCAAGATCATCCGTCTGGTGGAGAACGCCGGTGAGAAGAAGTCGAAGAGCGAGGCATTTATCACTCGTTTCGCCCGAATCTATACGCCCGTCGTCGTGTTCCTCGCCTTGGCTCTGGCCGTTGTACCGACGCTGTTGGGTGGCAGTTTTGCCACGTGGCTCTATCGGGCGCTGATGTTCCTGGTGGTGTCCTGTCCTTGTGCGCTGGTTATCAGTGTACCCCTGACCTTCTTCGGAGGTATCGGCGGGGCTTCGCGCAAGGGTATCCTGGTGAAGGGCTCCGGTTTTATGGATGTGTTGGCGAAGGTGGGAACGGTGGTCTTCGACAAGACCGGCACGTTGACCCACGGACAGTTTGCCGTTACGGCCGTCCATCCGGATATGATCGATGACCACGAACTGCTCCATCTGGCAGCCCATGTCGAACATTTCTCCACTCATCCCATCGGAGCGGCCTTGCGTGATGCCTTCCCGGATGAGGCTACCGACGGCTGTCGCATCAGCGATGTCGAGGAGATAGCGGGTCATGGCATCCGCGCGAATGTCGAGGGACGCGTTGTCTGCGTCGGCAATGCGAAGATGATGGATGCCGTTGGCGCCAAATGGCACGACTGCCATCATGTGGGCACGATCATCCATGTGGCAATCGATGGCGTGTATGCCGGTCATATCGTCATCAACGACAAGGTGAAGGCGGATAGTGCCGAGGCCATCAATGGTCTGCAGGCGTTGGGCGTGACGAAGACCGTGATGCTCACAGGTGATCGGGAGGAAGTAGGGGCACATGTCGCCCAACAGCTCAAGCTCTCAGAATACCATGCAGAACTGTTGCCGGCCGACAAGGTGGCTTATGTGGAACGCCTCCTTGGGGAGAAGACGGAAGGTGAGTATCTGGCCTTTGTGGGCGACGGTATCAACGATGCTCCCGTACTGGCTCGTGCTGATGTTGGCATTGCCATGGGTGGACTGGGTAGTGATGCGGCTATCGAGGCGGCAGATGTCGTGCTGATGGACGACAAACCCTCGAAGATCGCCCTTGCCATCCGGATCGCCCGTCGTACGTTGGCCATTGCCCGTCAGAATGTCGGTTTTGCCATTGGCGTCAAGGTGGCCGTTCTCTTCCTTGCCGCCTTCGGTATCGCTACGATGTGGCTGGCAGTCTTTGCCGATGTGGGTGTGACCGTTCTGGCTGTCCTCAACGCCATGCGGGCTCTCAGGATATAAAGAGTAATCCCTCGCACAGCTGCGAGGGATTTCTCTTGTTAATAGGCGTGATCAGTTTGAATCTCCTCTTTGTCGAGTTTCTTCTTGTCGATGGCGTGCCAACAATAGATGATGTAGGCCAGGACAAAGGGAACGAGCAGCGAGACGTAGAACATCGTGGTCAGCGTGAACTCACTGGAGCAGGAGTTCTCAAGCGTCAGCGACGACTGCAGATCGGCTGTCGAGGGGTAGTAGGCCGTATGGTTCCAGGCGCTGCTGAGCAACAGGGCGAGAACCGTCAGGACGGTACCGATGCCTGCAGGCCAGATGCCGCCGTAGTAGCCCTTCGAGAAGATGGTCTTGCCGATACCATAGAGCACCAGCACTACGCCGATGAGCAGTACGACGAGCAGATACCACATCTCGATGAAGTTGTTGAGGTACTTGTAGGGCTCCATATAGATGCGTCCGAAGTCGTCGACGGCGAAGCCTTCCTTCAGTAGCAGATGGACGAGATAGCCCACAAAGAAGATGAGGAACGGTACGGCAGCGCCGATCAGTCGTCCGTTGCCTCGTGAGCGGATCTCTTCGTCGTTCACATTGTTCATCACGTAGAGGATACCGAGTACACGAGCCAGGAAGACTACGGCAAATCCCAGTACGAGCACCCAGGGATTCAGCAGGGCGTCGAGACCATGTGAGGCGTTGGCCCAGCGCGAGATGATCGGGGTGATGGCATCGGCATCGACGAGGTTGTTCTTCTCGATGATGAAGTTCGAACCCTCGAAGAAGGTGGCGACGGCTCCACCGAGGAGCAACGGACCGATGATGCCGTTGAGCGTCAGGAAGAACTGGAACGTCTTTGGTCCGAGAATGTTGCCGATCTTGTTCTGGAACTCATAGCTGACGGCCTGGAGCACGAAGGTGAAGAGGATGATCATCCAGAGCCAGTAGGCGCCGCCGAAGCTGGTGGAGTAGAAGAGGGGGAACGAGGCAAAGAAGGCTCCTCCGAAGGTGACGAGTGTGGTGAAGGTGAACTCCCACTTGCGCCCCGTAGAGTTATAGACGAGCCGACGGCCTTCCTCTGTCTGACCCAGACTGCGGGCCACGGAGTTGGCACCCTGCACAAACAATAGAAATACTAATATCGCACCTAAAAGTGATACGATGAAACACCAGTAGTGCTGTAAAAATTCGTATGACATATTACTAATACTTTTTTACTTTATATTATTCCTTGTCTGGACCCTTCTTGATTTGTTTCAGGAGGATGTTGATCTCCACGGCGAGCATGGTGGTGAAGAGGATGAGGAAGAGGAAGAACGTGATGGCCACGCTGCTGGATTGCAGGTCGGAGACAGCCGCCCATGTTGGTAGCATATCCTGGATGGTCCAGGGCTGACGGCCGAACTCTGCCACGAGCCATCCGCACTCAGAACCGATATAGCCCAGCGGGATGAGAATGATGGCCGTCCAGTAGTGCCAGTTCTTCAGCTTGGTGACGTCCTTCTTGTACGACATGAAGAGCACAACGGCGAAGAAGAGGATGAAGAGACATCCCAGTCCCACCATGATGCGGAAGGCCCAGAAGTTGATGGGGATATAGGGCACAACGTCGTTCTTGTCCTTGATATAGCCATAGCCGAAGTAAGGCATGTTCTCCTTGAGGATGCCTAACTGATAGGCTGCGGTCGAACCGTCGTCGCTGGAATTGAACTTTGCCTGACGATAGATGGCCAAAGCCTCGATAGCCTTCTTTCCTCTTTCTATCTTCTCGTCGATCGAGGGTTCCACCTTGCCGTCGGGCGTGGTGTAGCCGTTCAGGATGTCGTTGATGCCAGGCACGAAGCCATGCGGGTCGTTGGTGGCCATGATCGAAAGTCCGAAGGGGATGTCCAGCTTCAAGGGCGCTTCTTTCTCGTTCTGATAGTCGGGCTGTTCGAAGGGGTTGACCCATGCGATGGCCGTCAGTCCCTGGTCGGTACCGCCGTTATAGAGGGCCTCCATTGCGGCGAGTTTCATCGGTTGAACCTTGGCCACGTCCATACCCGACTTGTGGCCGGTGGCGGCAGCCAGCAAGGCTGCGACGAGTCCGACGCCTGCACCGATCTTCATGCTCTCAATGGCCAGCTTCGTGTCGCGCTTCTTCATCAGATACCAACAGCAGACACCCACGCAGAAAATGGCGCCGATGATCCACGCGGAGGTGACGGTATGACAGAACTTTCCGACGGCGAAGGGCGAGAGGGCCACGTCGGCAAAACTGACCATCTCGTTACGCATCGTGTCGGGATTGAACTCACAGCCTACGGGATACTGCATCCAGGCGTTGGCCACGAGGATCCACCAGGCTGAGATCGTCGCACCCAGACCGGTGAGCCAGGTCGAGGCGAGGTGGAAGCCTGGCGATACCTTCTTCCAGCCGAAATACATCACAGCCACGAAGGTCGACTCCATGAAGAAGGCCACGATACCTTCCACGGCCAGCGGGGCTCCGAAGATGTCACCCACAAACCAGGAGTAGTTCGACCAGTTCGTGCCGAATTCAAATTCCAGGATGATACCTGTTGCCACACCCATGGCGAAGTTCACGCCGAAGAGCTTCTGCCAGAAGATGGCAGCCTCCTTCCAGAATGCGTCCTTCGTACGATAATAGTTGGTCTCGACGATACCCATGATGACCGCCAGTCCGAGGGTCAGGGGCACGAAGAGCCAATGGTAGATTGCCGTGAGGGCGAACTGCGCTCTCGACCAGTCGATGGTCCCGGCATCAATGTTTAGAAAGAGATTTTGTAGCATATACTTATGATTTAGTTATTGATGATTTTTGATCCGTTGTCGTTTTATTCGGGTGCGGCGCGTTCCACGAGCTCGGAGGCTACGAATCCTGCCTCGTCACCTTGGGCGTGCTCCTTCAGGAAGTTTGGGAAGAAGAACAGTTTCAGTACGACGAAGATGATGAACAGCTTGATCAGGATGATGGCCCATAGCGTCTTGCCGAGGCGCATATGCCGGAAACCGTCGTAGTAGAGGTTGAAAGTACGATACAGAAACCCATCCTTGCTCATAGACATTGTTATTTTCTGTCGCAAATATACATTTTTTCTTAATTAGTTCCAAATGTTTTACCCATAAAGATGAAAAATTGTTCGATTTTTCGCCCTTTTCTTTGTTATATCATTGAAAATGACTACTTTTGCACTCAAAATTGTATCATTTATGAACAAGAAGATACTCATACCCCTCGTCATCGTGATCTTGGCTTTGCTGGGTGGGGTTGCCTGGCTCTTCATGAATCTGGAAGAGCAGAAACAGGCAAACCGCGACATGCAGGAGCTGGCTGAACTCGACAAACAGGAGATGGAGAACGAATATGAGCGCTTCGCCTTGCAGTATAGCGAGATGAAGACACAGATCAACAACGACTCCATCGTGGCCCAGCTGACGCAGGAACAGATGAAGACCCAGCAACTGCTGGAGGAGTTGAAGCGCGTGAAGGCCTCGGATGCCCGGGAGATCGCCCGTCTGAAGAAGGAACTAGCCACGGTACGGGCCGTCCTGCGCGACTATGTGATGCAGATCGATTCACTCAACCGTCTGAACGAGAACCTGAAGGCAGAGAATACCCGCGTGAATGCCGAACTCGAACAGCGCAACGCCCA
>Ga0310695_10002581_pt1 | contig 37806 bp, 41 predicted proteins | sample RumenRJG_04DNA_FD_203882 | JGI IMG/M metagenome (GOLD analysis project Ga0310695, IMG submission 203882) | Bovine rumen microbial communities from Lethbridge, Alberta, Canada - RJG_04 (v2) (version 2) | ecosystem: Host-associated > Mammals > Digestive system > Stomach > Rumen | place: Canada...
TGTCATAGTTTTATTCTCCTTTCTGCGCTTTTAATCCAAGTTCGAAGAAATGTTTGGCGATACGCATGCCAAGAGTAAAGTCCTTCACCTGACCAAATGCTTTGTATAGCTCCTGCTCAAAGTCCAAGTCCACCTCTTTCACTTCAATGGCATAGAGGAAAGAAAGCACAATTTTACAAGCATCGTACAAGCCAATTTCGTAAGATGCTTTTTCCAACTGTGACAATTCTCCTAATCTTCTCTCTATCTCCGCTACTACAGCGGATTTTGATATATATTGTTCCATAACTAATACATTTGAATTACCAAACATTTTTCTCCATTCTGAGGATTCATTTCTTCTAATTCTTCTTGTGGGAACACATTGTCTATACCATACCATTCAATATCAATACACTCTTCATCATTGTTCATTAGGACAACACGAATATTGTCATATTTTCCATTCTCTGATAGTTTTTCAAGAATGTTGATAAACTCTCTTAATGTCGTAGAATCTTTTGTTGTCATAGTTATAAATCTTTTAACACATCAATACCTTTTATGAATTTATTCATCTTGCGTTTCCAATACCACCGTGTAAGGAATGTGGCTTGTGCATATTTGTCGGTATAGAATATTAACTTTTGAGCGCATTCTACCTTTATTTCATTCACCAACACTCCATAGTTTCGTTGCCAAGTATCTTCAAAACCTTTTAATGCATCATTCATTCCTTTGAATGCATCCAAGAGACCTTGCGCTGTATCTTCGGAAATCGTATTAAAGTCTTTGTTGTCCATAGTTATTTCTCCTTTAATTTAGTCCAAAACTCTCTTAAATGTTCTATTGCGCTTGTTACCAGAGCAAGTGATGTGTATATACACGAAAACATAATAAGTGAACAAATCGCGTATGCTAATGCCCCATGTACTTCCATAGTTATTTCTTTTTATTGTTCATATCTTTTCTGTTTTTACGGAGGCAGGCACTATGGCCTGCTCTCCTTTAGTCGTTTGATGATTTCACCGCCGTAGGCATTCTCTGTGAGACGTATAAACTCATTGACGGTGTAAAAGCTATTCTCGTAGTCAAGACCGTGCTCTTCACAGAAGTGCTTGCGACCTGTGAGACAGGAACCTGTGAGTTTGTTGTGCCACTGGAAGAGGTCGGCGGCGGGTACTGGCTTATCGCGGTCGGGGAACTGCTGGTTAAATAGACGGATGCGCTCTTCTGTCGGCAAGTTGTTCTCATACTTGTTTCGGGCATCACGCATAGCTTCGTCTAATGTGTCACCATGAGCAAAGTAGTTACCGCACTTGGCAATAAAACAGTCTTTGGTAGTAAGGTCTGAGTTAAGAATCCTACCTTTGGCATATTGTCCGACAATATGATCAATAAGTGTTTGAACACCATCAATTATGTGTACTTTTTGACCGTTAAAGGCTTCTATATTTCTGTCATCGCCATAGCCATAGCCATCGCCATAGCCATCGCCATCGCCATCGCCATCGCCATCGCCATCGCCATCGCCATAGCCATCGCCATCGCCATCGCCATAGCCATCGCCATCGCCATAGCCATCGCCATAGCCATAGCCATCGCCATCGCCATAGCCATCGCCATCGCCATTAGGGTATTCGTCTATATGCAAAAAGTCGATTACCTTTTGGTTTTCTTTTATCGCTTCCATTCTAGCACGCTTTCGATTGACTTGATTGACTTTTCAGAGCACTCATGCAGCTCAATGACTGACGAGACCACAATAGACGGCTCGGTGATTGTAAAACGACAGCCTGACGGACTGGCTGTACCATCAACGGCAAGCTGGGTGATTGAACATGCTCCAGACCACTGCCATAGACGACGGCAGTTAAGGAGTTCCACCGTGTACTTGTCATCAGTACGTTCTACTTCGTTGAGTGTTCCGAAGAATACTCCTGCTCCATAGGAGCGAATGATTACTTTCTTTCCAATAAGATTGTTGATTGCGTTCATTGTTGTTTTTGTTTTTAGGGGTTAATTATTTTCTGCTTTTACGGCAGGGGACTGCTCGGTTAGATATTTGAGGTTGTTGTAGTGGAACTTCTTTAGGGTTACTTCCCTTGGTATGCCGTCGTACTGAAAGTCGAGGTCGGCGATTTTGCGGACTCGAGCACGGGCGGAGAGGTACAGGCGTTTGGATTTGAGGAACCAGAACTCGCGGACGAGTTGGTAGCGTTTTTGGGTGTATTGTTCTTGTGTCATAGGAGTTTGTTGTTATGGGACTGTGTAGTCGGAGTTATACATTGCGGTGATGGTTTTGATTTCCAGCCATTCTTCGTAGGTCATAGAGTTCTCGCGGTCGTTTTTCTGACGTGCCTCTTCTTCGCGTTTGGCGAGACGGATGCGGTAGTCTGCGAGTTCGTTCCAGAATGGACGAAGACACATGAGGAACTCCTGTGGGTTAGGCCGGGCGGACTGATAGATTTTGCCGTAGTCGCCACGCTTGAAGCGCGAGAGGAACAGGAGGAACTCGTCGAGATTGAGATGGCCATAGATTTCGTGGTCGAGGATGAGTTGTGCCGTCTGCCGGATCTGCTCCTTGGATGCTGTGTCGTAGATGCCGAGGAAGGCGAAGGTCTCGGCGATATGGAAGCGTAGCCACATGAGGGTAGCGCCGCGGGAGAAGTAGTTGGTGACGGTGATGAAGGTGGGTGAACCACCTTCCACACTGGCCTCGACGGAAGAACGAGGCTGACAGTAACGGTTGAAGACGAGGGAGATGTAGTCGGGGCCGAAGCGCGCGAGAGCGGTGTAGAGCTTATGTGGCGTCATCAGCAAGGATGCGGGCAGGTTAGTCAGCAAGGATGTCGGCAAGCTTGTTGAGGCGCTGCTGGTCGAGGGTAGGTTTGTCTGTTGCATTGTTGCGATAGATTAGTTCATCGTTCCATGATTTATTACGAAGGAAGGTCTCAGGGTTTTTCCTGTACTGCTTATCGGGCTGAGCCTGCTTGTAGAGCGGGATATAGTCAAGGCAGGCCTTCTTTTCCGCGAGCGTTAGCTTTTTCCACAGTTTCTCACACTTGGGTCGGCCAACCTTCTTTTCGTAAGCGTTCCAGAAGAAATCGAAGCCGTTGACTTCTACATCGGTATCTATGATAGTGGATAATGGTATTACAGACGGGGAAACCGCCTGTGGCGAGCGCTCGGAGATGAGGATGCCGGCTGTGAAGAAGTCGCTGCACATATCTTTGATGTAGTCGTAGAATTCATCGAAGGACATGGTGGCCCTGTTCTGGTTAATCTTTCCGTAGTTACCTTTGATACGCCATCGGTTTTCGAAGGCTTTTATGATTTCTTCTTGTGTCATGATACTTTTGGTTTGAAGTGAATACATTGGGATTTCCAGGAGAGGAGGGTGCAACGGGACTCCGTCCAATGGGGGCAGGTGCCGAGGATTGGTTCACCACGGACATTTAGTAGGTGGTGAGGAGAGAGGACGGGAGTCACGTTGGCACAGTCGCCGCAGCGGTGGAGGGTGAGTGGTTTCTTCTTTGCCATAGGTCAGAAGGGGAGATCGTCTTTTGGTTCTTCTTGGGCTGGAGGGGTTACGCTGGGTGAACCAGCGGGGGCGGGCGAAGAGGGGACGGCGGAAGGCGAAGAGGGGACGGCGGAAGGCGAAGAGGAAACGGGGGCGGGGTCTTCTTTTTTGCCGCCGCAGAGCTGGAGGGTTTGGGCGAAGACGGAGAGGTCGATGCCGAAGGAGTTGTTGCTCTGGTAGATGCCTGCTTTGAGTCGGCCTTGGACGAAGACCTGCTGACCTTTTCTGAGGAAAGGCAGGAGGTTGGGGTTATTACTTGCGAGGACAGAGACCCAAGTGGTGGTTTCCTGCTCGCCGTTCTTCTCTGTGCTTGCGACTGAGAATGACAGGTATTGCTTGTCGTTGATGGTCTTTATTTCTGCGTCGCGTCCGAGATTTCCAATGATTGTGGCTAATATCATAATTTTAAAATTGAATCTTCGATTTTATCTAACTGCTTATTAAACAAGTCTTCAAGAAATGTTATTATAGTAACATACTTTCCAGATGGTACGGTAATACTTAAAGTATGACCAGACTCCCATTCAAATACAATATGTTTAGGCGGAAAAGTACTCGGAATCTTGATAGAATCCAAGTCCTTTAATAAGACGTCTCGTTCTTTTATAAGATTCTTTAGTGTTTCAACATTTTCAAGTTCCATAACTTTGAGTTTTTTCTATTTCGCGTTCACAATATCTTAAAGCAAATTCATCCTGCGGGTCCGGTATCTCAATCCCTCTTGCACTTGCCCACGACTGGAAGTTTTTTAGTGCGGAAGCCATTTCTACGGTCGTGAGGTCAGTAGTGGAGCGATAGTAAAAAGAGTGGTTACCCTCTTTATCGTCTATGTCGATACGGAAGATGTGTGGGCAGGCGTATCTCTTAAAATAGATTTCCTTTGCCTCTGTGAGTGTGCAGCCGTAGCAATGGGCGAAATATCCCAATGCTACGTGAAGGTAGCGGTTCTGCTTGCCGCTTCTCTTCGGGCGGTACTTGCCAAGTTCTATCTCGATGTCCTTCTCCTTGGCAAAGTTGATGAAGTCGATGGCGGCGAGGTAGTCGCGGGGGTCGTTGGGGCGGTAGCGTGTCATAATACGTCTTTGTTAAGTTCGATGATTGCGCCACGTTGGGCGATGTAGGCTGGGATTCCGAAGGCGGCGGCGACTGTAGAACGGAAGAGTTCTGGGTCAGAGTTGCGCTCGGAGAGGTGACAGAGGGTGATGGTGCGGGTGGTGGAAGCGGGAGAACCGCTTCCGGCGAGACAATCACGGAGGTAGCGGATGCAGTAGTTGAGGGACATGTGGGAGAGCATGATGCGATCGGACTGAGCCTTGGAGATGGAGCCGTTTCGGACGTTCTCTTTGAGGATGGAGTCTTCGTAGTTGGCTTCTATCAAGAAGTGGTTAATGCCAGTGATGGTTGAGCCAATCTTGTAGGAGTCTGTGGAGAAAAGCATGGTACCCATCTGTGGATGATGAATGAGATAACCGAAGATGGGGACGTCGTGGAAATTAGCGAACGGGCAGACGGAAAATGAGCCTATCTTTGTCGTTATACCATCACGACATACTGTATACTTGCCGTAGAGAAACTGCTTGTTGTCGGCGAGGTCTTTGTTGCCGTAGACCTGCACACCGAAGCGGGCGTACTCTGTGGCAAACTTGGCATGGTCGCCGTGGCGGTGGGTGACGATGCAGCCTACGATGTCGGGGTAGCGGTAGTTGATGGCGCGTTTGACGTCGGGCATTCTGCAGCCTGCTTCGAGCAGGAGGATCTCGCTGCCGGAGTCGAGGGCGTAGGCGTTGCCGGAACTATTGCTGTTTATTGTTATCAGTTTCATGTATTAACTTTATATATGGCCATCTTTGCAAAGACTTATATTTGTCGGAAGAACGCCAAAACCTACCAATGGCACAACAGAGGTCGAGTAGTTCGGCTAATGTGCAGGTAAGCTGGTGATGGAAGCCTTCTGAGTCGGTCTTTGTGATGATGAAGCAGTTGGATTTCTTGTCTTCTGAAAGTTCAATCATGTTTGAAAGAAGAAAAGCCCGCCGGGAGAACCGGCGGGGGCGGGTTTTTAGAAGTCGGGTTTGTCGTCGGCGGGCTGGTCTTCGCTGACCTCTTCGGCCTGGGCGTCTTGAATGATGTTATTGGCATTTACTACGATACGCGGCTCCTCATTCTCCTGATCACGCTGCTCTTCTGCCGATGTGTAGTCTTCGTCGTGAGCAATGGCCTGCTGAATCTCGATAGACATAGGGCCTCGCTTCAAGAGTTGGCGTAGAACGGTTTTCTTAGCCATGTTGTTAAAGTCTCCAAACCAGCCGATAGCGCCAGCCTTCGGGCCTTTCTCTGCTTGCTCCTGCGCCATATTGTACAAATCATCCTCAGTGAGCTTGCTGAATTTGAGGGTGGGAGCGTACATCTTTGCGTAATGACACATTTGCCGAACGTCCATATAGATAATCTGCTTTCGTCCAGACGTCAGCTTGAAGTAGGCGAAGTAGCCTACAACCTCGTTAGACTCTTTCTGCCCGCTAAGGTCTATAAGGCCGGAGAGCTTGTCCTTGCTGAGAAGTTCGCCCTTGTAAACTACGTCGGCATTGATAATCTCGTATTGTCCGCTACGGTCTGCAAGGTCGAGTAGTCCGAGGTAGCCGATGAGGAACTGCGGTTTCGGTACTCCGTGGTCTTTGAATACTACCACATAGGCACGTGACAGAGCCTTCGAAAGCGGAAGGTGTAGCGCGGCGGCGCGCATTGCTTCTGCAGCAACCAGCTTGGGGTCGCATTGCTGGAGTTCGGCATTCGATGTGAAAAGTTCCATCATCGAGGTTGCAAACGTGCCGGCATTCTTGCCGAAGAGCTTCTGTAACTGATTCTGATAATAGGCGTTGTTGACAATGTTGTTAAACGCCTGGATTTGCTGCTTCTTGTTAGCAGCTGGGACTTGATTTTGTTCTGCCATAGTTGTTATAAATTATTTATTGCTTGTTCTATACTGTCAAACGTATTTTTAGCCTCTTCTTCGGTTCTGCAAATAAGCCCTTGTATAAAACCTCCTTCAAGCCAAACAACAACCCTTTTAGCGTTGTCGTTGTCAAAATGAACTGATACGATTTTGTTGGCCGGTACTAAAATCGAATTATCAAAAACTATAGTATTCATACCAAAGTTAAATCTGAATCGTGGACTTGTAATCTGATTTGCTGGCCTGTTGTCTGATAGATGTTGAGGTTGCTTTCTGCATTGTCAATGACGATGGGTGCAGAGACGTTGTAGAAGCGGCAAAGGGCTTCGCAAATGTCGAGACCGGCATTGAGACGGGCGGCCTGGTTGAGGCCGGAGTGGTAGGGGACGCCATCGACGTAGCACTCGCAGAAGGGTTCTTCGAAGGAGTCGCCGGAGTTGTTGACGGTGCGGAAGAGACGCCACTGAACGAGTTTGAAGTGCTTGTTGATGCGCTCTTCAAGGAGTTGGTTCTGACGGAACTGATACTGACGGGCGATGTCCTCGCGGTGTTCGAGGTCTGAGAGTTGACGGATGAGGTCTTTCTGCTCTGCGTTGATGCCGTCGATGAGGGCGAGGATGCGGTCGTACTGGGCGCGGGTGGCGAGCTGCTGCTGACAACGAAGGATAACTTCGTTGCACTCTGTGCGCTGATTGGTGAGAGAGGTGAGGGCGTCTTGGTCGACGTCGGAGTCGGTGACAGAATCCAGAGCGGATTGGAGATCGGTGAGTTGCTTTGACAAAGCAACATACTCGACATTGGCGGCAAGGAGTTCGTCGACGGTGGGGAGGTGTTCTTTCTCCAGCTTGGCTTTCTCGGAGAAGATAGTGTTGATGGACTGCTTGATGTCGGCAAGTGACTCGGTATCGAGCCGCAGTTTGTTCTCGTTTGAGGTGAGTTCCTGCTGGGCATCCTCCCTGTTCTGATTGACCCTTGCGGCTTTGTCGCGGAGAGCTTGCTTCTCGGCTGCGAGTGCCTTGTTGAAGTTGTCGCGCATTTCGTTCTGCTTCTCCATCCATTGCTCTTCCGGGAGTGGCTGGCCGCAGGTGGGACAGATAGCCTTGCTTGTGTCGATAGAGAACTTGCGGTTAGGCCATGCCAGACGCAGGCGTTCAAGTTCTTCGTCGCACTCCTTGATGGTCTGTTTGCAGCGCTCAATAAGACGTCCGTCAGCCCCAATGGTCTGCTCCATAAGTTTCTGGTTGCCAAGTTCGAGGTTGAACTGAGCAATCTTTTCTGAGACGGCCTTGGTGTGTTCGGATCGGGCAATCATTACGTCAATGTTGGCCTTTTCCGTATATCCTGCCAGCTTGTTGGTCAGTTCTGAAATCTGCTTGCGGAGTTCGGCACGCTTGACGTCGGAGCCGTTGCCCTGCTTGATGGCGAGGATTTTAGAGTCGAGGTCTTTACAGCGAAGGGAAACTTCGCTGCACTCTGACTGGATGGCGTCCCAATCAAGGCGCTCGGGGAGGGCTTTGTTCTGCTCTTCAAGACGGACGGGAACCTTTTCAAGCTTGTCCTTTACCTGCTTGATTTGGTACTTGAGGTGCTTGAGGTAGGTGATGACGTCTTCGTCGGAGTCGGAGAGCTGCTTTAACAAAGCAGCAAACTCAACATTGTCGGCGGGCACTTCGACGTCGCCGGCAAGGGTGGTGAGGAAAGCGCGCTGGTCTTGCCATTTGAGAGAGGGGAAGTAGTTGGGGTTGGTGATGGCACGGAAGACGCGCTCGTCGATGAGGGTGGAGATGTACTTCTCGTAGTCGGCCTTGGTGTAAGAATCACCGTTGACGTAGTACTCGACGGTGTTGTTCTTGAAGACGGATTCTTCAGAGCCGCGCTTCTTGACCCATACTTCCTTGATGGAACGACGGAGGGTGACGGACTTGTCGGCGGGTGAACCGCCGATGGCGAGCGTCATTTCCACGGAGTGGTCGAGATTGGGGATAACTTGGCCGTCGGCACGGGTCTTGAAGAGTTCGAGGTCAGACTGACCTTCGGAGTTCTTACCGAAGAGGCAGAAGAGGATAGCATCGGCAATGGTTGTCTTGCCGGCACCGTTGCGTCCTCGGATGGTGGTGATGTCGCCCTCGAAAGTGATTTCCTTGGAGCGGAAACACTTGAAGTTTGTTAGCGACAGGTTTGTGATTCGGATGTTCATTGTTTTGTTATTGTTTAGAGTTACACGTTTTCTGTTTAGGCGGGATGATGCAGTAGAGCTGGTCTTCGACGATGATTTTGCGGCAGGCCGAGGTTTCAAGTTTGCAGGTGTTGCAGCTGCCGGGCGCTGGAATGACACGCTTCGTGGCTTTGAGTGTCTTGTTTTCTTCTCTCAGCTTTTTCAGATTTAATTGTAGTCTTGTGATTTCGTCCTTGCGGATGCCGTTTGTTGACCGCAGGTTTTTGATGTCGTCTTTGAGTTGCTTGTTCTCTTCAGAGAGTTTGAGCATTGCGCTCGCATTCTGTTCGATGAGTGCGACGGCCTGGTCATACTGCTCGATAGTCGAGATGAAGCTGTCGTACTTCTTCTGTGAGATGATTTTGATTCCTAACATACGCTGATTGTTTAGAGGGTTATTGAATGTATTTCTTGATGATTCTCTGTACGGTGACGGAGAGGGGGATTCCTTTCTCCTTGGATAACGCCAAACATTTCTTGGCGTAGTCCTTTATCATTATGACAAGTTCGAAGTCGCTCCATTTGTACGTCTCGTTGCAATAAGCATCGAGCCAGTTGACTTTGCTTTCGCCTATCTTCTTGATGAGGTTCTTGCGATAATTAATAAGGTGGTCGCCCTCCATGCAATTACACGCAAAGCATTCTCCGTTTACGTTCAACTCGCTCCAGCGGGTACTCATGTTCTTCCGTGAGCGGTAATGGCCGGCCTGGATTTTGTCAAACGGCACTATCTTGCCGCAGCTGATACATTGGCAACGCCCATCCGGGCGTGAGTCGCGCAAACGGACGTAGAACTGGAATACCTTATCGAGCTGGTCGGTGTGCTTACGCTTGTCCTCCAACGGTTTGAGCTTGGTTTTGACCTCTGATATTTCGAACTTGTTCTTCTCGCGCTTTGGTGATTTTGCGCGGAGTGGGGTCTTACGCCGTAAAGGTGTCTTGGCTTTCAAAGATTTCTGTTGGTTCATGTTCTCTCTGGAAATAAGTACGTAGACGTAGATTGATGGTGTGAATTCTGCGCATGACGTCCTCCACCTGACTGACAGAGGCGTGCTGCAGGATGCTTTCGAGTTGACGGTAGAGCGTATCGCGTCGTCGCACGAGACGTCTTCGGGTTGGTAGTACTATCATGATGTTTTATTGTAAATGGTTTGCAGGTCTCTGTATTTCTCAACGCGGCTTGACCTACGCGCTATGGCTACATTACTGCTGGGGGCGGCAGGCGTGACCCTGCTCTACATCGAGGCGGTTTGAAATTCTGAAAGGCTATATGATATAGTTGTGTCCGGCTGACATGTGTGGGCATACCACACCCCCAAATTTATTTCGTATGCAGTAAGTCAAAGAACGTATTCCTGCTCTGGCCACGACGCGCCGTGAGTGTTTAGCCGACGTTCGGCAGGATGATATGTGGAAGGCAGGGGATTCGAACCCCGGTTATTCCTTTCCTTCCCTTTTTAAAACCCTGCGAGCCTCACGGATGGCAGGGGAGGGTGAAATTAATATTTATTTAACATAAAAGTTACCCACGCTTGGGTGCAAACAAACTTTTGAACACTATAAAAACACATTTTATGAAGATTAGAAAAAACCGAAATCAGATAGACATGTAGTCGTCGAAGAGCGTCCGTTTGAGGAAGAATAGCCTGGAACCCTTGCGGTGGGTGAGTGAGTCGCGCAGGTGGTAGATTCTGTCGCGCGAGAGTCCAAGTTCGTCTGCGGCCTCCTGCGGTGTCAGCCAGACGTCGCCGTTGCTATCTGTCACCATACGATATGCCCTCCGTGATATAGGTAGTTAGCCAACATCATAGCCCAAAAGCCTGCGGCCGCTGCTATGCTTACATACCAGTCTTGCTTGTCTTGCTTGCTCATAGTTATTGGATGAATTTGTTGATGAAATACTGCTGGCCTTTCGGCGTTACCTTGGTAGTACGAGTGGTGTGCATGACGCCGCCGTTGCCTGAGCGTGTGCCCTTTGTGATTTCGAAGAGACCCATTTCGAGGTAGCGTTGCATGGGGAGGTTGTAGTCAGAGCCGACAGAGCAAAGATAACCTTCTCTTCGGAGTTGTTCGTAGAGACGAATCTCGCCCGTCTGATAGCCACGCTGACAGAGTATCTTTGCAAGTTCGCCTACGAGGATAGAGTCTGGCGAGGAAAGGACGGCATCGGCAAAGGCCACCTTTGGACGCTGCTCTTCAAGCTGGTCGGCCTGCTGCTTGTTCTCCAAGGCGAGACGTTCTTTCTCTTCCTCTGCCTGCACGACCATGAGGGCAAGTTGCTTGCGGGAGAGCTGCTCGACGGAGTAGGTGCCGGTCTTGCGGATTGACGGCAGGACTTCGGAGGTGATCCAACGCTTGAACTGCTTGGCAGAGTCAAGCTTTGAGCCAAGGACAAGGGCGTACATGCCGGACTCGTTGACGTAGGTAAGCTGCTGGGTGCGGCCTATAGAATCTGTGGTGTCGCGTTTTGCGACGTCATCGTCTTCTACGTGTTTTGCCACTGCATCGCGGCCGTTGACATAGCCAAGGGCACGGCACAAGTCCATCGCACAGAACTCTGGATTGTCCGGCGTTCCAGTTGTGCGGATTTCGCCAAACTTGGGATGGTTGAAGATTTGAATGTTACTCATACCTTATTATATTTATCTGTTCAACATAGGTTTTAGTCAATAGAGAAGAATCGACAGATTACGCAATTTTCTTCTTTCTCTTCAAACTCGACATGTATATCTTTTTTGTGACAAAATGATATTATCTTCGATTTTATTATAGAATTAAACTTATTAACATACAAGGTGGATCTGTCATCGTCGTAGCGATTTTCGGCGAAAGCAACAACAAACGGAATTAAAATGGTAGTATCGTGCTCGTCCTCCATTAAACCGATGACACGTCTATCGCTAACGAGAAATAGGTCGGGAGCAAAAAGACTTAACGCTAACTCTTCTCTCCATTCCGTAATGTCAAGAATCCTTTTCATATAATTCTTTGTTGTTAGTTGTTCAACATTGGCGTGTCGCACTCGCGCATGGCACGGATGATAACAATGTTCTTCTCGGGAAATTTCTTGTGTTCGTAACAGACAACGTCGTCGGGCATCTTCTTGTACTTCTTCATATCTGAAAGTACGGTAGCAAGCGACGGCATCTTTGCTGCGTCACAATGAAAGGCCTCTGTCGTTCCTGGCTTTATGGCCTTGATTTCTGCTGTTGATACGTTCATAGAATGTTAAATTTTACTGATTGACTTAGAAAATATTCGAAAAGGCTTTGCTGGTTCGAGAAAATTCCCTAAATTTGCGGAGCGAACACATATGGCGAGGGTCAAAACTCTTGCCAGCCGAAGCCTTGTTTTGTCGGTATTAACTGACTAACGGGTGCAAAGTTATAAAATTATCTATTAATAAACAAAGGTTTGGATATAAAATTTTATAGAATTAACAATTTTAATAACTTCGCCTATGAATACTTTAGAAAGGTTAAAAGCCTATTTGGATGCAAAAGGTATAGCCAATGGCACTGCTGAAAAGGCTTGTGGCTTTGGTAATGCGACACTTAGGAATGCGTTTGAAAATGGTAAAGGAATAGGCACGGATAAGTTAGAAGTTTTTCTAAAGGTCTATCCGGACCTATCTTCTGAATGGTTGTTAAGAGGTGTCGGAGCAATGCTGCTTGATGAAAAGGAGCAGACGGGTGGTGAGAATAATAAGTACTTTGTCATTTGCAAACTTCTCCTGGAGAACCGGCAAAAGGACAATGAGTTGTATAGTGAATTGGCGAAGTTAATGAACAAATGAAGCAATTATTTCTAACCGTCTTCTTTGTTTTCCTTTTTATATTGGGATTAGTTGGGGACTGCGATAATAAAGAATACGTTTACATCGTAAAAGAAACGGGTTATTTTCATAAGTCAAAAAAGAAAGGTAATTGCAGCTTTGTTCGTAAGGCCGAAGACAATGGCTACAAACTTATAAGGGCTGACAAGAAAGTTATCCACATGGGCGAATACAAAATATGCTTAGAGTGCTTCACTCCAGAAGAAATAAGAGAATACAAAGAGAAGCTGTCAACTTGGTTAAAGACGAAAGAAGAAGAAATAAGAGAGGGTGAAACGAAAGACGCCATTATTATGAGCGTGAGCGAAGAAACAAGAAAGGTGATTATAGATGCTTATGAGGATGGCTTTATTTATTATGATGGGAGTTATGAAGCATCAAGCATTATCCCAAAGTTCGACTATTCAAGATATTTTGAGAAAGGAGATTAAGTTATGGAACCAAAGAAACTGACAATGGAAGAGCGGATAGCTTTCGCGGAAGATGTTATTTCCAACCCAGGGAAATATGGTGTCACACGCGAAATGCTTGACGAGTGGGCGTACAAAAACATCAATGCAACAGCCGATGTATTAGACAGAATACCCGAAAGCCTGCGCGACGAAGTATCAGACGGTATAATCGGCGTTTACAACGCGCACAAAAAGACAGACGAGGCTTCGGATAGATGACACGGGTGGCCTTGATATAAAGCTTTGCCCATTCGGTGGGCGACTCTTGATAGATTTCGTCAAATAACGGCTTCATCAAGTCTAATGTATTCTGCTTGTCGGTCATATGAATAATCGTTCTTTGACATATTGTACTCTTATCGAAGTTTCTGGTATTCCGAATTAGCCATACGGTCACATTCCTCATTGTAGACATTGCCGGCATGACCTTTAACCCATTCAAACTTTACGGATGATAATTTTCCTGCAAGCTGGTGGTATTTCTCAACGAGAGAGACATTCTTCTTTGGTCTCTTTGATTTGCAGGCCAAAATGCAATATTGCGAATCGGTGTAGATCGTAACCTCCGAACCTTTTGGCAGAGAGTTGACCACGCTGATGATGGCAAGGAGTTCCATGCGATTGTTTGTGGTGCCAAGAAAGCCTTTTGAGGCCTTTTTATAGAGGGTCATGTCTTCATTGAAGATGATATAAGCAGAACCTCCAGGTCTTTTAGGGTTGAGGTTGTCACAACTTCCATCTGTATAAGCTATAAATTTTCCCATATACCTATATATTATGTAGTATAATCAAACAATGCCATAGGGGAAAGGAAACGATTCGAGAGAATCCAATTTCCCCTTACCCAAATCGGAGCGCAAAACTCGTCATTGGAGTGAGGGGATTTTGTCGAGCATGCCGCTTTTTCAGAGGTTTCCTATCTCGGCTCGTCAGTAGGTAGCACTACGACTCGCTTTCAGGACATTCGGAATTTGCTACTCCTGCACAGGTCTCCTTATTCCATCCGACCTCCCTCTTACGTGCTATTCCCCGTATCGACTGGCTACGATACTGCCTCGGAGGGTTATTTATACTTGAATGAATACCGAGCGTACACTTGACCGACAAGCTTATTCATCCAAGTTAGGTGAAAATAAAACCTCCCCACCAGATAGTTCGGATAACTGACGGGGAGGGTGAGATAAAATCTCGTATGTTGAGTACATCCAAATTCACCTTGACAATCCGAACTTGTCGGGTGCAAAGTTAGGGAAAAATAAACGACCTTCCAAAGGTCATTAAGTTTAATTAAAACGCGAAAGTCGTATGAAGAAAGTGAAATGTAAAGTTAATTCGTAGTACTGAAAATGCGGTGTTACCAAAACGTTACCGCATTGGCAAATCGAACCCTTGTGGGCGTTGGTTATAACCGATTGATAGTAAACGACTTATCTCTCATAAAATTCCGAAAGGTTTGAATCCCGCCGGAATCACAAGAAAGAAGAAAATGACTGCCTTAAGGCAGTCATTTTTCGTTATAGGGGACTTCAACGTAGGTGTTTCAGGAAGTCTTCGGCGCGCTGGAGGTCTTCGGGGGTGTCGATGCCTACTGTCTCGACATCGGTCTCGCCGACGCGGATGCGGTAGCCGTTTTGGAGCCAGCGGAGCTGTTCGAGGCTTTCGGCACGCTCGAGCGAACTTTGCGGCAGACGGGTGATGGCAGCTAAGACGTCGCGGCGGTAGGCGTATATGCCGAGATGCTTGAGGAAGGGGTAGTGGCCGAACCATTCTGTCGGCTCCTCACCGCGAATGAAAGGTATGACGGAGCGGCTGAAGTAGAGGGCAAAACCACGGACGTCGGTGACAATCTTCGGCGAGTTGGGGTTCATGACGGCCTCCATCGACTCGAAGCGCTTGCCGAGGGTGCCTATCTGCGTCTGCGGGTCGTCGAAGAGGCGGCAGAGGGTCTCAATCTGCGACTTTTGAATGAAAGGCTCGTCGCCTTGAATGTTGATGATGACCCTCTCATGACTCATTTCTGACTTCTCATGACTCATTTCCAACTTCTCCACCGCTTCCTCAATGCGGTCGGTGCCGCTCTTATGGTCGGTGCGAGTCATAACGGCACGTCCGCCGAAGCCGGTGACGGCGTCGAAGATGCGCTGGTCGTCGGTGGCAACGTATGCCTCGCCAAGTACGCTGACGGCTTGTTCGTAGACTCGCTGGATGACGGGCTTGCCGCCCAGCACGGCCAAAGGCTTTCCGGGGAAGCGCGTCGAGGCGTAGCGCGCCGGGATAATAGCTATGAATTTCATAAGTGATGTGTTTAAAACTGCTGCAAAGTTATAAAATATTCGGGAATTATCCTTAAAAAACGTTCATATTCTTTGCCGTTCGGCATTTTTCTGCTATCTTTGTGCGATTAATTCTTAAAAAGCAGCGTTTTGAAACATTATATATTATCATTATTATTAATAGGTCTGCCGCTTACTGTCGGAGCTCAGAAGATTACTCTTGGCTCCACGATTACTAAGGACGGCGGCGACTATCAGGGAGAAATGCTGGCCGGGAAACCCCACGGTAAGGGCAAGGCCACGTATAAGAATGGTAACACGTACGAAGGCGAGTATGACAAAGGCAAGCGTCAAGGCTATGGCACGTATACGTTCTTCGACGGTGAGCGCTATGAAGGCCAGTGGTATCAGGACCAGCAGCACGGCAAGGGCGTCTACTACTTTGCCAACAACAACCGCTACGACGGTCTGTGGTTCCGCGACTACCAGCAGGGTCACGGCGTGATGTACTACTACAACGGCGACAAGTACGACGGCGAGTGGAAGCTCGACAAGCGCGAGGGCAAGGGAACCTATACCTTTGCCAGCGGTGCCTATTACAAAGGCGACTGGAAGGACGACATGAAGCACGGTAACGGCTTTTACGACTGGGCCGACGGCTCGACGTACGACGGCCAGTGGGTGAGCAACCAGCGTCAGGGCAAGGGCACGTATCGCTACGCCACCGGCGACGTCTACACGGGCCAGTGGCGCAACGACTTGCAGCACGGCAAGGGCATCTACCGATTCCAGAACGGCGACGTCTACGAGGGCGACTATGCCGACGGCAAGCGTAACGGCACGGGCATCATCACCTACGCCAACGGCGACAAGTATACAGGTCAGTTCCAGCTGGGCGACAAGTCGGGTACGGGCACGTTGGTGTGGAAGAACGGCAACACTTACGTTGGCCAGTGGAAGCAAGACAAGCCCAACGGACGCGGCAAGCTGACGATGAGAAACGGCGACGTCTACGAAGGACAGTTCAAGGACGGTAAGATAGAGGGCGAGGGTATTGCCCGCTTTGCCGACGGCATGAAGTTCAAAGGCACGTTCCGCAACGGCAAGCGCAACGGCAAGGCCATTGAGGAAGACAAGGACGGCAAGCGCTTTGAGGGCAGCTATGTCGACGATCTGCGCGACGGTCCCTTCGTCGAGAAAGACCGCAACGGCAACGTCATCGCCGAAGGCACTTATATCCGCGGACGCCGTCAGCGATAAGATTGAAACATCAATGTTTAACTTAAAAACTAACAGAATATGATTATTGACACACTTGACAACTTAGGCAAGTATGTGGGGCTGAACCCGCTGTTTGCCGATGTGGTGTCATTCCTGAAAGAGAATGACCTCAGCACGCTGGAGGACGGCAAGCACCCGATAAAGGGTGGTGACCTCTTCGTGAACATCACCACAGCTAAGGGTCGCACGAAGGAAGCCGCCGTGCTTGAGACCCACATCAACATGATCGACATCCAGATTCCCATCGACAACGATGAGACCTACGGTTACACGCCGCTCCAGGACCTGCCCGACTTTGAGTACAATGCCGAGAAGGACATTACGAAATACGGCACGACGCTGGCTCAGACCTACGTCACCTGCCGCCCGGGCCAGATGGCCATCTTCTTCCCCCAGGACGGCCACGCCCCCTGCATCGGCGACAAAGACATCAGGAAAGCTATTTTTAAAGTAAAAGCATAACACAACTATGGCAACGACAAAGAAAACGACGACAACGAAGAAAAGTACTGCCGCCAAGAAGACTACGACGAAGAAAGTAACCAAGAAGGTGGTGGAACAGGCTCCACAACATATCGGTTTAGTACAGCACGACTCATGGCTGGAACCTTTTGAAGGCGCCATCCGCGGCCGACACGACCACGCCGTGTGGAAGATAGGCCAACTGACGCAGAACGGCAAGAAGACCCTTTCGGACTTTGCCACCGGCCACCTGTACTACGGTCTGCACAAACTGGCGAAGGGCTGGGTGTTCCGCGAGTGGGCTCCCAATGCTACGGAAATCTACCTCATCGGCGACTTCAACAACTGGCAGGAGAGCGACAAGTACAAGTGCAAGCGCATTGAGGGAACGGGCAACTGGGAACTGAAACTCTCGGAGAAAGCCCTGAAGCACGGCCAGCTCTACAAGATGAAGGTGAAGTGGAACGGCGGCGAGGGTGAGCGTATTCCCGCCTGGTGCCGCCGCGTCGTTCAGGACGACCAGACGAAGATTTTCTCGGCTCAGGTGTGGAACCCCGAAACGCCCTACGTCTGGAAGAAAAAGAAGTTCAAGCCCAACACCGCCCCGCTGCTCATCTATGAGTGCCATGTGGGTATGGGACAAGATGCCGAGAAGGTCGGCACGTACAAGGAGTTCACCGAGAACGTCCTGCCGCGCGTGAAGAAGGACGGCTACAACGCCATTCAGGTGATGGCCATCCAGGAGCACCCCTATTACGGCTCCTTCGGCTACCACGTCAGCAGCTTCTTCGCTCCCAGCAGCCGTTTCGGCACCCCCGAGGATCTGAAGGAGATGATTGACACCGCCCACAAGTTAGGCATTGCCGTCATCATGGACATCGTACACTCGCACGCCGTGAAGAACGAGGTGGAGGGACTCGGCAACCTCTGTGGCGACCCCAACCAGTTCTTCTATGCCGGCGACCGTCACGAGCATCCGGCTTGGGACTCGCTCTGCTTCGACTACGGCAAGGACGAGGTGATGCACTTCCTGCTCTCTAACTGCAAGTACTGGCTCGAGGAGTTCCACTTCGACGGCTTCCGCTTCGACGGCGTCACCTCCATGCTCTACTACTCGCACGGACTGGGCGAGGCCTTCGGCGGCTACGGCGACTACTTCAACGGTCACGAGGACGACAACGCCATCTGCTACCTGACGCTGGCCAACAAGCTCATTCACGAGGTGAACCCCAACGCCATCACCATTGCCGAAGAGGTGTCGGGCATGCCCGGACTGGCCGCCAAGTTCGAGGATGGCGGCTACGGCTTCGACTACCGTATGGCGATGAACATCCCCGACTACTGGATCAAGACTATTAAAGAGGTACGCGATGAGGACATCAACGTCTGCTCCATCTTCTGGGAGGTCAAGAACCGTCGTCCCGACGAGAAGACCATCTCTTACTGCGAGAGCCATGACCAGGCATTGGTGGGCGACAAGACCATCATCTTCCGCCTCATCGATGCCGACATGTACTGGCACTTCGCCAAGAAGGACGTCAACGATATGGCCCAGCGCGGCATAGCTCTCCACAAGATGATACGACTGGTGACAGCTGGTGCCATCAACGGCGGCTACTTGAACTTCATGGGTAATGAGTTCGGACATCCCGAATGGATTGACTTCCCGCGTGAGGGTAACGGCTGGTCGTACAAGTATGCTCGCCGGCAGTGGAACCTCGTCGACAACCCCGACCTCTGCTACCACTGGCTCGGCGATTTCGACCGCAAGATGCTCGAGGTTATCAAGAGCGAGAAGAACTTCCAGGCAACGCCCGTCACCGAGATATGGCACGACGACGGCGACCAGGTGCTCTGCTTCATGCGCGGCGACCTCGTCTTCGTCTTCAACTTCTCGCCGACGCGCTCGTACACCGACTACGGCTTCCTCGTGCCCACAGGTTCCTACGACGTGGTGCTGAACACCGACGCGAAGGAGTTCGGCGGCAACGGCTTTGCCGACGACACAATGACCCATATCACCAACTTCGACCCGCTCTACGTGCAGGATAAGAAGGAGTGGCTGAAACTCTACATCCCTGCCCGTTCTGCTGTTGTACTGAAGAAGAACTAATGAACTATAACCATCAAGTCAGGAACGATGGCACCACGACTATCAAGGCCGTGTGTGCTGTCGTTCTTGTTTGTTTCACCTTCCTCTGGCTCTATTGCTTCCAGGCTGACGTCATGTATGTGGCCCAGCATGTGCTCAGCGGCGGGCAGACGCGTTACCACCGCTTGTGGGGAGCTGTTGTCCTGACAGCCCTGCTCTGGCTGTTACAGGCGTGTGTCTACAGGTTCGTCAGACTGCGGCATCGCACTCACGCGCTGACGTGGTACCCCTCGATGATGGTGTTGGCCATGCTGACCTCCGTCAATGCCGACATCGACCGTCACGTCACCCTGGGCGTATGGGTGTGGCTGGCTCCGCTGCTGCTCATCCTGTGGTTCCTGTTCGTCTGGATAGCACGAACGGTACAACCGTTTGAGGACAATCGCAACTTCTCATCCCTGCGCCGCTTCTGGCTAAACCTGTTCATCATCGTCCTGATGATCATTGGCGTAGCCGCCTGTGGCAATACCAACGCCGTGTTCCATTTCCGCACCCATGCTGAGGTAGCCATGCTTCAGGGAGACTACGATGAGGCCCTTCGTGTTGGAGAGCGCTCGTTGGAAACCGACAGTAGCTTGGTGATGGTGCGCATGTATGCGCTTTCGCGTCAAGGACAACTGGCCGACCGTCTGTTTGAGTACCCCTTGGTGCCGACGAGCGACGCGATGCTGCCGACGCAGCAGCAGGCCACCCGTCTGATGGCGTATCCCGCTGACAGCCTCTATCGCCATTTAGGTGCCATTCCCCGTCGTGCTATGCAGCCTATGGACTATCTGCGGGCCATTCTCCGTTCCGGTCAGGCCAAGCCCGCTGCTGTCGACTATCTGCTCTGCGGCTACCTGATAGACTGCGACCTCGACGGTTTCGCCAGCGAACTGACACATTATTATACGGTGAGCGACAGTCTGCCCCGCTACTACCGCGAGGCTTTGGTGCTTTACAACCATCTGCGCAGCCATCCGCTGGTCGTCTATAAAGACCCTGTGTTAGACACCGACTACAAGGATATGCGCAAGATGCTGGCCACCTGTCGTCAGGAAAGCGAGCGCAGAAGTATGCTTTTAGAGAATTACGCCGGCAGCTACTGGCATTATTTCTTGAACTTCAAGAACAACTCGTGATCGATACATGCAGGACGCTCCTCTTTGTAATGACTGACAAAGATGAGCGTTTTTTCAGGCCGTTGGCAGAAAGCCTCGATAACGTCCTTGACCAGTCGGCGGTTGACGTCGTCGAGACCGTGTAGCGGCTCGTCGAGAATCAGCAGTTCGGGGTCTTTGACGAAGGCACGTGCCAACAGCACCAGTCGCTGCTCGCCGCTCGACATACGCAGGAACGAGCGGTCGGCAAGATGGGCAATGCCGAAGACGTCCATCCAGCGTCGGCAGACCTGCAGCTCCTCTTCCGTAGCCCGCACATACAGCCCGACGGTGTCCTTGAGTCCGCTGGCCACGATGCGCACGGCCGGCAGGTCGCGCTGATAGGAGCGGTGCATCTCGGGCGATACATAGCCGATGTGGCGCTTCAGTTCCCAGATGCTTTCGCCCGAGCCGCGCTGGTGGCCGAAGAGTGTGATGTCGCAAGCGTAGCCTTGTGGGTTGTCGGCACAGACGAGCGACAGGAGTGTCGACTTGCCCGAACCGTTCTGGCCTGAGAGTACCCAATGCTCCCCTCGGTTCACCCGCCAGTCCAAGTCCTTCAGGATGGTGCGCTCGCCGTATCTGATGCTGACTTTCCTGCAGTCTATGACCGCCCCGTCCTGATGGTTGTCAGCGGGGTTGCTCATCGCGATGATGGCGTTGCGCTTCTCGTCGCTCAGTCCCGGTCCTTCGCCTTCGTCCATGCTGCCTATCGTCACCACGTCGGTCGTGAATGGCGGTATGTCGCGTGGCGATGCTACCACAAGATAAAGCTCCATGTTCTGTTCGCGGGCCAGTATCTCCAACAGCTGGTTCAGCTGCGAGCGTGCCTCGCTGTCGAGCCCTATGAACGGAGCGTCCATGATGAGTGTCGAGGGACGTGTCAAGAGCGTCTTTGCCAACTGGAACTTGCGCAGCTCGCCGCTCGACAGCGTGATGACGTACTTGTCGAGCAGCGACTTCATGTCGAACAAGTCGTAAAGATGGTGCTGCCACGCGCGCCGCTCTGTCGTGTCGTCGCCCGTCATGCTGAAGGCCCGTTCCAACAGCTGGCCTGCCGTAGGCGTCTCAGCGTCAATGTCGTGCTGGTTCCAGCGCAGCTGCAGGTAGTAAGCCTGGTCGGTGGCCACGCCGTAGGAGTCGCGGAAGGCGATGTATCTCACTTTGTCGCTGGCCAGCCGGCGGCGCATCTGTTCCACGTACTGCGTCTTTCCGCTGGCGTTAAGCCCTACTATCGCTGTTACTTTCATTGCTTGCGTTTCGATACTTTATCCTGATTCTTGTTCACAAAGTCCTTCCAGCCGTGATACTTGACGTCGCTTTCCGGGCGGCCTATCTGCATATAATGGCAATAGGCGGCGCCGAGGGCGTCGGTGGCGTCCATGAACTTCGACATATCGTCGTCCTTGAGTTTGAGCAGCCGCTGCAGCATGCCGGCCACCTGCTCCTTCGAAGCCGAGCCGTTGCCCGTCAGGGCCATCTTGATTTTCATCGGTGCATACTCATGAATAGGTACGCCGTGATGGATAGCAGCGGCGATAGCAACGCCCTGAGCCCGTCCTAACTTCAGCATCGACTGCACGTTCTTGCCGAAGAAGGGTGCCTCGATGGCCATCTCGTCGGGCAGCCACGCGTCGATGATGCCCGTCACGCGCTCGAAGATGTGCCCTAACTTCAGATAGCCGTCGCCAGCCTTGCGCAGGTCGATGACGCCCATCGTCAGCATCTGTGCCTTGCCGTCGACAACTTTCAGCAGCCCGTAGCCCATGATATTCGTGCCCGGGTCGATGCCCAGTATGATTTTTTCTTTCATTGCGGGTGCAAAGTTACGAAGAATTCCTTGAAAAAACATCATTATTTATAGGTATTCTTACATTTTTATGTGCACGAGCAACCGAGTTGCAAAAAAATAGTCGTATCTTTGCAGCATGAAACTATCAGAACTGAAGACTGGCGAGCGGGGTGTCATCGTCAAGGTGTTGGGACACGGCGGCTTCCGCAAGCGTATCATCGAGATGGGATTTGTCAAGGGACAGACCGTCGAGGTGTTGCTCAATGCGCCGCTGCAAGACCCTGTCAAGTATAAAATCATGGGCTACGAGGTGTCGCTCAGACATCAGGAGGCCGACATGATTGAGGTTGTAAAAGATACCCAGCAGACCCAACCCCAACAGACCCACCCCCATCCCCTCCCTGGGAGGGAGGGGCGTAATATGTCTGACGGCAGGGTAATCACTCCCCTCCCTCACAGGGAGGGGACGGGGGAGAGTCTTCACGAGGCCCTTCGTGCGCGCCGCCACCTGCACGTCGCTCTGGTGGGCAACCCCAACTGCGGCAAGACCTCGCTGTTCAACTATGCCTCGGGCGCCCATGCCCACGTCGGCAACTACAGCGGCGTGACGGTCGATGCCACCGAGGCCGAGGCTCAGTTCTTTGGTTACGACTTCTCGCTGACGGACTTGCCCGGCACCTATTCGCTGACCTGCTATTCGCCCGAGGAGCTGTATGTGCGCAAGCACCTGACGGAGCAGACGCCCGATGTGGTCATCAACGTCATCGACGCCTCGAACCTCGAGCGCAACCTCTATCTGACCACCCAGCTGGTGGATATGAACGTCCGCATGGTGTGTGCCTTGAATATGTATGACGAGTTCGAACGCCGCGGCGATCATGTTGACCTGAAAACGCTGTCGACACTCTTCGGTATGCCGATGGTGCCCACGTCGTTCAAGACGGGAATGGGCGTCAAGGAACTGTTCAAGGCCGTTATCAAGGTGTATGAGAATACGCAGGGAACGTCGCGCCATATCCACATCAACTACGGCCACGAGATAGAGGGCGGCATCAGCGGCATACAGAAATACCTGAAGGCCGACGAGCATATCCGCCAGCGCTACTCGACGCGCTATCTGGCCATCAAGCTGTTGGAGGGCGACACGTCGGCAGCGGCATATATCAAGCAACATTTCGACGAGGAGCACCGTCCTGAAGACTACGCGGCGCTGCAGCAAGCCTGTCAGCGTGCCTCGAATCGTGTCAAGGAAGAGACGAACAACGACGCCGAGACGGCCATCATGGATGCCAAGTACGGCTTCATCAACGGTGCGCTGACGGAGGCCGGCTACCAGACGGGCACGAAGGAGAACATCTACCGCACGACCCACCTGATAGACAACGTGCTGTCTAACAAGTACGTGGGTTTCCCCATCTTCTTCCTCATCCTGTTCGTGATGTTCCAGACCACCTTCGCCTTGGGCCAGTACCCGATGGACTGGATTGAGGCGGGCGTCGAGTGGTTGGGCGAGTGGATAGGCTCGACGATGTCCGACGGTCCGCTGCGCTCGATGCTGGTCGACGGCGTCATCGGCGGCGTGGGGTCCGTCATCGTGTTCCTGCCGCAGATTCTGATACTCTATTTCTTCATCTCGATGATGGAGGACTCCGGCTATATGGCCCGTGCCGCCTTTATCATGGACCGCCTCATGCACAAGATGGGACTGCACGGCAAGTCGTTCATCCCGTTGGTGATGGGCTTCGGCTGCAACGTGCCCGCCGTGATGGCTACGCGTACCGTCGAGAGCCGCCGCTCGCGACTCATTACGATGCTCGTGCTGCCGTTCATGTCGTGCTCGGCGCGCCTGCCCATATATATTATGGTGACGGGAATGTTCTTCGCCGAGAAGTATCAGTCGTTTGTCATGATTTCGCTCTACGCCGTCGGCATCCTCATGTCGGTCATCGTGAGCAACGTCCTGTCGCGCTTCGTACTGAAAGGCGAGGACACGCCCTTCGTGATGGAACTGCCGCCTTATCGCTGGCCTACCGCCAAGGCTATCGGCCGCCATACCTGGGAGAAAGGCAAGGAGTACTTGAAGAAGATGGGCGGCGTCATCCTCGTGGCCAGCATCATCGTCTGGGCGTTGGGATATTTCGGCACTATGGGCGTCGCACCGTCGCTGGCCGAGAGCTTCATTGGTAGGATGGGGCAGGCCATAGAGCCGCTCTTTGCCCTGCAGGGCTTCAACTGGCAGTTAGACGTCTCGCTCCTTGCCGGTGTGGGTGCCAAGGAGATTGTCGCCTCTACCATCGGCGTCATCGGCGGTCTCGACAACATCACGCCGTTGGCAGCCTACGCCTACCTGCTCTTCGTGCTGCTCTACTTCCCCTGCATCGCCACCCTCGTGGCCATCAAGCACGAGACGGGCCGCTGGCGCTGGGCAGTCATAGCAGGCCTCTACACCACCTGCGTCGCCTGGATCGTCTCTGCGCTGGTCTATCAGGTAGGGTCTCTCTTCTGACCGGATTCAAAAAACTTGCAACCGATAATACGCGCTAAATGCAACTTGCAACCTGCAACTTTCGTTGTTTCCCCAGTGTTTATCCCGGAAAGCGGAAAAGTTGCAGGTTGCAAGTTGCATTTAGTGCGTTTTATAAGTACGGGAATTCATCACATTTATCTATTAAATTTATAATATTATATATTATTATAATAATATATAATATTATAAATTATAAGTCACTATTTTCTTCAAATAACGCTTCGCACAGCTAAATGCAACTTGCAACCTGCAACCTTCGCTTTGTCCGCAGTGTTTATCCCGGAAAGCGGAAATATTAGGCCTTTATTTGGCGTTTTTTATTTTCGCGGCCATTCACAAAATTTTCGCGGCTGTTCACAAAATTTTCGCGGCCATTCACATTTTCATTGAATCTTTAAAAATGTAAAGCCGGAAAAATTAGCCGTTTCCTTTGGCGGTTTCAGAAAAAGTTCTTGCTATGGCAAGCGAGCAGAGCTCGAGCGGTAACTTTGCAGCACATAATCTAAAACAAGTGCTATGACAGATAATTTACGCAAATTGTTAAGAACAATACTTAGTTAATTATACATTTAATCGTCTGAAAGTCAATGAGTTACATCAATATAATACAACTAATATAATTTGGTCAAGTACCTGATCTTCAGTAACTTAGTAGTCTCTTACATTACTTAGTTATGACGAAAATCACAGAAGCACTCGACCAATATGTGGGGATACGCAAGAAGGCTATTTCAGACACTGGGAAAGCGGCGATTATTACATATTACATTCTTTGCGCTGCAAAGCTTGCCGGAGTTCCCAGAAAGCAACGGCAGCTGCGGCGGCTACGTTGAGTGAGTCTACGTGGTGCGACATTGGTATGCGTACCACGTAGTCTGCTTTTGCAATGGTGGAGTGGGGTAGTCCGTCGCCCTCGGTGCCCATAATGATAGCTAAGCGGGGAATGGTTTTCAGAACGGGCGCATCCAAGGGGATGCTGTCGTCGCTGAGGGCCATTGCTGCGGTCTGAAAGCCGATGGCGCTGAGACTGTCGACGGGATCGTCAACCCACGTCCAGGGAACTAAGAACACGCTGCCCATCGATACTCGGACGGCACGGCGGTTCAAGGGGTCGCACGACGAACGGGTCAGCAGGACGGCGTCAATGCCCAAGGCGGCTGCCGAGCGGAAGATGGCGCCGATGTTCGTCGTGTCGACGACGCTGTCGATGACTACCACACGACGGGCTCCGGCCGTCACCTCTTCGACGGAACGCTCCTGTGGGCGCCGCATGGCACAGAGTACGCCGCGCGTCAGGGTGTAGCCCGTCAGTTGCTCCAGCAGTTCACGCGTGCCAGTATAAATAGGTATGTCGCCACAGCGCTCAATAATGGTCTTGGCGTCGCCCTCGATATGCCGGCGCTCGCAGAGCAGGGCCGTGGGCTCGTAGCCTGCGTCAAGGGCCACGTGAATCACTTTTGGACTCTCGGCAATGAAGATGCCCTTGCTGGGTTCGGTACGGTTGCGAAGCTGAGCCTCGGTCAGTCGACTGAAGACATTTACCCCCGTCTGGTCGAGCGATGTTATCTCAATTATGTCTGGATTCATCATTTTTAGTATTTTTCTTTGTTCAGATTGCAAAGTTACGAAAATTTTTTCGTAACTTTGCAAACGTAACTATTAAACAACTAAAAACATCAAAGATTATGAACAACACTCCAACTCCCCACATCGGGGCCAAGTACGGCGAAATTGCCGAAACAGTCATCATGGCAGGTGACCCTCTTCGCGCTAAGTTTATGGCAGAGAACTTCCTCGAGAATCCTGTCCAGTTTAATAATGTACGCGGTATGCTCGGTTTTACCGGCACCCATAAAGGCAAGCGCGTCAGCGTGATGGGCCACGGCATGGGCATCCCCTCTATCGGCATCTACACCTACGAGCTTTACAACTTCTACGACGTGAAGACCATCATCCGCGTGGGCTCTGCCGGCTCTATCCATCCCGACCTGCACGTCGGCGACCTCTGCATAGCCATGGGCGCCTGCACCAACTCCAACTACGGTTCGCAGTATGAACTGCCGGGCACGTTTGCACCTATTGCCGACTTCGACCTGCTGCGTGGTGCTGCCGACGCCTGCGACCGCTTCGGCTATCGCTACAAGGTGGGCAACGTGCTGTCGAGCGACACGTTCTACTCAGAGAACGCCCACAACGACCGTTGGATGAACATGGGCGTGCTGTCTGTCGAGATGGAAGCATCGGCCCTCTACATGAATGCCGCCCGTGCCGGTAAGCGTGCCCTGGTGATCCTGACCATCTCCGACCACATCCTGACGGGTGAGGTGACAACGGCTGAGGAGCGTCAGACGACGTTCACCCACATGATGGACGTAGCATTCGAAATTGCATAACTACTTTACCTCCTTACTCCTTACTCCTTAAATTAAATTTTTATGGCGACAGTTGACGACAAGAAAGTGATTTTCTCGATGGTCGGCGTGAGCAAGACCATTCAGCAGAATCAGAAACAAGTCCTGAAGAACATCTATCTCAGCTTCTTCTATGGGGCGAAGATAGGCATCATCGGTCTGAATGGTGCCGGTAAGTCGACCCTGATGAAGATTATTGCCGGACTGGACGAGAAATTCCAGGGACAGGTGGTGTGGAGCCCCGGCTATTCCGTGGGCTACCTGCCGCAGGACCCGCCGCTTGACGAGACGAAGACCGTCAAGGAGAACGTCCAGGAGGGCGTCCATCATGTCTATGATGCCCTGAAGGAGTATGACGACATCAACGTGAAATTCGGACTGCCCGAATATTATGAAGACCCCGACAAGATGGACAAGCTGATGGCCCGTCAGGCCGAGCTGCAGGACATTATCGACGCTACCGACGCCTGGAACATGGACTCGAAGCTCGACCGCGCGATGGCCGCCCTGAACTGTCCGCCAGGCGACTGGCCCGTCACCAACCTCTCGGGAGGTGAGCGCCGTCGCGTAGCCCTCTGTCGGCTGCTGTTGCAGAAACCCGACGTTCTGCTGCTGGACGAGCCTACCAACCACTTGGATGCCGAGTCCATCGACTGGTTGGAGCAGCACCTGCAGCAGTACGAGGGTACGGTTATTGCCGTCACCCACGACCGCTACTTCCTCGACGATGTGGCCGAATGGATTCTGGAACTCGACCGAGGCGAAGGTATTCCTTGGAAGGGTAACTACTCGTCGTGGCTCGAACAGAAAAGCCAGCGGCTGGCACAGGAGGAGAAGCAGGCCTCGAAGCGCCGCAAGACCCTGGAGCGCGAGCTGGAATGGGTGCGTATGGCCCCGAAGGCTCGCCACGCCAAGGGTAAGGCCCGTCTGAACTCCTACGAGATGATGTTGAACGAGGAGCAGAAGCAGAAGGAGGAGAAGCTGGAAATCTTCATCCCCAACGGTCCGCGACTCGGCAACAAGGTCATCGAGGCCGAGCACGTGGCCAAGGCGTATGGCGAGAAGACGTTGTTCAGCGACCTGAACTTCGTGCTGCCGCCCAACGGCATCGTCGGCGTCATCGGTCCCAATGGTGCGGGCAAGACGACGCTCTTCCGTCTGATCATGGGACTGGAGCAGGCCGATGCCGGCACGTTCAGCGTGGGCGAGACGGTCAAGCTGTCGTACGTCGACCAGCAGCATAAGGACATCGACCCGGCGAAGTCGGTCTACGAGGTGGTCAGCCAAGGCAACGAGACCATCCGCATGGGCGGTAAAGATATTAATGTACGTGCGTACCTTAGTAGATTCAACTTCAGCGGCGCCGACCAGGAGAAGAAGTGCGGCGTGCTGTCGGGTGGTGAGCGCAACCGCCTGCATCTGGCCATCGCCTTGAAGCAGGAGGGTAATGTGTTGCTTTTAGACGAGCCTACTAACGATATTGATGTCAATACGTTACGCGCATTAGAGGAAGGTCTTGAGGCCTTTGCCGGCTGTGCCGTCGTCATCAGTCACGACCGCTGGTTCCTCGACCGTATCTGTACGCACATATTGGCATTCGAGGGTAGTGGCAACGTCTTCTACTTCGAGGGCAACTTCTCAGAGTACGAGGTCAACAAGGCCCAACGACTGGGACTTGAAGAACCCAAGCGTGCCAGGTATCGTAAATTGATGGAGGATTAGTACTGATTATGATTGAGTATTTCTTATTGAACATGTGGCAGTTATGGGCGGTGGTTGCCGTCGTCTGCCTGATTCTGGAGCTGATGGCGGGTGACTTCTTTATTATCTGCTTCTCCATAGGTGCCGTCTTTGCTGCCGTCGCTTCGGCCGTAGGGTTGAACATCTACTGGCAGCTGGCACTCTTTGCCGTGTTCACGCTTATCAGCCTGTTCTGGGTGCGACCCTTTGCACAACGCTATCTGCACAAGGGCGAGGAGAACCGCGTGAGTAATGCCGACGCTCTGATGGGCCGACAGGGCCGAGTGGTGGAAGCCATTCAGGCCGGTGGCTACGGTCGCGTGCAGATTGACGGCGACGTATGGAAGGCCGTCAGCGCCGATTCCCAACCCATCAGCGAAGGGGCAACGGTCTGCGTCGTTGGCCGCGAAAGCACGATTATTACCGTGAAAATCGTTTAATCGAAAAATCGTTTAATCGAAAAAATAAATTGTAAATCGTAAATAGTTAAATCGTAAATTATCATGACTTACATTCTGATTGCTATTATCGTCTGTGTGATCATCTTTGCCAAGATGGCGCTGGTCATCATTCCACAGTCTGAAACAAAAATCGTTGAGCGACTGGGACGCTACTATGCCACACTCCAGCCGGGTATCAACATGATTATCCCGTTTATCGACCGGGCAAAGTCTATCGTCGTACTGAACCACGGTCGCTACCAGTACTCGACCACCATCGACCTGCGCGAACAGGTGTACGACTTCCCGAAGCAGAACGTGATTACAAAGGACAACGTGCAGACGGAAATCAACGCCCTGCTATACTTCCAGATCGTAGACCCCTTCAAGGCAACCTACGAAATCAATAACCTGCCCAACGCCATCGAGAAGCTGACGCAGACGACGTTGCGTAACATCATTGGCGAACTGGAACTGGACGAGACCCTCACCTCGCGCGACACCATCAACAAGAAGCTGAGTGCCGTGCTCGACGATGCTACCGACAAGTGGGGCGTCAAGGTGAACCGCGTTGAGTTGCAGGATATTACACCTCCAGACTCCGTGCTGACGGCGATGGAGAAGCAGATGCAGGCCGAGCGTAACAAGCGTGCACAGATCCTGACGTCGGAAGGTCAGAAGGCTGCTGAGATCCTGGCTTCAGAGGGTGAGAAGACGGCTATCGTCAACAAGGCCGAAGCAGCCAAGCAGGAGGCTATCCTCCAGGCCGAGGGTGAGGCCATGGCTCGTATCCGCGTGGCTGAGGCCGAGGCCAAGGCCATCGAACTGATTACCGAGGCGGTGGGTAAGTCGACCAATCCTGCCAACTACCTGCTGGCACAGAAGTATATCCAGATGATGCAGGAACTGGCCGAGGGCGACAAGACCAAGACGGTCTACCTGCCATACGAGGCCACGAATCTGCTCGGCTCTATCGGCGGAATCAAAGATCTGTTTAAAGCAGAATAGCCTATGAACAACCTTCGAACGACATTCTTGGCAGTAGCTGTGCTTAACGCGGCTATTGCCGTTGCCCAGAATGATGGCCAGCGGTCGTCCTCAAGCCTGTATCTCCAGGCACTCGCCAAGCCCGACGTCTCGTTGAGCTTTGACGTGACGGCACAAGGCAAGCGCTTTCAGCCTGTATGGGGACTCGATCAGGCGGCTGTCGACGCGCAGGTCATCAAGAAAGGCATCAACCACATGGGAAAGGAGAATATCAGCATAGGGCGCGTGGCCTTCCGGTACACATGGCCCCTTGTCAACGACTCCGTCCTGGCATCGCCCCTCATTGACACGTTGCGCATTCGTTGCACCAACTTCAATCAGGTGAGCCCTACCTTGCCGCTGGTGCTGACGGCCGACCAGGGAGCCTTTGAATATCGGGACGCGCAAGGGAATGTCAAAACCCATGCGCCCCATGACTATTACGTGAAGAATAGTGTTGCCAATAATGAGCATTGGGCTGCTATGATCAACAGCCACGTACATTGGATACAGAAGAACACGAAGCATCCTGTGCTGGGCATTTCGCCTTTCAACGAGGGCGACTACTGGTCGAAAGAGGAAGGTGCTACGCCACAGAAACATTACCAGGTGGCGAAGCTGCTGAAGGAGAATTATCCGCGTTGTGCCGACGCAATGATGGTTGGCGCTAACACCTTGAACAACGATAAGGCACTCGACTGGTACAATCCGGGCAAAAGTATTTACGGATGGGGTAACACCCACCAGCTGGCCGGCTCGTTTGACACGTTTGCCGCTTTCTATCAGCAGTTAGAGAAAGACGGCAAGGTAGGCTATGCCGACGAGATGCATAACGTGGCCGAGGCGATGGTAGGCCTGGAGTATGGTATGACTTACGGCATCTGGTGGGGATTCGACAGCCGTGCGCGTGGCGAGTTCTGTCAGATTAGCCTAAATGGCTCGAGACTGGCTTACGGAGAGCATCGCTCGAACTGGACGGCTGCCTCAGTGTGGCGTCACGACGACGGGCGCGTCAAGGCTTTCGTAGGCGGCAGCGAGCGTCAGGCTGTAACGACGACGTTCCAGCTGGTATCGACAGACCGCCTGGTATATTACGACGGCTACGGCCCTCAGCGTGAGTTAGTAAAGACGCTGCCGGGAGGTACAGGCTATCAGAAAGGCCAGACCAACGCGGAGTGTGTCATCGATGTAACGTGGGGTGAGGACGTTCCTGTAGTTCCTATTACGGCAGGTGTCTATCGGTTGGTGAACAAGAGCGCGTCGAAATATGCCACTTGGTCGGGAGACAATATCGCGTTGATGAATTATTCTGAAGCGTCGAAGATGCAGCAATGGAATGTATCCCCCGCCGTGTCGGCCAACTGCAAGTATGGTGGTGATTACAGCTTCTACGACTTCGTTTGCGTAGCCAATAACGCCACACGTATGAACGTGCTGAACTTCTCTACGGGTAATGCCAACGTGATAGGCTACGCCCAGAATGCCGTACCCGACACGAACGAGCAATGGTATCTGGAGTATGCTGGCGACGGCTATTACTATATCCGCAATCGTGAGAGTGCACAATATCTGGCGGCAAGTACCGACGGCACAGACGTTGTACAGAGCACCATGTCGGCTACAGCCTCGCAAACCGTCCGCAACCGTATGCAATGGAGAATCCTGCCTGTCGACGTGAAATACGAAAGAGTAACTCCGGCACAAGTACAGGGACTGACGGCCCAGGCCAATGCTGCGTCGGTAACCTTGAGTTGGACGGCGAATACCGATAGCGACTTGGCCGGCTATATGGTCATGCGGGCTGAGAAGGGCTCTAACGAGTGGAATACCGTAGGACGTATGGTCACCACGAACACCTTCACGGACAACACCTGTCGTCAAGGCGTCACATATATATATAAGGTGAAGGCTGTCGACACGGCGCAGAACCGCTCCATACTGGCTTCTGAAGAAGTGGAAGCCACGCCGACAGGACGGCGGTCGCTCGTTGCTCATTGGCAGATGGAAGACAATCTGAATGACGAGACGGCAAACATCATGGATGCTGTGGCCTATGGTAATGTCAGCTATGTTGACGCCGGAACATCGACGGGCAAGGCTCTGCGGTTGATTAATAACAACAGCAATAACCAACAGTATGTGCAGATGCCCTACGAGGTGGCCGGTAGTGAGGAACTGACGGTGGCAATGTGGGTAAAACTGCAGAGTAACACGACGTGGATACGCCTGTTTGACTTTGGCTACGATACAGATCACTACCTGTTCCTGACGCCCAATGGCGGCAACGTTATGCGTTTCGCTATCAAGAATGGAGCTGAGGAGCAGACGGTAGACTGCCAGTCGAAACTGCCGACGGGCGTATGGAAGCATGTGGCTGTAACCATCGGCAAGGAGAAAACAACGATCTATGTCGATGGCGAGGTGGCAGGCTCAAGTACGGCTATTACCATCAGTCCGGCTGACGTACGTCCTGTGCTGAACTATCTGGGACGCAGTCAGTTTGTGGCAGACCCCTTGTTCCAGGGACAAATCGACGATGTACGTATCTATAACTTTGCCATAACGGCAGACGATGTGAAGACCATCATGGCAGGAGGTGAGGCGGTAGCTGTTAAGACCCAGACAACGGCTGCTCAACCTAACGTCATCTATGACCTGAATGGTGTCAGACAAAAAGCGCCAAAGAAGGGAATAAACATCATCGATGGTAAGAAAGTCATGAAGTAACCGATGTTTTTCGCCTTTTTTGTTGCAGAATCGAATCTTTTTGAGTAATTTTGCAGCGAATTTGACAGAAAAGGTTACAAGATGGTACAAAACATATTCAAGGGGTTGGGTATTGCGCTCATAACCCCGTTCAAGGAAGACGGCTCCGTTGACTACGATGCACTCAAGCGATTGGTGCAATATCAGTTGGACAACGGCGCCGACTTCTTTTGTATTCTCGCTACTACCGGAGAGACTCCGACTCTGACGCTTGACGAGAAAAAGCGCATCAAGGATCTTGTCGTCGACATCGTTCAGGCTCGTGTTCCCATCCTGATGGGCTGTGGCGGCTTCAACACGGCTGCCGTCGTCGAAGAACTGAAAACGGGCGACTTCAAGGGTATCGACGGCATACTGAGCGTCTGCCCCTATTACAACAAACCGTCGCAGGAAGGACTCTACCAGCACTTCAAGGCTATTGCTGCTGCCACACAACTGCCTGTCGTGCTCTACAATGTACCAGGACGTACGGGTATCAACATGACGGCAGAAACTACCGTCCGCCTGGCTCGCGACTGTCGTAACATCGTCGCCATCAAGGAGGCCAGCGGCAAGCTGGAGCAGGTTGACGAGATTATCAAGAACAAACCCCGCGACTTCGACGTCATCTCTGGCGACGATGCCCTGACCTTCCCGATGGTCAGCTGCGGTGCCGTAGGTGTCATCTCGGTTATCGGAAATGCCCTGCCGAAGGAGTTCTCAAAGATGATTCGCCTGCAGATGCGTGGCGAGTACGATCCTGCCCGCAAGATTCACCACCGCTTCATCGACCTCTTCTCGCTGCTCTTCGTCGACGGCAACCCCGCCGGCGTGAAGGCCATGCTCCACGAGATGGGATTCATCGAGAATGTATTGCGCTTGCCTTTGGTGCCTATGCGCATCCAGAACATGCAGCGGATGTCAGACATCCTGAAGGAACTGAAGATATAACAGATATAACACACAACATCCTGCCATTCTCGCGGCGCGAAAATTTTTTTCACGCCGCGAGATTTTTTTTTCAAGACGCGAGACCTGAATTTGAAAAAAGAAAATCTTTGCGAAAAATTTCAGCGAAAAAGCTTTTCCGTTTCGGAAATTATTTGTAACTTTGCAGCCGCAATTGTTATCCGAAACGGGAAACTTTTTGTGGTCGACGATTGCAAAAGTTTTCCAAAACGGAAAAGAATTCGGAAGTTGAAAACGCGTAAATAATTGAAATACAAGACAATAAAAAATAGAAATATAACTCTTAACCTGAAATGGAAATTAAAAACTTTACCATTACGAAGCGAGATGGATCAAAAGACCGCTTCTCGCTTGACAAGATTATGAACGCCATTGTTAAAGCGTTCGAGAGTGTTGACGAGCCGACGGACTTAGGGGCTATCTCTAAGATTCTCAGCCATTTGGATATTAAGGACGACATTACCGTTGAGGATATCCAGAACCAGGTTGAGGAGGCTCTGATGAAGGAAGGCTACTATAAGGTGGCCAAATCGTTTATGCTCTACCGCCAGCAGCATACCGAGGATCGCGAGACTTTGGAGAAGATGATGTTCTTGTCGGAATACATGGAGTCGGTGAATGCAGCGACTGGCTCAAAGTATGACGCCAATGCCAACGTGGAGCACAAAAATATTGCGACGCTGATAGGTGAGCTTCCCAAATCGAACTTCATCCGCTTGAACCGCCGTCTGCTGACGGAGCGCATTAAGAAGATGTACGGCAAGCAACTGGCCGATGAATACATCGACCTGCTGACTCACCACTTTATATATAAGAATGACGAGACGAGCTTGGCTAACTACTGCGCCTCGATCACGATGTATCCTTGGCTCATCGGCGGTACGGTGGCCATCGGCGGCAATTCGACAGCACCGACGAACCTGAAGTCGTTTGCCGGCGGATTCGTCAACATGGTGTTTATGGTCAGTTCCATGCTGAGCGGCGCTTGTGCTACGCCAGAGTTCCTGATGTATATGAACTACTTCATCGGCAAGGAGTACGGCCTGGACTACTGGAAGCATCCCGAGCAGCAGGCCGACCTGAGCCTGAAGAAGCGCACCATCGACAAGATCATTACCGACTACTTCGAGCAGATCGTCTATACGCTGAACCAACCGACAGGTGCCCGCAACTATCAGGCCGTGTTCTGGAACATCGCATATTACGACCGTTACTACTTTGAGTCAATCTTCGGCGATTTCTACTTCCCCGATGGTTCTAAGCCCGACTGGGACGGTTTGTCGTGGCTGCAGAAGCGCTTTATGAAGTGGTTCAACAAGGAGCGCACGAAGACCATGCTGACCTTCCCCGTCGAGACGATGGCGCTGCTCACCGACGAGAACGGCGACTGCAAGGACCCCGAATGGGGCGAGTTCACGGCCGAGATGTACTCTGAGGGTCACTCGTTCTTCACCTATATGAGCGACAACGCCGACTCGCTGTCTTCATGCTGCCGTCTGAGGAATGAGATTACCGACAACGGCTTCAGCTACACGTTGGGTGCCGGTGGTGTGTCGACCGGTTCTAAGTCGGTGTTGACCATTAACCTGAACCGCTGCGTCCAGTATGCCGTGAACCACAAGAAGGACTATCTGGAGTATCTTGGCGGTATCATCGACCTGTGCCACAAGGTGCAGACGGCCTACAACGAGAACTTGAAGGAACTGCAGGCCCACGGTATGCTGCCGCTGTTCGACGCCGGCTATATCAACATCAACCGCCAGTATCTGACCATCGGCATCAACGGTCTGGTGGAGGCTGCAGAGTTCATGGGTCTGAAGATTACGCCGAACGACGACTACCAGCACTTCGTTCAGGGCATCCTGGGGCTGATTGAGAAGTACAACCAGAAATACCGCACGAAGGAACTGATGTTCAACTGCGAGATGATTCCTGCCGAGAACGTTGGCGTGAAGCACGCCAAGTGGGACCGCGAGGACGGCTACTTCGTGCCCCGCGACTGCTACAACTCCTACTTCTACGTCGTCGAGGACGACTCGCTGTCGGTCATCGACAAGTTCAAACTCCACGGCCGTCCCTATATTGAGCACCTCACCGGCGGTTCCGCCTTGCACATGAACCTTGACGAACACCTGTCGAAGCAGCAGTATCTGCAACTCCTGAAGGTGGCCGCCAAGGAGGGTTGCAACTACTTCACGTTCAATATTCCGAACACCATCTGCAACGAGTGTGGCACCATCGACAAGCGCTACCTCAAGGAGTGCCCCCACTGCCACTCTCACAACGTTGATTACATGACCCGTATCATCGGCTATCTGAAGCGTGTCAGCAACTTCTCGCAGCCGCGGCAGGAGGAGGCCTCGAGGAGATATTACGCGCATGCGTAATATCTCAAATGAGAAATGAGGAATGAGATGTGAGAAATGCTGAAATACGTCAATACTGATGTCGTCTTCCAGGAGATTCCCGATGAGGTGACGCTGGCCATCAACATATCGAACTGTCCCTGCCACTGTCCGGGATGTCATAGCCAGTACCTGTGGGACGACATAGGACTCCCTTTGGATACCGAGGCTGTCGATGCGTTCGTCAGCCGCCTGTCGTCCGACATCACCTGTATTGCCTTTATGGGCGGTGATGCCGATCCGAAGGGTGTCAATATGCTTGCACAATACGTCCATGAAGAATACCCGGAGTTGAAGGTAGCGTGGTACACGGGACGCCTCCGTGTCCCCGCTATCGTCAACAAGGCCGACTTTGACTATATCAAGGTCGGCCCTTACATTCGCCATTTAGGTCCGCTGAAGTCGCCGTCAACCAACCAGCGTATGTATCGCCAGCAGGACGACGGCACGTTCGAGGATATCACCTATAGGTTCTGGAGGGGTGAAACAGAAAAAGGATAGGCGGCTTGCCTATCCTTTTTTCTGAGCCTCTTGTCGGATTCGAACCAACGACCCCGAGATTACAAATCACGTGCTCTGGCCAACTGAGCTAAAGAGGCGGGTGAGCCAGCGGTCTGCATCGCGCCGCTACAACCAAGTACCTTTGCTACGTTCCCGTCCTGGAGGATTCCTCAGGAGCTGGCCGTACAGGACTGGCTCATGTTTCGCTAAAAGCGGGTGCAAAGGTACAATAAAAAAGTGGAATGTGGAAGTCGTTTGCTTGAAAGTTTCGTTTTTTAACGATATTTTAGATTGCAAATGGTTTTTTCTTCGTACCTTTGCAGGCATGATAGAGCAAATTATCATTTCAATGCCCATGTTTGTGTGTGGCGTGCTGGCCTTGGAGTTGGTCTTCAGCCTTGCCAAGCACCGCGATGTCGCCAGGGCATGGCTGCTGGCGTGGGCTGTTACGGCAACAGTTCTCTATGCCTGTCATTTCGTCTACTTCCAGCGCCTGACATCATGGCTGCCCCTGACCGACAGCGTCTATGCCGTATGCAATATGGCCGTCTATCCGCTATACCTTATATATTTATACGTGATGACCGACGAGCGCCGCCCTGGCTTGTCGTTGCGGCTGACGCTTGCGGCGTACGTCGGGCTGACGGTGATTGGCGGCGGTGCCGTAGCCGTTCTCTACAGTCAGATGTCGGCCGACGAGCTGCAGCAGTTCATCACGCACTATCTCTATCATACAGACCGTTCGTTGCTGACCGGACTGCCTGTCGTCCAGGCTATTGTTCACGATGTGTGTAAGATTGTTTTCGCTTTTGGCGTCATACTGTCAGTCGTCATCGGCGGTAAGCGGCTGAAGCGCTATAACCTGATGGTCGACCAGTTGTATGCTGATACCGACGACCGCTCGCTTCGCGTATTGACGACGATGC
>Ga0310695_10002582_pt1 | contig 37801 bp, 31 predicted proteins | sample RumenRJG_04DNA_FD_203882 | JGI IMG/M metagenome (GOLD analysis project Ga0310695, IMG submission 203882) | Bovine rumen microbial communities from Lethbridge, Alberta, Canada - RJG_04 (v2) (version 2) | ecosystem: Host-associated > Mammals > Digestive system > Stomach > Rumen | place: Canada...
TATTTTTATTTATAGTGGATTAAACGTTTGGTAGGAACATTGGGACTCGAACCCAAGACCTCTTCAATGTGACTGAAGCGCTCTAAACCAACTGAGCTATGCTCCTGACATGGAAATCGGGTGCAAAGTTACAAATAAGAAAGAATATAACCAAATTTATTTGGCATTTTCTTGGTCACCTTCACAGGGATTGAGAGGGCTCTCTATGAGTTTTATTTTCGCCAGAACCATATAGGCTTATGTAGGCTTTATGTAGGCTTGAAATCATCTTAAACCCTTATCTACAAAGGGCTTGCCCAACTTTTTATGTAGGCATGTAGGCTATGTAGGCAATTTATTAAATTCTACGAGCGGTTCTATCGCTACTTCGATACGCAGACCAATAAGTTGGAAGTCCATACCCCTGAATGACTGGGATTCTCGATAATCAAATGATTTTTCAAATATGGATTGGCTTCGCCTATCCCTCGTGATCCCGTTGGGATTCAAACCCAAGACCTTCAGAACCGGAATCTGACGCTCTATTCAGCTAAGCTACGGGACCTTGCTTGTAATTGCGGTGCAAAGGTATTACAAAAAATAGGAATAACAAAATAATTTGGACTTTTTGTTTTGTTTGGGGTCTTTTTTTATTCTGTCGACACAGAAAAGCGCAGAGCCTTTCCCGATAGTAGGAAATAGACTCTGCGCCATTTCGTCCCCATGAAATATTCGGTCAGTTTTTCTTATCTGTGTCCACCGAAGTGACCACCACCGTGTGAGCCACCACCATGTGAGCCACCGCCGCCATGTGAGCCGCCACTGTGTGAGCCGCTGCTACCTCCACGAGAGACACTGCCATGTGAGGAACCGCTGCGAACGGGTGCACTGCTGTGAGTGGGAGAGCTGCCGCGCGATACTGAGCTGCTGCGCGAAGGAGCGGTTGAGCTGTGCGAAGAGCCTCCGAAGTGCGAGCGGCTGCTTCCTACGTTGCCCGAAGAGCGGGAAGTCGTGCCACGAGTTACTGATGGTTGTGTGCGTTCAGTGCCACGACGCATTTCTCCTGTTGGTCTGGTGGTAGTTTTGCCGGGCTGGAACGAACGGTTGGGATTTGAGAACGAACCTCTGTCCTTGCCGTCGGTCTTGCCGTGGTGAACATCTGATCCCTGGCGGGTGCTGCTCGGGCGGTTGCCGAATCCACCATGGCGGTTTCCGCCGAAGTGGCCTTTGCTTCCGCCTCCCACGTTGTCGTGGCGGTCTTTACCTACATCACCTCTGGTGTGAGGCTTGTCGCCGTGGCGCTCCAGGTCTTTTCCACCTTTCGGGCGCTCGAAGTGTCCGCCGCGTCCTTTGTAGTCACCGCGGTCGAAGCCGTTGCGCATGCCGAAGCCGTGATTGTTGGTGCCATGACGGTGTCCGTTGCCGAACTGACGTCCGTGATACCAGCTGCGTCCGCCGTTGTGGTGCCAGCTGTGTCCACCGTGATAGGTCATGTAGAAGTGCGGGCGTCCGAAGTAGAAATAGGTACGGTGCGGATAGCGAGCATAGATGCCGAAGTGCCAGTAGCCTGCGCTCCAATAGAGCGGACGGTAGAAGTAGCGTGCATCGAGGTAGGCGCGATATTGCCAGTCGAGCAGAATATAGCTCAGGTCGAGGTTACGGCGCTCCCAATAGAGTCCATAGAGGTCGTCTACACTGTTGACGCTCATCAGATAGTCGAGGTTGATTTCGTATGCGGCCTCATACTGATCCTCAGTGAGGTTCAGCTCGTAAGCCATCTTGTCGGTCAGGAACAAGGCCTGGTCGCGTGCCTGTTCGTAACTCATTGCCTGTGCTGTGCCTGCCATCATGAGCAGTGCGGTCAGCGCGATGATCATTCTCTTCATAGTCGTATATTCTTTAAATTGTTAATACTCGGAATAACTTTTCACGCTGCAAAATAACAAAGAAAATCCCGGATGCGCAAAGGATTTTCCCTATAATCTCAGGGGGATTCCCTAAAGTGGTGTTTGTGTGGATGAAGGGAGGCGGAAAAGAATGCTGTCTCAGGCATTGGGAAACAAGGTAGGCTGCTCTCCCCTTTGGCGAATTCTGCGGTTGAGCAGCTGATGGGAGAGGGCATAGATGGCAATGTCGGCGAGGATGACCACCGTGGTGTTGGTCAACTGCCGCATCAGATAGTTGGCCAGGCAGAAGGCCAATGCCTGTGTCAGGATGACGAGCAACGTTTGATGATGGGTCAGTCCAGCCCGAAGCAGTTTGTGATGGATATGGTTTTTGTCGGGCAGGATGGGCGACCGTCTGTGCCAGATCCTCACTGCAGCCACCCGTAGGCTGTCGAGGATGGGGATGATGAGCAGCGAGAAGGCCGTGAGTAGGTTGCGGTCGCTAAATTCGATGCTGGAGCTGGGGATGGTGACCGTCAGTTTCAGACAGAGGAAGGCCAGGATGAAGCCGATGGATAGCGACCCTGTGTCGCCCATGAATATTTTTCGGTTCTTGTCGGCATCGCCAAGCATATTATAATATAGGTATGAAAGGATGACGCCTATCATGGCTGCTATCATGATGACGAAATACCACATACCCAATTGAGCAAACGAGAACAGAAATCCCGTCAGTGCAAGGATGGTGAGCGAACCAGCCAATCCGTCGATACCGTCGATGAGGTTGATGGCATTGGAGATGAACACCACCATGCCTATGGTGAGGGGCGCCCCGATCCACCAAGGCATGAACTGTATGCCGAAGATGCCGTATAGATTGTTCAGGCAAAGGCCTGACAAAGGGAAGGCAGCAGCGGCAAATATTTGTACGGCGAGCTTGTTGAGCGCGTTCAGCCCCACGATGTCGTCGATGAGTCCGGTGATATAAATGGCTGCCGTGCCCAGCAAGAAATAGTAAGTCCAAAGGCTCAGCTGTATGGTGGTCATGCCCTGCCATTGTGCCATGAGGAAAGCAATGACACATCCAAGGAAGACGCTGGGAAGGAAAACGACGCCGCCCAGGCGGGGGATGGCCCGCTTGTGGACTTTCCGCAGGTTGGGCATGTCGTACAGACCCTTCCGCTTGCAGAAGTCCAGAACCACCGGTATGGTGAGCATTCCGCATACCATGCTGGCGATGAGTGCGATGATTGTAATGACTACGTATATACTCATAATTGTAGCTCTTACTTGATAATTAACTCAAAAAAAGCGTTTTTATTGCATTCCGACCTTATTTTTTTTCTTTATTTAAAGGTTGCAAATGGGAGTTGTTGGCATGAAAAACGGTAAATTCTGTTAAGTACGCCTTTGTTCGCCTTAAAAAAACACAACCCTTGCCCATGGTCCATTCAAAAATGCTTATCTTTGCAAGCTACAGAAAATAAAGTCGAACTAGATAAAGAAAATAGGTCATGGGAAAAGGTAATCCCTTTTTGGCATTCGTCAGCCACAACAAATATTGGATTGTCGTGATCATCGGCGTCTTGATTGTGGGGGTGGTTGATGAGAACAGTTTTTATCGCCGCATGAAGAACAACATGCAGATAACAGAACTACGCGAACAAATCAACCAGTTCAATGAGCGTTATGAAAAAGACGAAGCGCAACTTCGTGAACTTCGACGCAATCCGAAGGCAATCACAAAGATTGCCCGTGAGCGCTATTTCATGAAAGCCGACGACGAGGACATCTTCGTGTTGAGCACCGAACTGCCTGAGACCTATGCAGAGCCTGCAGCATCAGCAGCCACGGGGCAGCAGGCGGAGGAGGCAGCTCCTGCAGCCAGTCAGAAGGAAAATGCACCTGCAACCCCTAACAATCAGAACCGTCAGCCATGAAACAGCTATCCCGTTTACAATCATTGATTTTCCTGGCCGGTGGCCTGCTGATGGTCGTCGGCGCCGGACTGTTTGTCTTTTCCAACAAACAGTTGGCCTCGTGGATCTTCCTCGTCGGTGCTATTGCTTTCGTATCGATGCAGATTCAACAGCAGTATGAAGGTACAAACTTCGTCATTCGCCGACTGCGCCGCATCATGACGCTGGCCGACATCTGTTTCATTCTGGCAGCACTCTTGATGGTGGAGAATGCCTACAATTTCCTGTTGCCTCTGTTCGTCGACCACTTGCAGAATGGCCTGAACGACTATATCATCTACATCATGGGCAAGTGGGTGGTGATGCTGCTCATAGCCGCCATCCTGGAAGTCTACACCACCCATCGCATCAGTAGCGAACTGGAAAAGGAAAAGCAGCGTTGATTTAAAAAACCAAAAAACACGCGGTGTTTGTTTTAAATAGCATGAAAAATTTTCACTACCTCAAGAATAGATAGTACATTTGCATCGTTAGAATCATCGTCTATGAACAAAATTATTTACACAATCCTCGCAATGGCCGCGCTTACATCGTGCGCCAACAGCTATAACATACAGGGCACGTCGAACGTTTCGATGCTCGACGGACGTATGCTTTATCTGAAGGTGTACAACAAAGACAACCTGAAAAATGTGGACTCGTGCGATGTCGTGCATGGCCAGTTCCACTTCACAGGGTCGGTGGACAGTGCGAAAATGGCCATCTTGTTTATGGACGATGAGAGCATCATGCCGATGGTGATCGAGAGCGGCGAAATCACCGTCAAGCTCGACAACATGAACCAAAAGGTGAGCGGTACGCCCCTGAACGACAAACTGACGAAGTTCAACGAAGACTACACCAAGTTGCAAAACCGCATGGGCGACCTTGGTCACAAGCAAAGTCAGGCCATCATGGACGGCGAAGATGAGCAGGTGACCAACCAACGGCTAGCCTTGGAGGCGCAGCAGATTGCTCAGGAAGAAGACGAGTTGGTGACTTCGTTCATCGAAGAGAACTTCGACAATGTGCTCGGCCCTGGCGTATTTTTCATGATTACTGCCGGCTACCAGTACCCGATGCTCCAGCCTTGGATAGAGGCCTTGTGGAGCAAAGCTACAGACAACTTCAAGAACGACGCTTATGTGAAGTCGTTCTACGAGAAAGCCCGGCAGAACGAGGCCATCATGAACGGCACGGCTGAGGCTCCGCTGCCCACACAACCCGTGGTGCCAGAGCCGCCAACGCCTAACCAGATGGCTGCCCCCGCTGATTCTATACGATAAGTATATATGAAAACCATCATCCAGAATGCCACCATCGTCAACGAGGGATGCCGCCTACAGGGCTCCATCGTGATGGAAAATGGCCATATCACTGACATCATTGACAATCACACAACACCCCATGGTCAATTCGACGAGATGGTCGATGCCACGGGGTGTTTCGTTTTTCCGGGTGTCATCGACACCCATGTGCATTTCCGCGAACCAGGACTCACGGCCAAGGCCGACATCGAGAGCGAGAGTCGTGCCGCTGCCTTTGGGGGTGTCACGTCGTTCTTCGACATGCCCAACACCGTTCCACAGACCACCACACACGCGGCTCTCGACGAGAAGTTCCGTCTGGCTCAGCAGAAGAGCCATGTGAACTATGCGTTCTTCTATGGTGCGACGAACGACAATGTGGAGTCTTTCGCAACACTCGACAGCCATCGGGTGCCTGGCATCAAACTGTTTATGGGCAGCAGCACCGGCAATATGCTTGTCGACCGCCAAGAGGCATTGGAGCGCATCTTCAGTCAAGCCTCCCTTCCGGTAGTGGCGCATTGCGAGGACACGGCCATCATCAACCGCAATATGTCGCAGGCAAGGCGCGAAGGGATGGACGACCTGCCCATCCAGCTTCATGAACTGATACGGAGTGAGGAGGCCTGTTATGCGTCGTCGTTCCTCGCCGTGCAGTTGGCCAAGACCTATGGCACGCGCCTCCATGTGGCGCATGTGTCGACGGCCCGCGAGTTGGAGATGTTTGGAATGTTTGATCACATTACGGCCGAAGCGGTCGTTCCCCATCTGTTGTTCACCAACCGCGACTATGCGCGTCTGGGTGGACTCATCAAGTGCAACCCCAGCATCAAGTCGCCCTCTGACCGCGATGCCCTGCGGCAGGCACTCTCCGATGGGCGCATCACGACCGTAGGTACCGACCACGCCCCCCATCTTTTTGCCGAAAAGCAGGGTGGGGCCGTCAAGGCGGTGTCGGGCATGCCGATGGTGCAGTTTTCGTTAGTGGCGATGCTCGGCCTTGTTGACGAGGGTGTTCTCTCGCTCGAGCGGCTGGTGGAGCTGATGTGCCACAACCCCGCACGCCTCTTCAGAGTCCATGAGCGGGGCTTCCTTCGCCGCGGCTATCATGCCGACGTGGTGGTGGTACGCCCCCATGCATCGTGGACGTTGGCCGACGATATGATTCAGAGCAAGTGCGGATGGAGTCCGCTCACCGGCTATACGTTCGAATGGCGTGTGGAGCATACGTTCTGCAATGGCCATCATCTCTACGACAGAGGTGCTTTCAATGTTTCACCCTCAGGCGAAGAAATCCGTTTCGACCATTAGCCCCTAAAAAAAATGATAGCAAGAATCCTGCTCCTCCTGTTGGCAGTCATCCTTCTGCCCGACGTGTATTTCCACTACCGCTACTTGCGCCGGAAGCGCTGGTACCACTCGTTTGCAGTCCTGCTGTGGTGGCTTCCCGCCGTGGCAATGGCAGTCTTCGCCCTAACCCTGTCGGCAGGCGATGATTTTGCTCCACATGATGCAGTCATTCTGCGCGGGTTCCTCCTGCTCATGGGCATCCTTGTGGTGCCCAAGGTGCTCTATGCCCTTTGTTCTTTCATTGGATTTCTTTTCTGCCGTATGACACGGAGTCATCGGAATTGGGGCAACCTGGTAGGATTTCTCGCCGCCATTGCAGGCATGTTGGTCATGATTTATGGCAGCACGCTGGGCATGAACGGCATCCGGGTGAACGAAGTGAGCTATGCTTCACCGTCGCTCCCCAAGGCATTCGAGGGCTATCGCATTGCACTTTTCAGCGACTTGCATTTGGGCACCTATGGTCAGGACACACAGCAGGTGGAGAAATTGGTGACGACGGTCAATGATTTGAAACCCGATATGATTTGTTTCGTGGGCGATTTGCAGAACATGCAGCCTACCGAGCTGGACATTTTCCAAAGCGTTCTGAGCCGTTTGCAGGCACCCGATGGTGTGTTTTCTGTGCTGGGCAATCACGACTATCCTGTGTATATCAAAGCCGATTTCGCCACGGAGGCGTTGAACGAGAACCTCATCAAGAGCAAGCAGCGCAGCATGGGGTGGCGCCTTCTGCTGAACGAGCGGCAGGCCATCAAGCGTGGCAACGACTCCATCATCGTGGCAGGCATGGAAAACATGGGGAAAAAGCCTCACCCGCAGAAGGGTGACATAGAAAAAGCATTGGAAGGGGTATCCTCCAATGCCTTTGTCTTGATGCTCCAACACGACCCGTCGGCATGGCGAAACACCATCCTCACCCACGAACCGACCGCCCAGCTGACACTCAGCGGACATACGCATGGGGGGCAGTTCTCGCTCTTCGGATGGTCGCCGGCCTCCATCACTCATCGCGAATGGCGCGGCATGTACGACGATGGCCAGGGCCATTCGCTCTTCGTCACGACGGGCATCGGCGGTCTCGCCCCCTTCCGTTTCGGCATGAAACCGGAGGTGGTGGTCCTTACGCTGACGGCTTCGCAGGAGTGATCACGGTAATATTGGATATTGGTCGAAATCGGGCTTCCGCTTCTCCAAGAAAGCACGTCCGCCCTCCTGTGCTTCGTCCATATAGTAGTAGAGCATGGTGGCGTCGCCTGCCAACTGCTGGATGCCGGCCTGCCCGTCGAGTTCTGCATTCAGGCCAGCCTTGATCATGCGAAGGGCAAGCGGCGAACGGAGCATCATGGTCTCTGCCCATTCCACACATTCGTCTTCCAGTCGTTCCAACGGCACCACTTTGTTCACCATACCCATCTGCTCGGCTTCCTTGGCAGAGTACTGCCTGCAAAGGAACCAGATTTCTCGCGCTTTTTTCTGTCCTACGATGCGGGCCAGGTAGCTACTGCCGAAGCCTGCGTCGAACGACCCCACTTTCGGTCCTGTCTGTCCGAAGATGGCGTTTTCAGAGGCAATGGTCAGGTCGCACACCAAGTGCAACACGTGTCCGCCGCCGATGGCATAGCCGTTGACCATGGCAATGACGGGCTTGGGCAGACGGCGTATCTGCATCTGCACATCGAGCACATTTAGGCGTGGCACACCGTCGTCGCCTACATAGCCACCACGGCCCTTCACGTGCATGTCGCCGCCAGAACAGAAAGCCTTGTCGCCAGCTCCTGTCAGCAGCACTACACGGATGCCCGGGTCTTCGCGGCAGATGTTCAGCGCCTGCGAAATCTCCCACGTCGTGCGCGGCGTGAACGCATTGCGGTAGCGCTCGCGGTTGATGGTGATTTTCGCGATTTTGTTGTACTCCTCGAAGAGAATCTCTTCGAAATCCTTAAGCTTGTTCCATTTCCTTTCCATATTTTTTGACATATTAATTGTTAATGACAGAGTAACATATTAGACATATTATTTTGAGACAGAGTATCTGAATATTAAAGACAGAGTAACATATTAAACATATTATTCTTTTTGAGACAGAGTAACATATAGGACATAGTGTTATGTGGTTCAACGGTCGAAAGACTTAAAGGGTGGTTGATAGACTCGGTATTTGCGTTTGAATTGAAGTTCTTCTGCTCCAAAGTTGATGAGAAATCCGTTGCTTTTCCGTTTCATGATGTAGACCAAGTTTCCTGAGTTCCAGAACCATGGCGTTCTTGTAGACCGACTCAACATATCCCGGTCCCAACTGTCTCCGTATGTTCTTGGCACAATCCATGACCTGCCTTATCAGTAATTCCACGTCTTTCATATCTTTGTTGTTCATGATAGATAATAAGTTTCCATCTGTTGTGATGTCTTTATCTGTTCCTTTGTTACTATGTCTTTTATTTATTCCATCTGTTGTGATGTCTTTATCTGTTCCTTTGTTACTATGTCTTTATTATATTCCATCTGTTATGATGTCTTGATTCCTTGGTAGTATGTCGACAATTCGTGGGCATCGGTGTCGGCATCGGTCACCACCTCCAGGAGCTTCGGCCGTTTCCCGTCGGCCATCAGCCAGTCCAGTCCAGCGCTCAGTTCCTCGCTGTTGCAGGCTTGGTGGTAGTCTGTCAGACTTTGCTGGCAGATGCCTTCAGCGTTGGTATGGTGTCCGCCCGCCACATACTGGTTGCGGGCAGGACTCTGCTCCAGTCCCTTCAGTTGGCGGAAGATGCCTCCGCCGCCATTGTTCAGCAGCAGGATGCGCAGGTTCCCCCGCAGGTTTTGGTTCCACAGCGCGTTTTGGTCGTAGAAGAAACTCAGGTCGCCAATGACGCAGAACACCCTGTCGTCGGTCTTGGCCGACATGCCTGAGGCTGTCGACAACGACCCTTCGATGCCATTCACCCCCCGGTTGCAGAACACGGGGTGGTGAGCAAAGATATTGGCCAGGCGCACAGCTGTGCTGTTGGCATAGTGCACCTTATATATATAGGGCATGCGCGCGAGGCTTTCCTCAAACTTCTTGATGACATGCAGGCTTGAGAAATGCCCTGGTTGATAGGTCTGGGCATGATGCGCTGCCGCTTGAAGTGCCTCCTTCCAAAGACTGATGAAACGATTGTCGGTATTCTGACGGGTGTGTACGAGCAGGTGTTCCAAAGCCTTCTCGGGTGGACAGACCAGTATTTCCGACAAGTGCATGAAAGTGTCGACAGGCTCACCGCTCTCTGTCAACCTGACTACGCTGGTTCCTCCTGCCCGCAGGAATCGCTTCAGCCGTTTGCCGACCAGCGTGCCTCCCACGTTGACAACGAGGTCGGGCTGGTAGCGTTCGTCGTGGCCGATGGCAGCAAGCACTTCTTCGAAACAAATGGTTTGCGTGCTATAGTTGCACAACCGCTCCGTCAGTACGACAGCCCTTTGCCCTAATTGCTCCATCATGTTGGCATACTGGGCGTTGTGGATGAAGTTGGAATGAGTCTGCCCTATCACAATCATGGGTTTATGGGCATGCGAGAAAGCCGATACCAAACGGTCGCCCACCTCCTGAGAGCAGTCTTTGGCGAAACACATCTCCATCATTCTTTCGTCGGGCAGAGCCTGAGTGGTGAATGCAAAAAGCGGTTCTGCTATGGGTACATTGATATGGACGGGAGCAGGTGTCGGATAGTTCATGGCCAGCAAAGCCTCGTTCACCAACCGGTTGGCATACCAACGGGTCTCGTCGTCAGTGGGTTCCTGTAGGTCGACAGCCTTGCGTACAAAGCGCCCCAAGGCATCTGTCTGCTGCAGGGTCTGCCCGTCTTGTTGGTCAATCCATTGAGCCGGACGGTCGGCTGAGACGACCACCAGCGGCACGTGTTGATACCACGCCTCGGCCACAGCGGGCAGCAGGTTGAGCAGGGCAGTGCCCGATGTCACGCAGACCGCCACAGGCGAGGGCTGACCCTCGTTCAAGGCCAGTCCCAGGGCAAAGAATCCTGCCGACCGTTCGTCGGTCACGCCATAACATTCGATGTCTGGACACGCGTTCAGGTTGTGTACAATGGGCGCGTTGCGACTGCCCGGACAGACCACCGCCCTGCTCACATGGTGCTTCACCAGCAGGGCAGTCAGGATGTTCACATGCTCTTTGTTGCTATACATAGTATTCTGTTTTTCACCTTATCAATTGTCTCATGGCCTCCATCTTGGCTTCCGTCTCGTTCCATTCCTGTTGCATTTGGCTTTCGGGCAACAGACCGCCACCGGCATAGAGTCGGTAGCCGTCGGCCAGCAGTTGCATGCAACGGAGTGAGACGTACAGGTGCGACTCGCCTTCCCTGTTCAGCGGACCACAGAACCCGCTGTAGTAGAGCCTGTCGGCGGCTTCGTTGTGCAGGATGAAGTCCTGCGCTTCAGCCTTTGGCAGTCCGCAGACCGCTGGGGTGGGGTGGAGCTGATGGATCAGGGCGCCCACTGTCCCTGCATCGGGTAGGGAGAAGCGGAAATCGCTGCGCAGGTGCATCACATTGGCAGCCTGTACCGTCGTGGGACCCTCCTCGTGGATGTCGGAGGCGAATCGCTCTAAGCATTGCATGATATACGTGGCCACATACTGCTGTTCCTGTATGTTCTTCATGCTCCACGCTCCCCTTCCGTCTCCTCCGATGGGGGACGTTTCAGGCCGTCGGGCTTCCATCGTACCCGCCAACGCCATTGTGCGCCACTGCTGTCCCTTTCCCTCCAAGAGAATCTCAGGCGTGGCCATGAGCCAAGTGCCGCTTGTTGGAGTGGAGACCAGCGCCACAAAGGCCTGCGGATAGAGGTGGCAAGCCTTCTTGAAAAGGTCCAGAGGCTCCTTCACGGGCATTTCTACAAAGGCATTTCGCGCCAGCACCAGCTTCTGGAAGTGCCCTTCCATCAGTTGGGCGTGGAAGTTGGCGAAGTCTATGGCATAGCGCGATTGCGATTGCTCGTCGGACGATGAGCTTGGCAGGGTGGTCACGCAGAGGTGGCTGTGGAGCGCAGTCAGTTGGTCCACGGGCAGCGTCTCCGTTTGTTCCGGCTCTATCAGCAGCAGCGGCGTGTGTTCACTCACGGCAAACGGCGCCAGCACAAATCCGCTTCTCCCGCTCAGCTCTACGGCCGAGCGGAGTGCGCAAGAGGCTTCTGCCTGCGTCATCAGCGTGCAGCACGACTCACCTGGCAGGCGGTATATGGCAAAACTGTTTTTCATACCTTCATCCATCATCTGTCATCCATCGTCAACCTCAACCTTTCGTTTTCGGGGCGATAATATAATTGGTCACATGGATGGTAGAGATCAGTTCGCCCGCCGAGTCTTTGATGTGCACATCCCAGACATGCAGCTTGCGCCCTTTGCTCACCAGACGTGCGGTCGCCGTGACGGTGTCGCCCTCGGCCACCGCCTTCACGTGCTCGCCACTGACGCTGATGCCCACGCAGATCTTGCCTGGACACAAGGCCGAACTACCCACGCCGGCCAGGTTCTCGGCCAAGGCCAGCGAGGCACCGCCACTCAGAAACCCGAAAGGTTGGCGGTTGCGCTCATCTACTTTCATCGTCGCCATGCACAAGTCGTCCTCTGGCGTGTTGATGAAGTTCATGCCCAACGCCGTCGAAAGGTTCGGCGAGCGTTCAATGATTTCCCTGATTCTGTCTACGTTCATAATTCTTTTTGCCTTACTTGTCAGTAATTGTTTTCAGCGTGCAAAGGTAGCACAAACACGGCAAATAACCAAGTTTTTCCGCTTCTTTTTACAGCAGGAAGAACAGCGACACGCCGATGCAGGAGATGACGGCTCCCATGACCGCTTTCCACGTGATGGGCTGGTGGAACATCCATTTCGAGGGCAGCAGGATGAGTATGGGCGTCAGCGCCATGAGTGTGCTGGCGATGCCCGCAGCCGTATATTCCAAAGCCATGAGCGAGAGTCCTACGCCGATGAACGGTCCGAAGAACACGGCAATGAGCATGGCGGCCATGCCCTTGTGGTCGTGCGTGCAGGCCAGGGCCTGTCTGCCCTCGCCGCGCAGCAGCACCCATGTCAGGAAGCACACCGTAGCTGCCAGCGCACGGATGGCATTGGCCCCGAAGGGAAGCACCGACGCCACTTGCGGCAATACCTCGGCAGGCACGTCGGCCGTGTAGTGGTCCAGCCCTATCTTGCTCAGCACCAGTCCGATGCCCTGCCCCAAGGCGGCACCCAGTCCGAAGAGCACCCCGCGCAGCGGAAGCGCCAGCTCCATCTTGTGGCCATCGCCTCGATGAAACACGGTGATGGCAATGCCCGCCAGCGTCACGGCCATGGCCAGCAGCGTCTTCCACGACAACTGCTGCCCCAACCATATCCAGGCGAAGAGGGCGGTGAACATCGGGGCGAGCGTCATGAACAGCATTCCCATGCGTGAGCCGAACACGATGTAGCTGGAAAACAGGCACCAGTCGCCCAGGAAATAGCCGATCACCCCCGACAGGGTGAGCCACAGCCAGGTTTCCGTGCTGGCATACAGGGGCAAGGGCACGCCGAACACCACCCACAGGAATATGGCCGACACCAGTGTGGCCACAGCGATGCGCCACAGGTTCATCATCACAGCCCCCAAGCGTTTGCTGCCAATCTCACTCACCAGGGCTGCCACGGTCCAGAGCACAGCCACAAACAACGAAATGCTTTCGCCAACGTATTGCATGTTCCTTTTCCTATTTTGGTTGCAAAGGTACGATTAAGTGAGAGAAATACCAAATTTATTTGAGTATTTCCGAACGTGAGTACCTTCGAGCTCTGCTCAAAGTATCGATTAAGTGAGGCGCAGCGTTCGATGCCATTGCCCGTTAGGTTACTTGTTTTGTCAAAAAAACTTCGAATTTAAGTGGGCCAAAACTCGCGTCCTTGAAAACAAAAGTCCGCTGGTTGGAAAAAACGGCGAAAATGAGCGATTTTTGTAACTCGTTGACTGAAAGTGGATTATAAAAATCAAGTCCTCACTCACCCCTGAAATATTTCTAATTTGCGTCACTTCACCCCGTGATTAGCGTCAAGTCACCTTGCGATCTGCGTCACTTTGCCCTGTCGTTTGCGTCACTTCACGCGCTCATTGATATTGTTTCGCCCTCTCATTCCATATCTCTTACCGTCTCTTAGACCACAAATGGCGACATTGGGAATCATCAGCAGCATCGCGAGACCATACGAACAACGCGAAGAACGATTCTTTACGACTGTCCATGTTGCTAAAACGCGGAAAATAGTCAACGTGTTTTTGTCAAAATCCTTTATCAAGAATTTCTAATGACGAAACAAGCGCGAAAACATACAGATAATTGCCAATATTTGAGCATGATATGTCTAAAAAAGATTAAAAACAAGATTGATTCCGACAATATTCGAAGGAGAACCACGTCAGATTGAATTTATTTCATTATATTTGTAGCACGAAAGAACATAGATCTTGTTTCGCAAGGCTTGTGGCGTTTTTTTTGAGGCATTTAATTGAAATAGATTCCAAATAATGTTGTATCTTTGCATGCGATTTAGACATATATATGAACTACCCACTAATATCAGGATACATAGAAGCCATCAAGGCTGCTGAGGACAATTTCGATCTCGAAGTGGGTATTACTGAGGCCAATGCAGAAAAAGCCATCGCGATTTTGAACAAAGAATAAAACAGAAAAGATAGCTATGGAGCAATTGTTGGAAAGATAAAAGAAACGGTTATGCTGAACGAGAAAAAAGTAAGGTTTAAGGAAATGCTCCTCTCCACGAAGCGGGAGGGGATGGGGAATGTGATAGAGCGGCTTGAAGCAGCTGGGTTCTTTCAGGCACCTGCCAGCACGAGGTTCCACCTGAACTATGAGGGTGGGCTGCTGGAACATTCGATGAATGTGTGCGAAATGGCTTTGGATCTGCGGGAGCTGATGATTCGGAAGGACGAGGGGCTGTGCGACTTGTTGCCGAAAGAGAGTGTCATCATCGCTGCCCTTTTTCATGATGTATGCAAGACCGACATCTATAAGCCTGCCATGAAAAAGCAGAAGAATGCTCTGGGTGTTTGGTGTAATGTGCCTGGTTATGACGTGGACTACAGCAACTTCCCGTTGGGGCATGGTGAGAAGTCGGTGATATGGCTTCTGCATCATGGATTGCGACTGACAGCCGACGAGATAATGGCCATACGGTGGCACATGACGGCATGGGACTTGCCTTTCCAGTCGCCAGAGATGAAGGGCAACCTGAATGCAGCAAGGGATCGTTGCCCGTTGTTGGCAGTGATTCAAGCGGCAGATGGCTTGTCAGCACATTTGTTGGAGAGATAGCGTGCTCACGGGAACCACCCCGCCGTGTTCTGAATAATTAATAGAGTATCTGAAGATGCCTACGGAAAAGTATTGGGTTGAGAATTTGGTGGATTTTGGAGAATGTAGTATCTTTGCAGATGAAAACTCTCACCTCTGCTGAGAGAATTGTAAACGAAAAGAATGAATATGGCAAAAAGGAGAGAAATAAGAAATAGCACAGCTGAGTTCCTGATCTTTCAGGTAGAGGGGAGAGAACAAGGAGTCGAGGTGTTTTATAAAGATAAAACGGTATGGTGTACCCAGAAAGCGATGGGTATGCTGTTCGACTGTGATAGGAGTGTTGTAACAAAGCATTTAAGGAACATCTTTGATTCTGAAGAGTTAAACGAGAGTGAAGTATGTGCAAAATTTGCACATACTGCTTCGGATGGTAAAACATATCAAACCCAGTTCTACAATCTCGATGCCGTTATCAGCGTAGGCTATCGCGTCAACTCAATCCGTGCCACGCAGTTCCGTCAATGGGCTACTACCGTATTGCGTGAGTATGCCATTCGTGGCTATGTGCTCGACAGGAAGCGTATGGAAAATGGCACATTCCTGGATGAGGACTATTTTGAGCATCTGTTGGCAGAGATCAGGGAGATACGACTCTCTGAGCGCCGTTTCTACCAGAAACTGACAGACATCTATGCCACAGCCATAGATTACAACCGTGATGCTCCTACTACGAAGATGTTCTTCAAGATGATGCAGAATAAGATGCACTATGCTGTGCATGGGCATACGGCTGCAGAACTGATAGTGGAGCGTGCAGATGCAGAGCAGGAGCACATGGGACTCACTACCTGGGAGAATGCGCCTGACGGTAAGATTGTGAAGACAGATGTGTCGATAGCCAAGAACTATCTGAAGGAGATGGAACTGGCAGACATGGGACAACTTGTGAATGGTGTGCTCGAACTGGCAGAACGTATGGCCAAACGGCATATCCCCATGACCATGGAGGACTGGGCCAAGCAGATTGACACTATCCTGGCAGCAGGTGGCAATGAGGTGCTTCAGAGTCCTGGCATGGTGACTGCAGAAGAGGCGAAGGAGCATGCTGAGACAGAATTTGAGAAATATCGTATCATTCAAGACCGCCTCTTCCAGAGCGACTTTGACAGATTCTTGGGCGAATTACCTTTCATTGACGACACTGATACTATAAGATAATTGACGTATGTTGAAGAAAATATTGGTTGTTCCTGATGTGCACGGACGGACCTTTTGGAAGGAGCCCGTCGCCCGGTATATAGACTCGGTAGACAAGGTGGTTTTCCTGGGCGACTACCTCGACCCCTATCATGAGGAAGATGGAATGGCTGACGACATCTTCGAAAACCTGTTGGAGATTGTCGAGCTGAAACGAAAGAACATGGGGAAGGTGGTGCTGCTGAAAGGCAATCATGACCAGCATTACTACTCGGAGCTTTTTCGCGACCTGGCTGGCGGAACCCGTATGGACAAACTGAACTGGGGGAAATACCACGCGTTTTTCTGTGAGAACGAGAGCCTGTTTCAGCTCGCTTGCTTAGAAGATGTGAAAGGTAGGCCGTATGTGTTCTCACATGCAGGACTGACCGTGTATTGGCTGCACAAGGTGAATACAAACTTGTGGCATCTGCCTGACAACAAGGTTTCCATAGGTGACCCCGAAATCATTGACCGCATCAACCTGTTGGACAAAGATGAGGCGGGGCAAACGCTTCTGTCGGTCGTGGGAAGTCGCCGGTCGTGGTTTGGCGAAAAGACGGGGAGCATCCTTTGGACTGACATCCAAGAACACTCGCTTCCCGATGCCCCCAAAGTCTATGGAATGGATGAGGCATTCCAGGTGTTTGGCCATTCAAGACTGAGAGAGGGGTACGACAAGGTCGAGTATGGCCACTTGGCCATGATTGACTCGCGGCAATGCTTCATGGTGGACGAGGGCCTTGAAGAGCGCATCGTGAGAATGGAAGAATATGAGAAACCATAGCGTGTATGGAAACAAAAGACCTTAGAATCGATATCAGTGAGCGCGTGCTGCATTTCAAGCAGCCGGCGGGCACGTCGCGCGGCACTTACCTGACGCGACGTTCGTGGTTTGTGACCGTCAGCGACGGCGTGCATACAGGTGTGGGCGAGTGTGCCCCGCTGCCCAATCTTTCGTGCGACGAACTGCCCGACTATGGGAGGGTGCTTCGCGAGGTGTGCGATGAGGTGTGCCTGTTGAGAGCGGAGCGAAGAGCGGAGAGCGGAGAGAAGTGTCTGCTCGATGTGGAACGGCTGCGGCGCTATCCCTCGATGCTCTTTGGACTGGAGACGGCCTTCCGCCACATGCAATGTGGCAGCTACATGCTCTTCGATACGCCGTTTGGACGTGGCGAGGAGGGAATACCCATCAACGGACTGGTGTGGATGGGCAGCCACGAGGAGATGCTCCAGCGCATGGAAGAGAAGGTGAAGGGCGGTTTCCGTTGCGTGAAACTGAAAATCGGCGCCATCGGTTTCGACGAGGAACTGGACTTAATACGTCGGCTGCGCAGCCGGTTCTCGCGACAGGATATTGAGTTGCGCGTGGATGCGAACGGAGCCTTCGCGCCTGAAGAGGCTTTGCAGAAACTGGAGCAACTCTCCCGATACGATATCCACTCGATAGAGCAGCCCATCCGTCAGGGACAGTGGGCGGAGATGGCCCGCCTGTGTCAGGCGTCGCCGTTGCCCATCGCTCTCGACGAGGAGCTCATCGGCGTGAACGATGCTGAGGAGAAAGCCCTGCTGCTGGATACCATCGCGCCCGCGTACATTATCTTGAAGCCCTCGCTCCACGGAGGTATGGCGGGCAGCACGGAATGGATTCGGCTGGCTCGCGAACGTGGCATCGGCTCGTGGATAACGAGTGCGCTGGAGAGCAACATCGGCCTGAATGCCATTGCGCACTTCACGGCCCACACATACGGTTCCAACATCCAAATGCCACAGGGCTTGGGCACGGGGCAGCTCTTCACGGACAACATCCCTATGCCGCTGGAGATCAGGGGGGATCGGTTGTGGTGCGAAGGTGCGAAGGTGCGTGGGTGCGAAGGAGCGAGAGATGATTCTGCGGGCGATCTTGGACAATTCCTGGCCGAATGGCACAATGACAACCCGCGGGTGCTGGTCCATACGAGCGGCTCCACGGGCAAGCCCAAGGCTCTGTGGGTGGAGAAACGGCGGATGCTGGCCTCTGCCCGTATCACCTGCGACTTCCTTGGACTGAAGGAAGGCGACACCGCTCTGCTCTGTATGCCGCTCGACTACATAGCCGGAAAGATGATGGTGGTGCGTGCCATAGAGCGGAAACTGCGGCTTATCGAGGTGAAGCCCTCGGGCCATCCGCTTTCAAACCTCCACCCTTGGGGGGGATTAGAGGGGGGCTTCACCTTTGCCGCGATGGTTTCCATGCAGGTGTGGAACTCCCTGCAGGTGCCAGAGGAGCGCGAGCGACTGCGACAGATACGGCATCTCATCATCGGCGGCGGGGCCATCGACGATGCGTTGGCACGCGAACTGAAGGATTTCCCCCATGCCGTGTGGAGCACCTATGGCATGACGGAAACACTCTCGCACATTGCCCTGAGGCGACTGAACGGCCCAGGGGCATCGGAGTGGTACACGCCCCTGCCTGATGTGCGTGTGTGGACGAACGAAGAGGGCTGCTTGGTGGTTGATGCGCCGCAGGTGTGCGACGGGCCGATGGTGACGAATGATATAGGCACCGTCCTGCCGTCCTCCCAGGGTGGGGCTTTCCGCATCCTTGGCCGCAAGGACAATGTCGTCTGCTCTGGGGGCATCAAGATACAGGCGGAGGAGGTGGAGCGTCTCTTGGTTCCGAGCATGAAAAAACCGTTCGCCATCACCAAGCGAACGGATGAGAAATATGGTGAAATCGTGGTGCTGCTGACAGAGGAGAACAACCTCGACGCTGTGAAAGAGGTTTGTGAGACGGTGCTCCCTAAATACTGGCGACCGCGCCTCTACCTGCATATCGACGCGCTCCCCACGACGGAGACGGGAAAACCTGCCCGCAAGAGGATGGCGGAGATAGCCGAGGCGGCTGACGTCTGAGGCGTGGCTCAGCCTTCTCGCAGGAAGTCGAGTGCCTCTTTGATTTCCTCATCGTTGGCCGTCTGGTTGATGCGGATGTCGCCGATGGCTGACAGCAGGGTGAAGTTGATGCCCGCCAAATTGTTCTTCTTGTCGTGGCGCATCAAAGCGATTAGTGCGTCGTAGTCGTCGCAGGTGATGCCTACTTCGCCGTAGTATGCGCGGATGGTGCTTGCCGCCTGGCGTAGCATTTCTGTGGGGAAGCCGCATTTCATCGTGCTTAGATACAACTCGCATACAAGGCCATAGGCTACGGCATATCCGTGTTTGAGTGGGGTGATGTGAGAGGTGGTGTTCTGGGGATGCGATGCCGACAGGTAGGAATAACTCTCCAGCGCATGGCCAACGGTGTGCCCCAGGTTGAGGGCTTTTCTGATGTCTTGCTCCTTGGGGTCGGCCTCCACGATGCGTTGTTTCACAGCGATGCTTCGCTGAAGCAGCGAGCAAGCCTCGCTCCCCACTCCTCGCTCTTCGCTTCTCGACAAAAACTGTTCACCCCAATCGAGTGTTTCTGCCCACAGCGCCTTGCTGTCGAGCAGCCCGTGCTTCAGCATCTCAGCATATCCCGATAGCAGGTCCTGAGTGTGGAGCGTCTGCAGGAATGGAGTGTGGAGGATGACGCAGTGTGGGTGGCAGAAAACACCAACCTCATTCTTCAGCCCGCCCAGGTTCACTCCCGTCTTGCCGCCTGTGCTGGCATCGACCATGGCCAGGAGCGAGGTGGGAATGTTGATGAAATTGATGCCGCGCTTGAAGGTGGCGGCCACAAAGCCGCCAAGGTCGGTCACCATGCCGCCGCCCAAGTTGATCAGACACGAGTGGCGCGTGGCTCCCAGCTGGCTCAGTTGTTCCCAGACATGGGTTGCCGTGGCGATGGTCTTCTGCTCGTCGCCAGCGGGAATGGTCAGCAGGTGGGCCTTCCTCAAACAGAGGAAGTCTTTCACCACGGGCCAGCAAAGTGAGGCCGTGTTCTCGTCGGTCAGGACAAAAAGCCCGTCGTGTTCGCACTCGGAGAGTGCAATGACCAAATCTTCTTGGAAATTTCTTGTTGTTACAATTCTCTCATTCATCGTTATTATTCTCCTCCACAAAATCGGTTTACTTGATGACACACACTTATCTCTGTGTGCAAAGGTAGGCATAATTTCTGAATGACGATGTTTTTTTAACTTCTTTAATATTATTTGGCTTAAACAATTGACATAAATCATCGTCTTACACTTAAAAAAGCGAATAAATACAAGATGAAAAGATTCAATCTCTTGCTGCTCGTGATTGTAATATCAATAGCAGCTACAGCACAAAACCGCAGGATAACAGGAACCATCGTAGATAAAGACTCGAAGGAAGCCGTCATGCAATCGACTGTCCAGCTGCTCAAGCCGGACAGCACTTTTGTGGGGGGGGCCGTGAGCGACATGGACGGACAGTTTGCCGTCGATGCACCCAAGAACGGCAAGTACTTGGTGAAGATTTCGTGCGTGGGTTATAAGACCTTGGTGAAAGACATCAACATCGAGAAGAATGCCGATGTTGCCTTGGGCACCATCCCGTTTGCCACTGACGCTATCATGCTGAAAGGCGCGGAGGTGACGGCGCAAGCCGCCAAGGTGACGGTGAAGAAAGACACCTTCGTCTATAACGCATCGGCCTATCGCACGCCGGAAGGTTCGGTGGTGGAAGAATTGGTGAAGAAACTGCCTGGCGCACAAGTGGGCGATGACGGCAAAATCACCATCAATGGCAAAGAAGTGAAGAAGATTTTGGTTGACGGCAAGGAGTTCATGACCGGCGATACGGAAACGGCCATGAAGAACCTGCCCACCAGCATCATCAACAACATCAAGGCCTACGACCAGAAGAGCGACCTCGCTCGTGTGACTGGCATCGAGGACGGCAATGAGGAGACGGTGCTCGACTTTGGCATCAAGCCTGGCATGAACAAGGGTATGTTCTCCAACATCGACCTCTCTGTGGGAACACGCCACCGCTATAGCGATCGCGTGATGATGGCGTGGTTCAAGGACAAGTACCGCATCATGGGCTTCGGCAATGCCAACAATACCAACGACATGGGGTTCCCTGGTGGCGGCGGAGGAGGCCGATGGGGGCAGCGCAACGGACTGAATGCCTCGAAGATGGTGGGCGTGAACTTCAACTACAACGATAAGGACCGCTTGGAGATGGATGCCAGTGTGCGCTGGAACCACCGCGATGGCGATGTGTGGTCGCGCACAGCGGCTGAGCTCTTCAACGGCAATGTGTCGTCGTTCCAGAATTCGCTGAATCAGAACTATTCCCGTTCGAACCGTTGGGACATGCGCTTCCGCATGGAGTGGAAGCCCGACACGATGACCAATATCATGTTCCGTCCGTCGGTGCGCCTCAACAGCAGCGACGGCAACAACTCCAGCCGCTCGGCTACGTTCACAGAAGATCCCTATCTCTTCGTGACCGACCCGCTGGCTACCGTTTCGATAGAGCAGCTGGCTGCCGACAGCCTGGCCGTGAACACCCGCAAGAACGGTAGCATCAGCTACAGTGACAATACGTCAGTGGACGCCATGTTGCAGTTGAACCGCAAACTGAACTCCAAGGGACGCAACATCACCTTGCGTGGCGACTTCAGCTACAGCGATGCCGAGAGCAAGAATGTGTCTGCGTCGGACGTCATTCTCTATCAGGTGCGTACCGCCGCTGGCAATGACTCCACCTACTACACCAATCGCTACAACCTGACTCCCACGAAGAACTGGAGCTATTCGGCACAGGCCACTTATAGCGAGCCCATCTTCGACCGCACCTACCTGCAGTTCTCCTACCAATTCAAATATAACTACAGCAAGAGCGACCGTTCCACCTACGATTTCTCTTGGCTGCCGACGAATGTCTTCGAGGGCGTGACACCCGCCTACCGGGCATGGGACCGCTATCTGTCGCGCGTGTCGTCGCCTCTCGACGGGTTCCTCGACACGAACCTGAGCCGTTTCTCAGAATATAAGAACTATATCCATGAGATGAATGTCATGCTGCGTTGGGTGCGCGAGAAGTATAGGCTGAATGCCGGTGTGATGCTCCAGCCGCAGCAGACCAATTTTGTGCAGGACTATCAGAGCATTCATACCGATACCACGCGCCACGTGTTTAACATTGCGCCGACTTTCGAGTTCCGATACAATCCGAACAACACCACCGAACTCCGAATGAATTACCGTGGTTCGACCTCGCAACCGTCGATGAGCGACCTGCTCGATATTACCGACGACAGCGACCCGCTGAACATCACCAAGGGTAATCCTGGGTTGAAACCCTCGTTCACCAACTCGTTCCGGTTGTTCTACAATACGTACATCATGGACCACCAGCGTGCCATCATGACCTTTGCCAATTTCAGTACGACGCGCAACTCCATCTCGAACCTCGTCACCTACGACCCCACCACGGGCGGACGTACCACACGGCCGGAGAACATCAACGGCAACTGGAATGCCAACTGGGGCGGCATGTTCAACACCGCCATCGACTCGGCCGGCGTGTGGAATGTGAACACGTTCACCATGCTTAACTATAATAATTATGTAGGATATTTGGACATGGGAGCTGCCAAGGGTTCTCAGAAGAACACTACACGCACCACCAGCCTGACAGAGCGTTTGCAAGGCAGTTTCCGAAAGGATTGGATAGAGGTGAGTCTGGACGGTTCGGTCAACTACATGCACACCAAGAACCTGTTGCAGTCGCAAAACAACCTCAACACATGGCAGTTCTCCTATGGCGGAAACCTGAACGTGTATGCACCTTGGGGCACCAGTCTTTCCACCGACCTGCACAACCAGAGCCGCCGGGGATATTCCGACAGTTCGATGAACACCAACGAGCTAATCTGGAACGCACAGATCTCGCAGAGCTTCCTCAAGGGCAAACCGCTGGTCGTGAGCTTGCAGTTCTATGATATCCTTCGCCAACAGAGCAACTACAGCCGCACCATCAATGCCATGCAGCGTAGCGACACGGAGTATAACAGCATCACTTCCTACGCCATGCTTCACGTGACCTATCGTCTGAACATCTTCGGCGGTAAGGAAGCCCGTGACCAGATGTTCAACCAGGGGCCTGGCGGATTCCGTGGGCATGGTGGCTTCGGCGGTGGCCGCCCAGGCGGACGTCCTGGTGGCTTTGGTGGAGGCAGACCCCATTAATCGCCTCTTCTTGATACGCATCTGAAAGTAGAGTCCATGGATGCTTTCGTGGCATTCGAGCCTAAAGAAAACTTAAAATCTTCAGGCTTTTGCAGCTAATTCCTCTATTTTGTGTAATTTTGCATCGAATTTGCGCGCAAATGGACTTTAACGAAGTGATAGGCCAGGGCGAGGTGATTGCCCGCTTGACAAATATGGTAGCCGAGGGGCGTCTGCCCCATGCCTTGCTATTCTGCGGCCCAGAGGGTTGTGGGAAGATGGCTGTAGCCATGGCCTTCGCGTCGTTTCTGCTCACCCGCGACGAGAGTCATCGCGTCAATGCGGAGGCCATGTTGCGGAAATGGCAGCACCCCGACTTGCTGTTTTCCTACCCCGTGATCCGTCCATCCGGCACTAATGCTGAGCATAAGATGGAGAGCGACGATTTCGCCAAGGAGTGGAACTCGCTGATTATGGAAGGTCCGTATTTCTCGATGGATCAGTGGCTCGACCGCATGGGCGCTGCCAACCAGCAGGCGCAGATGGGTGTGGGCGAGAGCAACAGCCTGATAAGGAAACTGTCGTTGAAATCGAGCCAGGGTGGCTACAAAGTGAGTATCGTGTGGCTGCCGGAGCGGATGAACCTGGAGTGTGCCAACAAACTGCTCAAGCTGCTGGAGGAACCACCTACGATGACGGTGTTTCTCTTGGTGTGCGAGCATCCCGAACAGCTGTTAGACACCATTCTCAGCCGCACGCAGCGCATCGACTTCAAGAAGATTGCGCAGGAAGAGGTGGAGCGGGCGCTGGCCGAGCAGCGTGGCATCGACAGCGACATGGCTCATCGCATAGCCCGTGTGGCCAACGGCAATTGGCTCAAGGCCCTCGACGAACTCGACACGGGCAACGAGAACCGTCAGTTCTTCGACATGTTCAAAATGCTCATGCGGCTGGCTTATCAGCGCAATGCCAAGGAACTGAAGAGATGGAGCGAAGCCGTGTACGGCTATGGACGCGAAAAGCAGAAGCGCATGCTGAGCTATTTCATGCGGATGGTGCGCGAGAACTTCATGTTCAACTTCCAGCAGCCCAACCTCGTCTATATGACTCAGGAGGAAGAGGACTTTGCTCGCAACTTCGCCCGTTTCATCAACGAGAAGAATGTGGTGGAGATGAACGAGCTGTTTGCCCGCGTGAGTCGCGACATCGGACAGAATGCCAACGCGAAGATTGAGTTCTTCGACATGGCGCTGAAGGTGGTCATGCTTCTGCTGCGTTAACTGCCATAACAAACATTTAGAATAACGAAACAACATCAAAATACAATCAATGGACTACAAGAACTTAAAATATAGCATCAGCAATGGCTGCGACCGTGGACTCTGTCATCAGGCTTGTGGGCGTCAGGACCGACAGTTGAACACCTACGACTGGTTGGCCGACGTGCCTGGCAATGCTGAGGATACTGACCTCGTGGAGGTTCAGTTCAAGAACACTCGCAAGGGCTACTACCACAATGTGAACAATCTGGAACTGAAAAAGGGCGACATTGTGGCTGTAGAGGCCAATCCGGGCCATGATGTGGGTGTGGTGACGCTGACGGGAAGGCTGGTGAAACTGCAGTTGAAAAAGGCCAACTTGAAGTCGGCCGACGATATCCGTCGCATCTATCGCATTGCCCGCCAAACTGATATCGACCGTTGGCGCGAAGCTAAAAGTCGCGAACACGACACGATGATCGAAAGCCGCCAGATAGCCAAGAACCTCGGCCTGCAGATGAAAATAGGCGACGTGGAGTATCAGGGCGACGGTAACAAAGCCATCTTCTACTATATCGCCGATGAGCGTGTCGACTTCCGCCAGCTGATCAAAGACTTGGCCGCGACATTCCATGTGCGCATCGAGATGAAGCAGATTGGCGCACGTCAGGAGGCTGGACGCATTGGTGGAACGGGGCCTTGTGGGCGTGAACTGTGCTGTGCCACGTGGATGAAGAACTTCGTCAGCGTGAGCACCAATGCTGCCCGTTTTCAGGACATCTCGCTGAACCCGCAGAAGCTGGCTGGCATGTGTGCCAAACTGAAATGCTGCCTGAACTACGAGGTGGACGACTATATCGAGGCCAACCGCCGTTTGCCGTCACGCGACATTGTGCTTCAAACCGCTGACTGCGACTATTTCTTCTTCAAGAGCGACGCATTGGCACAACTTGTTTCCTATACAACAGAAAAGGGCAATCCCGCCAATCTGGAGACCATCAGCGTGAAGCGGGCATGGGAAATCATCGAGAAGAACAAAGCCGGCGAGAAACCCTTGTCGCTTGCCGACGACCATGCGCAGAAGAAGCAGGGTGGTCATGTCGACTTGCTGGCCGGTGAGAGCATCACACGCTTCGATCGGGCTAAGAAGAAGAAAAAGAAGAAGAGCGGGAAGGCGGGAGAGGCTCGCCAGGGAAAACCTGCGGGCATTGACGCGCAGAAGCCTCCCAAGAGTTCTGCACCCCAGAAACCCCAGGCTTTCCAAACTTCAGCCAAACCCCAAAAGGCGCAGAAACCCCAATCCAACAATACCCCCAAAGCGTAATGACTCATTGGCGACGCATATTTGGATGGATAGCGGCAATGGTGCTGACCATGGCCGTTGTCACATCATGCGACCAACGAACGGTCTATCATCACTTCGAGAGCACGTCGCAAACGGGTTGGGAGAAGATCGACACGCTGCTGTTTGTGGTGCCGCCGTTGGCAGAGCCCGGCCGCTATTCCCAGCAGATAGACGTCCGCATCAACGAGTTTTATCCTTTCACCAGCCTGAGCTTGGTGGTCTCGCAGCAGGTGTTTCCTGGCGACCGCAGGAAGAAACAGATACTCCGATGCCGTTTTACAGAGCAGAACCAGTATTTCCAGCGGCGCGGCATCAGCAATTACACGTACTCTTTCTCTCTTCCCGACATCGACCTTCGTCGTGGCGACAGTCTTCGAGTGTCTGTGCGCCACGACATGAAGCGTGAAATCTTGCCGGGCATCACCGATTTGGGATTGAAGATGATACGTCTGAACTGATTAACCAAAAACTTGCTATATGATATTCAACAAAGAAATCTCAGAATCGCTGACACTGAAAATTGCAGAGAGTGTCAGAGTAAAGAAAGAGCGAGGAGAAGAAGTTTTCTCGTTAGGAATTGGTGAGCCTGACTTTGACGCACCGCAGGAACTGAAAGACGCTGTGGTGAAGGCTCTCGACATTCCCACGAATATTCGTTATTCGGCAGCAATGGGATTGCCTTCGCTCAGGGAGAAGATTGCAGAAGACCTGAACACACGCAACCACATACCTTGTAAGGCTGAGAACATCGTCATCACACCAGGTACCAAACAGGCCATTATCTTATCGCTGATGGCATTGCTGGAGCCGGGTGATGAGGTGGTGGTCATCATGCCCGCCTGGGTCAGCTACATCCCGCAGTCGTTCATCGCAGAGACTCAGGTCGTCGTAAAGAATGTAGACATGCGGAAGGACGACTATTCGTGGGATATGGAGGCTCTTGAGCAGGCTGTGACACCAAAGACGAAGGTGATCATCTTCAACACACCTCAGAATCCGACGGGTATGGTGGTGCCAGAAGCCGACCAACGCCGACTGTTCGAGATAGCAGAGAGGAACGATGCCTTCATCATTGCCGACGAGATCTATGAACGGTTGGTCTATGGCGATGTGCCGCATTTCTCCATTGGTTCATTGGAAGAGCAGGTCAGTCGCGTCATTACCGTCAATGGCTTCGGAAAGTCGCACGCCATTACGGGCTGGCGCATAGGCTATGCAGTGGTGCCTCCGTGTCTGCTTGGGAATCTGAAAAAGTTGCAACAACATATCAACTCGAACACCAGTACGCTGATTCAAATGGCCATCGACCTGGCTTGGCCGCTTCCCGTGGAGCATATACCCGTGTTCTGTGGCCGACTGAAGAACAGGGCAAAACTCTACCAAGACTTCCTCGACAGCCACCCGCAGCTATCGGGTAGCCACCCCAAGGGCAGCTTCTATGCGTTCATGAACATCGGAAGCACGGGGCTGGCATCGCTCGACTTCTGTGCACAGTTGCTTGAGAAGACGGGCGTGGCAGTAACTCCCGGCATCGCCTTCGGAAAGGACTGGGACGACCATGTGCGCTTGTCGCTGGCCGTAGATGAGCGTGTGCTCGAAGAGGCATTCAAAAGAATACATCGCTTCTTGGAGGAAGAATGCTGGCGGTAAACCTTTTGGAGTTATCCATATAAGTTGTATCATAAAAACGAGAACCCACGTCTCTGGAAATGGAGGCGTGGGTTCGTTGTTGTTTGTTCTTAACTGCGGATGAGGTTTCGCCCGGCATCGATGCGGAGGAAGATGAAGAGCAGCAGGGTGAAACCCCATAGCGATGAGCCGCCGTAGCTGAAGAAGGGTAGGGGAATGCCGATGACAGGGGTCAGTCCGAGCACCATGCCAACGTTGATGAAGACATGGAAAAGGAAAATGCTGAGCACGCAGTAGCCATAGACTCGCCCGAACTTGAACGGTTGTCGTTCGGCCAGGCGAATGAGTCTCAGAATGAGTGCCAGGAACATCAGCAGCACGAAGGCGCAGCCGATGAATCCCTCCTCTTCGCCTACGGTGCAGAAGATGAAGTCGGTGTCTTGTTCAGGCACATATTTCAGCTTCGTCTGAGTACCGTTGAGAAAACCCTTTCCCAAGAGTCCGCCCGAACCGATGGCTATCTCGCTCTGATGCACGTTATAGCCAATGCCTCGCGGGTCTTCCACCAGCCCCAACAGCAGTTGGATGCGTTCGCGCTGGTGTTTGGGCATGTGTTCCAAGGCGTAGTCGGCCACATTGAAGAATACCAATGAGCCGATGGCGAAGGCGGCAATGAAATAGTAGTTGCGCAGTCGGGTGCTCAGTCCTTGGAACACCAGGTAGCCAATAGTGGCGGCAGCCAGTACGAGCAAGGCGAACACCACATCGAAGGCAATGACATACTTCGACACGATGATGGAGGCTATGGCCACAAGGGTGCTGACGCCGATGATCTGCCAGCATAGCTTGCGGTTTTTGCAGAAGACGTAGACCATGCCTGCCGTGAAAACCTGTACCAGCATCAGCACCGCAAACTTGCCTATGGAGGTGGGGGTGCCCCAGAGTATGTCTTCCTCGAAGCGGATGCCCACCACGAAATAGATCACCATGGCGATGCCGGTGAAGAGAATGCTGCCCGTCATGCCCTCGCGGTAGAACATGAGGAAGAATGCCAGATAGACCAGCGCCGATCCCGTTTCTTTCTGCAAGACGATGCACAGCATGGGGAGAACGATGATGCCGCAGGCAATGGCAAAGTGTTTCCAGTTGTGTATGCTGACGGCGTAGGTGCTTAGGAATTTTGAAATGGCCAGGGCCGTGGCAAATTTGGCAAACTCAGCGGGCTGCAGGCGAAGCGGACCCAAGACGAGCCAAGAACGCGAGCCCTTGATTTCGTGAGGGTTGAAGATGGTGGCTATCAGCAAGAGAACGAGCAGTGCATAGAACACATAGGCGAGATAGTCGTAAAGGCGGTCGTCGAACATAATCAGGACAAAGCCCAGCACGATGGATGTAGCTATCCAGACTATCTGCATCCCCGAACGGGTGTCGAGGCTGAAGATATCGGTGTCGCCATAGGTGTAGCTGGCGCCGCACACACTGAACCATCCACACACCAAGAGAATGATATAGATGAGGATGGTGAGCCAGTCGAGCGACCGCAGGATGCCTGGTTGTTTCTTTTCTTCGTACATATTCTTCATCTTTCTGAGTCACCGTAAGAGATGCGCCGATGCTGGAACTCGCTTGCTCTTCGCTCTGAAGCGGGTGAGAGTTTCCCGTTGATATACTGTTCGATAATGAGCCCGCCGATAGGCACACCAAAATGAGCGCCGAAGCCACCATTCTCCACATACACGGCAACGGCAATCTTGGGATTGTCCATCGGGGCAAAGCCCATGAAGGCAGAGTGGTCGCGGCCTTTGTTCTGGGCTGTTCCGGTCTTTCCGCAGATGATGATGTCGCCGCGGTTCAGCGCTTTACACGTTCCGCCGAGCACAGAGGCGCGCATGCCCTTGGCGATGTACTCGTAGGCCCAGGGGGCGGCTTTCGACACATGCTTCTCGCGGAACTCAGCCTTGAGCGGCTCGCCTTGCACCTTCTTCACCACATGGGGCGTATAGTAGTAACCGCGGTTGGCGATGGTGGCACCCAGGTTGGCTATCTGCAGCGGGGTGAGCGACACCTCGCCCTGGCCGATGGAGATACTGATCACCGACAGTGCGTTCCACTTACCCAGCCGGCTGTCGTAGTAGTCGGCATTGGGTATCATGCCGCGGTTCTCGCCAGGCAGGTCGATGCCCAGCTTATAGCCGAAGCCCATCGACACCATATAGTCGCGCCAGGTGTTCATGGCTTCTTGGATGGTCTTGTACTTCTTGCGGTTGTTGAGCATATAGTAGAGTCCCCAGCCGAAGTAGCCGTTGCACGACGTGCTGATGGCGGGTATCAGCGGCAGTGGAGAGGCGTGGCCGTGGCAGCCCATGCGCATACCGCCGCAGACGAAGCCGCGATGGCAGGGATAGAGCGTGGTGGTGGGGTTGGTGATGCCCTCGCTGAGGAAAGTGGCACCCTGCGAGGTCTTGAACGTGGAACCCGGCGGATAGATACCCATGATGGAGCGGTTGTAGAGTGGTTTTCGCGGATTCTGCTGCAGCAGCCGGTGCATCTTGCCTCGCTGCCGACCCACCATCAGTCGCGGGTCGTAGCTGGGCGACGATACCATGCAGAGCACTTCGCCCGTGCTGGGCTCGATGGCCACGATACTGCCTATCTTGCCCTCCATGAGCCGTTCGCCCAAGGCTTGCAGGTCGAGGTCGATGCTGAGCGTGAGGTCTTTGCCCGCCACGGGCTGTCGGTCGAGCGCACCATTCTGATAGCTGCCTTGAATGCGACCGTGGGCATCGCGGAGCATGATCTGCACACCCTTTTCGCCACGCAGCTCTTTTTCGTAGGAACGTTCAATGCCCAGCTTGCCGATGTAGTCGCCCGGCTGGTAGTAGTCGTCCTGCTCGATGTCGGCTGGCGACACCTCAGCCACATCGCCCAGAATATGGGCTGCGTAGGGATAGACATACTGTCGTAGGCTGCGCCGCTGCACGTAGAAGCCGGGGAAACGGTACATCTTCTCTTGAAACACGCTGAACTCTTCTTCCGTCAGCTGGCTCATGAAGAGCTGCTGTGTGAAGCGCGAGTAGCCAGGGTTCTTGCTGCGGTCCTTGATGTCGGCCATGCGCTGGTCGAACTCTTCGCGCGTGATGCCTAATGTCTGGCAGAACTCGAGCGTGTCGAGGTGGTCCTTTGCCTCGTTGAGGATCACCATGATGTCATAGGCATGCTGGTTGTACACCATCAGGCGCCCCTTGCGGTCGCTGATGGTGCCACGGGCGGGGAAGTCAATCTTCTTGAAGAAGGCGTTGCTGTCGGCATTCTTCTTATAGTCGTCGCTCAGTATCTGAAGGGTGAGCAGACGAATCATATAGATGACTATCACTGCGATAGCCACCCCCCCGATCACATAGCGACGGTTGTCAAGTTCGTAGTCTCCTTTCATGTAGCGGAAGTCGGGTGATGATAGGCCTATTGACGTTTGTTGATGAGGTTCTCGATGGTGAGCACGAGGATGAGGGTCAGCACAAAGCTGCTGCCTACGCAGATGAGCCACTGCTGCCAGTTGAAGAAGCTGAAGGCTTCAAGGGCGAAGAAGCTGACGGTTTCGATAAGGGTGCAGATAGAAGCAAAATAGATGTATTTGGCCAGGCCCATGGTCTTCATGGTCGGCGCCATGTCCTCAGCACTGTCGCGAGGCGTGAACATCTCCAGCAGGTAAGGCTGCAAAGCGCCCACCAAGGTCAGCGATGCAGACCCTACGCCGGGGGTGTTGGAGAAGGTGTCCACACAGACGCCCAGGGCGAAGCTCCACAAGAGAATGCCCCACTTGGGGTAGTTGCGGTGGAAGGTAATGACGAAGTAAACAAACAACAGTGGAGTGGCCACACCAAAAAGATGTATCTGATTCAGGATCATGCCCTGAACCAGACAGAGAATAATGAATGCCCCAAAGCGCTTTAACAAATCATAATTCATAATATCTCTCCTCTTTTCCTCGAAATCCGCTCCTCACTCCCCGCTCCTCGAAATTCACTCCTTCACTTTCAGCGAGTCCTTGGCCGACCGCATCAGTTGCATGCGCTCCTGCATCTTCGTGTCGTCGATGATGCAGACGTCGCGCAGACGGGAGAAATCGGTAGAGAGTTTCATCTGTATGCGATACGACAGTCCGTCGGTGGAGTTGTACACATGCAGGACCTTACCCACCATGATGCCTGCGGGAAAGATGGACGAGTAGCCGCTGGTGACGATATTGTCGCCCAGGCGGAACTTGGCATGGCGGGGAATGTCGTCGACATAGGCAAGGTCTGACGCACCGCCCGTCCACTGCACATGACCGAAATAGCCCCTTCGTTGGATGGTGACGCTGATGTTCGACTGGGTGTTGATCACAGGAATGACCACGCTGTAGTGGTCGGACACCATGTAGACGATGCCCACCACACCATTGCCGCAGGCCACACCCATGTCTTCGCGCACACCGTCGGCACGTCCCTTGTCGAGCGTCATCAGGTTGTTGCGCTTGTTGAGCGAGTTGGTAACTACTTTCGCGGGAATCAGCTTATACTCATCGAGCAGTTGCAACTGGCTACGGTGAAGATAGGTGGAGTCGTGCGTCAGGTCGGTCAGTTGCTCCGACATCTCGCTCACCTGCTTTTCCAGGTACATGTTCCGTTGGGTGAGCTGTTCGTTCAGTTTTGTCAGGCTGAAGAACGACTCCACCTCAGAGTAACCCTCATAGAACTTCCCCGCCACGACATTGGCCGTGGAGAACCATACGCTGCCTTGATAGCTGTTGAAGCGGAAGAGCATGACAAGGCTCACCACTTCCAGCATCACGAAAAGCAGCCAGTGGAAGTACTTCGTGAGAAAAGCCAGCAGATTCTTCATCCTTCAGACTCCCTTATCTCCTAACTCAAGGGGTTATCTCATCAGGAACGAGAACTTGTCGACATTCTTCAGGGCGATGCCTGCACCCTTTGCCACGCAGTGGAGTGGATCCTCTGCCACGATGAAGCGAATCTTGATCTTGTCGGTCAGACGCTTGGCCAGGCCACGCAGCAGAGCGCCACCACCAGTCAGGTAGATGCCGTTCTTCACGATGTCGGCATACAACTCGGGCGGGGTGTTCTCCAGTGCGTTGAGCACGGCGGTCTCAATACGTGCCACGGTGCGGTCCAAGCAATGGGCTATCTCCTGATAGCATACGGGCACCTCCATGGGCAGGGCGGTGATCTTGTTCGGACCGTGCACCACGTAGTCCTCGGGGGCTTCTTCTCCCAGATCGGTCAGTGCCGAGCCAACATTTATCTTGATACGCTCAGCCATGCGCTCGCTCACCTTCACATTGTGCTGCGAACTCATGTAGTGCTGGATGTCGGCCGTGAGGTCGTCGCCTGCCACCTTGATGCTGTTGTTGGCCACGATGCCGCCTAATGAGATGACGGCAATCTCTGTGGTGCCGCCGCCTATGTCGACAATCATGTTGCCCTCAGGAGCTTCCACGTCGAGGCCGATACCAATGGCTGCTGCCATCGGCTCGAAAATCAGGAACACGTCGCGGCCGTCGGCATGCTCGGCAGAATCGCGCACAGCACGCAACTCCACTTCCGTCGAACCGGAAGGAACGCCAATCACCATCCGCAGCTGCGGAGAGAGCAGGCGGCTGCCTGTATGCACCATCTTAATCAGTCCGCGCATCATTTGCTCGCAGGCTGTGAAATCGGCAATCACGCCGTCTTTCAGCGGGCGCACCGTGCGAATGCCCGGATGCTCCTTCTCGTACATCATCTTTGCCTTCTCGCCCACAGCAATCATCTTGTCGGTACGGCGGTCGAGCGCCACCACCGACGGTTCGTCAATCACAATCTTGTCGTCGTTGATAATAATGGTGTTGGCTGTGCCAAGGTCCATTGCAATCTCTTGTCTGAATGAAAAAAAGCCCATCTTCTTCTATCTTTCTGTTTGTTCTTACCTCTTTTGATTTCTAACTCTTAACTCCTTCCAAACCACTCATGGATGGCTGTGTCGTAGTGGCTGCTCACACCAAAAGCTTTTGTGGCAAACTGGCGGCGTTGCTCCAGCGTTGTCTCAGCGCCTTGCTTCTTCAGGATGTCGAGCAGCATGGCATACTCAGCCTTGCTGGGCACGATGACCACATCCTGGAAGTTCTTCGCTCCGGCACGGATCAGCGAGATGCCGCCGATGTCGATCTTCTCGATGATGTCGGCTTCCGAGGCACCGCTGGCCACAGTTTGTTCAAAGGGATAGAGATCCACAATCACCAAATCGATTTCTGGAATCTCATATTTCGCCATCTGTTCGCGGTCGCCCTCATTGTCGCGGCGCCCTAAGATGCCGCCGAACACTTTCGGATGAAGCGTCTTCACGCGTCCGCCCAAGATGCTGGGATAAGTCGTCACATCTTCTACTTTCTGGCACTCGTAGCCGAGGCCCTCGATGAATTGTTGTGTTCCACCTGTGGAGAGGAATTTCACTCCCTCCTTATTCAATGCTTCGAGCAAGTCTTCCAGTCCATCCTTGTGGAAAACGCTCACCAATGCCGTCTTGATTCTTTTTGTTTCCATCTTATGTTGTGTAATTGGGCGACAAAGTTACGAAAAATAATTAGAAACGGGCATCACTTTTCCACAATTTTTTTTCTTTCAACATTATTTATTAATACAAGTCAATTGCTTGACCATCCCTCATCCTCATTATATGCGCCATTTTTCGCTAAAAAAATAAAAAAGGAGAAGTCGGTTTGCACGCATCTCACTGAAAATGCTTATCTTTGCATGCAATGATTATGCAAACGAAACCTAAAGCAAATATGAACAAGAGAACAGCATTTTTCCTAATAGCCATGTTGTCGGTTGCTACTGCTGTCAAAGGACAGTTGTGTGAGGAGGTATTGCCCAATCCCGACAACGAGCCGGCTCCCGTGCATCCCGTGCCGAGCCCACGACAGCTGATGTGGCAGGAAACGGAGTTCTATGCCTTTTTCCACTTCGGCATGAACACGTTCACCAATGCCGAGTGGGGCGACGGCAGCGAGGCCGAGAGTCGTTTTGCGCCTACGAAAGTGCCTAACCCGCGTCAATGGCTGACTGCCGTGAAAGCGGCGGGCATGAAGGGGGGCATTGCCGTGGTGAAGCATCACGACGGATTCTGCCTTTGGCCCACGGCTACGACCACGCATAGCATCGTGAACGCAGGCAACGAGAACGGACGCCAGACGAACATTCCTGACTCGTTCTCTGTGGCAGCGCGCGATCTGGGCATGAAATATGGGTTTTATGTTTCCCCATGGGACCTGAACAGCGGCTACTGGGGCGACGGCACCAGCAACTATGTCAACAAGGTGTTTCTGCCGCAGTGCTTGGAATTGGCCAGCTATGGCAGCGACCAGTTTGAGATGTGGTTCGATGGTGCCACAGGTGCCGACCATGCAGGCTACTATGGTGGTCAGCGCGGCAAACGAACCATCGCAAACCCCTCCACCTACTACGACATTCCCAACCTGCGCGACACCGTTCATGCCATTGCACCTAACTGCGTCATGTGGGGTGTGGGCAATGAGGCACGCTGGATAGGCAACGAGGCGGGCTGGGCTGGTGAGACCAATTGGGCGATGGGCTCGGGCGAGAGCGGCAATGAGAAAGAATGGAAATGGCGTGCAGGCGAGAGCGATGCCAAGGCCACCAACAAAGGCTGGTTCTGGCATAGCGGAGAGAGTCCGAAGAGCGCCCAGGAACTATTCAAGATATATTTGGAAACCGTAGGCCGCAATGCCACACTCATCCTCAACTTCCCTCCCGACCAGTCGGGTGAACTGCCACAGGCCGACGTTGATGTGCTGAGCGAGCTGGGGTCGCTCCTCCAGCAAAGGCTTGGAACTGACCTGATGGCCGATGCTACGATCACGGCAACTGCCACACGCGCGGCAGGCGCAGGGCGGACTTACGATGTGGGTAACCTTACCGATGGCAATAAAGACACCTACTGGGCCACCGACGATGGCGTCCACACGGCCACTATCAACGTGGAGTGGGAGGAGCCGCAGACGCTCCACTATGTGATGCTCATGGAATACATACGGCTTGGGCAGCGCATCCGACAATTCACCATAGAGACCAGTCTTGATGGCGACACGTGGACACAATGTGCTCCAGGCTCTACCACCACCGTGGGCTATAAGCGCATCGTCCCCCTTAACGGCAGCACTAGCACCTATGGTGGCGTAGAAGCACGCTTCCTGCGCATCACCATCGACGACAGCCGTTCCTGCCCGACACTTCACACGATGGCAGTGTACTAAAATAAGTTTAGAGTTTACAGTCAAGAATAAGAGTCATGAAAACCAATAGTATATTATCCCTGTTGTTGCTCCTGCTTCCTTCTGTCGTCGCAGCGCAGCACATAACTTTTGAGGGTACGGATGAGTATCAAGGCATAGGTGTCTACGACACGTGGGAACAGTCGCCCTTCCGCATCGGCCTTCTCGACGGCAGCCATTATGTCGGACTGGTGGAAAACCCCGACGCTGAAATAGACGAAACGATAGGGGCAGCGCCCAACCCCAGTGCCACAGTATTGGCCGTGCAGCGCTCGCGCTTTGGCAGCAACACCTTTGGCGCGCGCATCGACCTCAACGAACCATTGTGCCTGGGCACCAGCAAGAAGTATGTCCATGTTCTGGTGTGCAAACCCATGGTCGAAGAGGCATCCGTCATGCTGATAGGACTGGGCAAACGTCGTGACTGGGAAGGGCAAAGGCCTGAGACTGAGCAATTCTGGGTGCCGATCCCCCTGGCAACCCCTGGGAAGTGGAACGACTTGGTGTTCCCCATCACCACCAACGAGGATGTCGAAATCTACAGTTTCGTGGTTGTTCCCGACTTAGCCTCCCCCCATCTGCGCACGACGGATTTCGTGGCCTACATCGACGACATTGAGGTCAGCGACAATCCCAGACCTCGCTTCCAACTGGTCAACTATCCCATCAATTTCGATGCCGGCCAGGTGCCCACACGTACAGACCGTTCTCTTTCCAAGCTGACCTTTGTCTCTACAGGCGAGATAAACAGCATCGTGAATGTACCGACAGCGACCGTTTACAATAACCTGACCGAAGAAACCACCATCAAGGCTAAGCCTGGTGGCACCGTCACGGTGAAGATGACCTACAAGGGAGCTTGGATGAATGGCTTTGTCTATGTGGACTGGGACAACGACGGACAGTTCACGCCCGACATCGTGGACAACCGTCCCACGGAAGAAAGCGAGCTAATGAGCTATACTTACCTGAACGGCTACAACAGTCAAGGCTCTCAGACCAATGGTAACAGCGTGGCAAACGGGGTCATCACCTGTCCTACCTTCACCATTCCCGACAATACTCAGCCAGGCATCTATCGGATGCGCTTGAAGGTAGACTGGGACAGCGATGATGCGGGGGGCAACAACAATCCCAACAATCTCATCACGGCCAACGGTGGAGCTGTGGTGGATGTGCTGCTGAACGTTCATGCCGCTGAGGTGCCTATCTCTGCCAACCAGCTCAATGGCGATGTGTTGCGCACCGACGGCACGGCTCTGAGCGATGCGCTGATTCCCTTTGGCGATGCGTTCCGTATCAAGATAGCACCAGCCCCCAATTTCACCTACACGGGCATTGTGCTCACTCATGGCTACAACCTCGACGGTCCTGAGTATGTTCGCGACAATCGGCAGTATTCTTCTGTTATGATTCCCGCATCGTCTTTCGATGTCGAGTCGGATGAATACACCATCCCTGCTCCCTACATTGACGGCGAAGTGCGCATCGAGGGACTCTTCACGCCAGACACTACCACTGGCATGCGCTCCATCGGTAACAATGGTTTGGGGAAAGAGACTCATGAACTCTATGCCATCGACGGCAGGCGGGTAGCACAAGCACCCGAGAAGGGAATATACATCATGCGCTCTCTCAGCGATACCCGCCCATCTTCTTCCCGCAAGGTGTTGTCAAACGGACATTGTGAATGATAAAGGCCTCGCACCCCGATAGCACGAATGCTGCGTTCGGTGGTGCGGGCTATGATATGTTTCGGCCAAGCGAGTGAAAAGTCGCGAAATTCCGCTGAATTCGTTTTACAAAATTGCATCAGGGATTTCTGCAATTCTGGAGAACGGAGCGGAAGGAAATCATCATTTCAATCTACTGTTTTTGTGATTTGCGTCACTTTACCTCGTGATTTGCGTCTCTTTACCTCGTGATTTGCGTCATTTCACCTCGTGATTTGCGTCTGATCACAGCGTGAAATGCCATCTCTAAGCGGCTCAGACCTAATCGCTGAGCGCCTGAAAGATGGCATTTTCCAGCACAAAACACCATCTTTGTGCATCATTTTCC
>Ga0310695_10002583_pt1 | contig 37786 bp, 25 predicted proteins | sample RumenRJG_04DNA_FD_203882 | JGI IMG/M metagenome (GOLD analysis project Ga0310695, IMG submission 203882) | Bovine rumen microbial communities from Lethbridge, Alberta, Canada - RJG_04 (v2) (version 2) | ecosystem: Host-associated > Mammals > Digestive system > Stomach > Rumen | place: Canada...
TGTTGTTTGATGATGCAAGGCGTGATAAAGAAGACTCTTTTACCGCTCGGGAAGACCTTTCGTGACCCATGCTTTTGGCGTTACACAGCCGTCTATGCCGTCGTCTTCCTTACCATTATCTTCGCTGCCATTGCTCCCGATAGTCCTTTGCTCAGCATAACTGGCGGTCTTGCCGGCAGTCCTTTGCTCGATGGATTGCTCTTCCTCGGTTGGTTCTCGTTCATCGTGTTCTGTCTTTGCTACGGACACTCGAAGCGCGAGCCTTGGTGGGAGATGCTCACTCACGGCATCCGTAGCCATTCACTAGCCATACCCTTTGCCATCGTCGTTTCGTTCTGTTGGCAATGTATTCAATATATGAGTTTATAGTTCATAGTTAAAGTTGAATCTCGAAGACCTCAATCCTAGCCAGCGTGAAGCTGTGCTTTGCATCGATGCTCCTTCCCTTGTCATAGCAGGGGCGGGCAGTGGCAAGACGCGTGTCCTGACCTACAAGATAGCCTACCTTTTGGAGCAAGGAATGCAGCCCTGGAATATCCTTGCCCTGACCTTCACCAACAAGGCCGCCAACGAGATGCGAGAGCGCATTGCCACACTCGTTTCGCCCGAGAAAGCCGCTTCTCTTTGGATGGGCACATTCCATAGCATCTTTGCCAAGATACTCCGACAAGAAGGCCACCGATTGGGCTATGACCAGAACTACACCATCTATGACACCAACGACAGCCTGAGTCTTATCAAACTCATCATCAAGGAGATGACGCTTGACGAGAAAGTCTATAAGCCCAGTGCCGTCCAAAACCGCATCTCAGCTGCCAAGAACCGACTCATTCTTCCTTCTGGTTACACTTCTGTTCGCGAGTATCGTGAGAGCGATGCTTTCTACCACCGCACACTGATGCCTGAAATCTACAACCGCTATGAGGAACGCTTGAAGCAAGCCAACGCCATGGACTTCGACGACCTGCTGCTTAATATGTGGCTCATATGCAAGCACAATCCCGAAGTGGCAGCACATTGGCAGGAGCGCTTCCATTTCGTCCTCGTCGATGAGTATCAAGATACCAACTTTGCTCAGCATCAGATCATCCGCCTCCTCACCGACCAGCGGCAGCGTGTCTGTGTCGTGGGCGACGATGCACAGAGCATCTACAGTTTCCGGGGGGCGGACATCGACAACATCCTCCACTTTCGCGAGAACTATCCCGATGCTCGCCTCTTCAAGCTCGAACGCAACTACCGCTCCACTCAAACCATCGTCAATGCCGCTGGTAGTCTCATTCAGGGCAACCGCGAACAGATACAGAAGCATGTATATAGCGAAAAGGAAGTGGGCAACCCCATCTCGCTCCTTTCAGCCTATAGTGACACCGACGAAGCCAACATCATTCTTCGCGAAGTGCAGCGAGCTCATCGAGCTGGCATCCCCTACAAAGGCATCGCCGTGCTCTACCGCACCAACGCCCAGAGCCGCAAAATCGAAGACAGCTTCCTATACGGCCGCGTGCCCTACCACATTTTTGCTGGCATGTCGTTCTATCAGCGCGAAGAAATCAAGGATCTGCTTTGCTACCTTCGCCTCATCGCCAATCCTTATGATGAGGAATCGCTCCGACGCATTATCAACAAGCCTTCCAGAGGTATTGGCGACACCACCATTGGCAAACTCTTCCTTGCTGCAAGAGCCGAAGACAAACCCGTTTGGGAAGTCCTCACGGCTGGCACTTGTCCCGACCTCAATGCAGGAACCCTCAAGAAGTTGAAGGATTTCGCCGACATGATTATGTCCTTCCACGAAAGTGCCGCTACAGATGATGCCCACACCCTCACTCTGCAAATCGAAAAAAAGAGTGGACTGCACGACTACTACTTCAGCGGACACGACCCCGACGATATCTCGAAACAGGAGAATCTGCAGGAAATGCTCGATGGAATCGCCGTTTTTGTGCAAGACAACCGAGAGCTAGGTCTTGGTATTCAACTCACTGACTACCTGCAAATGGCGAGCCTCGCCACCGACCTCGATCGCAACAAATTGGAGAAAGATGCCGACTGCGTCAACATGATGACCATACACACAGCCAAAGGTCTCGAGTTCCCCGTCGTCTTCATAGCAGGTTTGGAGGAAGGGCTGTTTCCCAGCGAGATGTCGGAAGAGTCGCCCCGAGCCCTTGAAGAAGAGCGTCGCTTGTTTTATGTCGCCCTGACCAGAGCCGAGCGTCAAGTCGTCATCACCTACGCCAAGTCGCGCTTCCGTTATGGCAAGATAGAGTACATGCGCCCCAGCCGCTTCATCAAGGAGATACCGCAGCAGTACTATGGTCGAGGCGAAAGCTCGACAATTCAAAAGTCAAAAGTCTCGGATGCTTTAGCATTAAGGCGCTCTATTAATGAGCAGAATAAAATTCAAAATGCCGTCCCTCGCATCGAGCAACGGATAAAGCCCCTACGTCCGCAAAACACAGGAAGTTTTGTTCCACCATCCCGACCTGCTTCCCGAAATTCCGAATTGTCTGAGATACCTGAGCTAAAGGTTGGCACCACCGTCGTACACGAGCGTTTTGGCAGGGGCATTGTTCAGGCATTGGAAGGCACGGGCATTGATGCCAAAGCCGCCGTCGTCTTCGAGAATGCCGGCACAAAAGTCCTCATGCTCCGCTTCGCCAAGTTGACGGTACAATAGGTGGGTGGCGTTGTTAAACACAGTGTGGAGTGTTTGGCATTTTAACATGGAGTGTTTGCAAACTTAACGTGTTAAGTTGACCAACATCACACGTGATGTTTGGTTTCTCACATGTGACATTTGAAAGCTGAGTCGCGGTGGTTTAAGTGATATTTTATGGAGTGCAGAGCGTTTTCAATTTGTATTGCATTTTACTCGTCGCTCATCATGTTCTATATAGTTGATGCCCTTAACGTTATCCCCATAACCTGACGAGTGACGAATGTTTTTAATTATATTTTGTTTCGCTCAAATTCTCGTCTATGCGGGAGCATTTTGGGAGTGAAGGTTTACTTCAAAGACCTAATTAAGCAAGCAAACAAATAAAAGCGCGAGGATGATTTGAAGTTTGCTCGTTTTTTCGTAAATTTGTACTTGACAAACCGGAATATCGCAGTATTATGAGACAATTATTATGCGCACTATTGATGTTCCTTGCTTTAACAGCTTATGCAACAGGGCAAGAAGGAGATGTCATTTATATCAATGGCGAAAGATTGGAGTTGTTGGGGAAACCTATCTGCCTTGACTCCACGTTATATCATACTCTAAAAGACGAACTGCCATCAAACCGGCCTATTGTCACATCCAATTGGGATGGCTTTACCGCTTATTGGAGCATTAACAATGATAAACTCTATCTGGATAGTGTCAGGTGTGAAGCTTATGACCCAAAAGCAAAGGCAGTAACGGGCGAAAGCATCCCGTCTATGACTCTATATCGCATCTTCAACAGATATAGCGCAGGTAACCGAATAGCTGCCAGTTGGGTATCAGGCAAGATTCGGGTGGCAAAAGGTAAGGTCATCTATTACCAGCACACGGGATATGAACGCAACTATGAAGAAGAAACGATTCTTGACATAGACCAAGGTAAAGTGATAGGAAAGAAGGAATATCACAATTTCGTCAATGATGGATTCGCCTTCGACAAACTAGAACAGTATGGAGCCCAAGAAATGCTGCATAAAATACTCCCTCTGCAGATTGAGCGCTATCCCGAACTGGTCAATGTAAAACGACTGATCTTTAGAGTTAAACGTGCTCGTGTTGACAAGAAGGGGAATCTTGTGGAATGTGATGTGCAGGTAGTAAAGCCTGATGCCAACCCACAACTTGCCACAGAGATAGCAGAGGCACTAATGGCTTATCATCCATGGAAAGTTTATTATATAAATGGAGAATATCGTGCATTGGGGGTTGAGGGATGGACAATTCCATATATTCTGCATGACAAGAAAAGTCCACTTTAGCTGACTGCTGCCTTATTTTCTAACAAATATAACAGACGTTTTTGAGAGACATTATGAAGCGAATTGAGGTTGTGGCAGCGGTTATCAGAAAGGATGGTTGCATATTTGCGTCGCAGCGCGGGTATGGTGCATGGAAGGACTGGTGGGAGTTCCCAGGTGGTAAGATGGAGTTGGGCGAGACGCGCGAAGAGGCTCTCAGACGGGAAATAAAGGAGGAGTTGCAAGCTGACGTCTCGGTGGATGAGTTCCTTTGCACTGTGGAATATGATTACCCAGACATTCATCTGACGATGCATTGCTTTTTCTGCTCGCTGCTTTCGGAGACGTTGCACCTCAATGAGCATGAGGCGGCAAGGTGGCTCACGACAGACGAACTGGACAGCGTGGAATGGCTGCCAGCCGATGTCTTAGTGGTAAAGGAGTTGAGGCGGAGGCTTCAGCCGTTGTAGATGAGAAGTGTCTGTCCGAGGTAACTGACGCGATAACGGTAGAGCGGACGACCTGCGGGACCGTCGGAGATGTTGCCAATGTCGTTGAGGTTGTAGGTGCGTCCGCAACTGTTGCATTTGGCATAGCCGCCAGTGCGAAGCACTAAGGGCTTTGTGATGTTGTAGTTCTGATAGCAGTTGGAACAGGCACGGTCGTAACAGACCACTTTTGCGACTTCTTCACCCATCTCGGGAATGGTGAGGCGACCTACGATGTAGCCGCTCAAACCAAGCGTGTAACCGCTATAGCCGACGAGTCCGACGATGTTGATGGCTGATGTATGGTTCGAGGCATCGGTGAAGATGAACCGCTGTCCGTCGCTCGTGATGGAGCAGAACTCGCCCATGCTCTCGCAACAAGTGTAGAGTACGGGAGCCTGCAGGACGTTCTCGACGTTGAGTCGTGCTGGCATGTTGCAGTATTTGTTGTTGACCTCGCCATCCTTGCAGCAGGCAAGCAGTAAGCAACTAAAAAAGGACAAAACGTAATAGCTTAGTCTTTTCATTCCTTGTTCTTAATGTTGTTTCGTCAAACGCTGAGTGCGAATCTTCCAACCCCCTTAAGGGGAAATTTAAAACGCCGCGTGCGGGGATGACCAACGCCGCGTGCGGGGATTGCAATTTCCGCGTGCGGCGTTTTTACCCCCCCAATTTCCTTTCTGCTTCTTCAGCTCTTTCGAAGTGGAAATTTTTCCATGTCTGCTCGAAGATGGCGGCTATCTCCTTCGTGCACAGATTGCCGATGCTGCCCTCGTGCGTGTGGTGGACTTCCTTTTTGGGAACGAACTTCCCGGCCTCGATGTCGAGCCCGACCTTCTTGTAGGCATCGCGGAAAGGCATGCCCTCGCTGGCCAGGCGGTTCACCTCCTCTACGGAGAACATCAGGTCGTAGCGAGGGTCGTTGAGGATGTGAGAGTTCACTTCGAGCCTTTCGATGATGTAGGTTGCCATCTGCAAGCAGTCCCTCAGCTCCTGAAAAGCAGGCAGGAAGACTTCCTTGATGATTTGCAGGTCGCGGAAGTAACCGCTCGGCAGGTTGTTCATAATGAGCGTAATCTGTTGAGGCAGAGCTTGAAGCTTGTTGCACTTGGCGCGAGTCAGCTCGAAGACATCAGGGTTCTTCTTGTGCGGCATGATGCTGGAGCCGGTTGTGCACTCCTTCGGCAACTTGATGAAACCGAAGTTCTGGCTGTTGAAGAGGCAGGCGTCGAAGGCGAGCTTGCTGACAGTGCCTGCTATGCCCGCCAGGGCGAAGGCCACGTTGCGCTCAGTCTTGCCGCGCCCCATCTGGGCATAAACGACGTTATAGTCAAGGGAGTCGAAGCCAAGAAGTTCTGTCGTCATCGTCCTGTTCAAAGGGAACGACGAACCATAACCTGCAGCAGAACCGAGAGGATTGCGGTTGGTGATGCGATAAGCTGCCTGCAGGAACACGAGGTCATCCGCGAGGCTCTCGGCGTAAGCACCAAGCCAAAGGCCGAAGCTGCTGGGCATCGCCACTTGAAGATGCGTGTAGCCTGGCATCAGTACGTCTTTGTAGCGCTCGCTCTGCTGCTGCAACTCGGTGAAGAGGCTCTTGACGTCCTCAGCCACGAGGCGTAGTTGCTTGCGGATGAATAGTTTGAGGTCCACCAGCACTTGGTCGTTGCGGCTGCGGCCGGAATGTATCTTCTTGCCGACATCACCCAATCGGCGCGTCAGCATCAGCTCAACTTGCGAGTGTACGTCCTCTATGCCTTCCTCGATGACGAACTTCCCTGCTCTAATGTCTGCAAGGATGTTTCGCAGTTCTGCAAGCAACGTCTGCAGTTCATCAGTCTTGAGAAGCCCGATGCTCTCGAGCATCGTGATGTGTGCCATCGAGCCAAGCACGTCGGCCTCAGCCAAATACATATCCATCTCGCGATCGCGACCAACGGTGAAGCGCTCTATCTCTGCTGTCACCTCATATCCTTTGTCCCAAAGCTTTGCCATTGTGAGAGTATTAATATGGTAAACTTGCTAACATTTGTGCGAGACCATCAACGCCTTGCTCGAGTTTTTTGCCAACCATTTGGCGGATGAAGAAGTTCAGGTCGGCCTTGACGGTGAGTCGCATGGCGCACTCGTTCTCGTTTTGCGGAAGCAGCTGAATCCACATGTTTGCGGCCACGGGCATACCCTCGGCAACGAACTTGATGGTCTTTTCCGGTTCGCGCTCTATGATGCGCAGAGTGGCTGTGCCTACTGGTGTCTGGCCCGAGACAGAATCTGTGTCGAACTGCAACGAGCGCAACTTCTCGACAACCTGCTCCAGCTGCTCAGACGAAACCTTATCGCCTGCCTGCTGCTTAATGCGCTCCATCGCTTCAGGATTATCGAGCCCTTGCTGAATGACAGCCAGGTTATTGAGGTCTGCCAATCGCTCATAGACGCGTCCGATGGGAGCGTATATCTTCTTTACTTCGCTTTTGTATTCAGTCATGACTTCCAATTTGCTGGGTCTTTGCGCCAAAGGTTAAGGGTCTCTATGTCATTTTCTTTTATGTAGCCTGTCTTTAAGGCTTCTGCTACGACGGCTTCGTAGTTGGTGAGTGTGAGGAGCTTGACGCCAGCTGCCTTGAAGGCTTCTTCTGCAACGGGGAAACCGTAAGTGTAGGACGCTACCATACCCACTACCTCACAGCCTGCATTCCTGAGCGCCTCGACGGCCTTGAGACTGCTGCCGCCTGTGCTGATGAGGTCCTCGACCACCACAACCTTCATACCCTTGCTGAGTTCGCCTTCGATGAGGTTCTCCATTCCATGGTCTTTAGGCTTGCTGCGGACATATGCAAAGGGAAGAGAGAGGGCGTCGGCCACCAAAGCGCCTTGTGCAATGGCTCCTGTGGCAACGCCTGCCACGCCTTCTGCCTCGGGGAACTGTTCCATGACGAGACGCGTCAGCTCCACCTTGACGAAGGTGCGAAGGTCGGGGAAGGAGAGGGTCTTGCGGTTGTCGCAATAGAAGGGACTTTTCCAGCCGCTTGCCCATGTGAAGGGATTGCTTGGCTGTAACTTGATGGCTTTTACGCCGAGCAGCTTGGCTGCAAAGATTGATTCAACGTTATTCATGTTTTATCTTGTATTATGTATTAACTAGTATCTTCTTTCCATCCTTGATATAGAGGCCCGGCTCTTGCATACTTGCGGTGCGTTTGCCGTCGAGGCGGTAGATGAGGTGGTTGCCTTCTCTCTCTTCGGAGGGAGCGGAAACGCTATCGTCATCGCTCTTGCTTTTGATGGTGAAATACAGGCGTGGGAAAGGCTCCTCGTAGCCGTCCGCCATGAAGTATCCCACGAAGTAGTCGCCTTCGGGCAAGGGCGCTGTCCAGTTCCTTGTGCCGCTTACGTTGAGTGTGAGTGTGCCGTTAACCTTGTTGCTATAAAGCCAAGTGGGGCAGATTACGTCCTTTGGTATGAGCCCTGCTTGGTAGATGCCCACCCAGTCTTTATTGATGTTGGGAGCATTCGCAAGTGTTATGACGATGGCGTCGCCCACGTTATAGACGGGTTTGTCGGTCTGCATGGAGAAGTTCTCGGGGTTGTATGCCCTTGAAGTGACAAAGAGAGGAATACGAGGCGAGCACTCTGTGTAGCCTCCGTCCTGGAATAGCACGGCAAAGTATTCGCCGGGTTCCGTTAGTCTAAGGCTCAACGTGCCTGCTGCCACTTCAGTATATGCGTAGGTTGCCGATGTGTCGCTCGTGCCTGGGGTTTTGCCTTTGGCGTAGATGCCGAGCCATGCTTCTGTGCCGACAGGAACGCCGCTGAAGCTTGCCTGAATGCTTTCGTTTACCTTGTAGAACTGTTTGTCGAGCGAGAGGGTCGAGATGTAGGAGGCGATGGTGCTGTCCACCCAGTCCGAATAGATGGGTTCTCCTTTGGCTCCGAAGCAGTTGCATGGACGCACGGCAAAGCGATAAGCGAAATCTTTGGGAAGTTCGCTCTCGCCGAAGACGCAGACGACTTCGCCCTCTTCCTTGTTCTCGCCGAGGTAGCACTTGGGCGAGAAGACGCGCTTCGTAGCGGTGACGTGGCGAACGTCGAGCCAATCGTACTCCACTTGCACCTCATAGTCGAAGGCACGCACGCCGGTGTTCTTCTTCAGAACAGTAGGGAAGTGAACTGTGACCTGCTTCTGCGAAACGCCATAACGGTCGGCGCCAGAGCCTCCGGTAACGGTAACCTTTGTGCCTGCAGGGAATTGCGGAATGGCAGCCGTCTTGGCGCGATTCTCGAACGAGAGTGGTTGTGTTGCCGAGATGGGCCAGGGCAGATACCAAGTATCGCCGATGGGTTCGTCATAGACAAACTCTCTCTTCTCGAACGTGATAGCCGAATCATAGACGCGCATCACCATTCCCTGACGGCCGTCCTGTGGGTTCATCTTCGCCATCTGCGAGGGCGGTTGCGCCGACCAGTCGTCTTGATAGGTGTTTTCACGTGCCGGCATCGGGTAGAGATACTTGAGCGACGAGGTTCCAATGCTGGTGAAAGCGCCTTGCCAAAGGTCGCGGTCGTCGTCGAGAGGCGAGTGCGAGTGGCCTGAGAACGCGATGGCATTGGGATAATTGCTGAGCAATCGTGTCACCGTTCCGTCGTCTCTGCCCCATGCCCACGCGCAGTTGCAGGTATCTTTGGGGTGTGGATGCTGAATGTAAAAGAAGGGTTTTCCGTCGGCAGTCAGCTCGGAGTTGTGCTCCTGAAGGAAGTCGGCAAGTCCCGAGATGTGGTTCTGGTTCTCCCAATGCGCGCCGATGAAGTGATAGCCCTTGATGGTTTTCATCCAGATGGGCTGGTAGTCCTCCTTGAAACATTGTTTCCAAGCAGCGGCAGCCTGTCGTCCGATGCCTTGCGCTTGCGCCGTCTCTGCCCCGACGCTGCTGATGGTTCCGCCCCAGGTATAGGCCTCCATGTCGTGGTTGCCATAGATGAAGAGCTGAACCGTCTCTTTTCCATCTATGCCTTTGTTGTTCGGAAAGACTTGGAACCAAGCATTCGCCACCACTTGCAGCTGGGGAAGAAGTCCTTGGTCGGCCATGTCGCCGGCAATGATGACGCCGTCCACCTTCAGACTACGGAAGTATTCCAGGGTGTGGACGAACGTCTCGGCTGTGTCTGCACCACGCAGATGTATGTCGCTCACAATGCCGATTACGAGGTTTGGATTGCCCAAAGTGGCAATCGTCTCAGCGAGGGCTGGCGAACCCAAATAGGCTGCTCCAGCAAGGGCGGTACTGCGCCTCAGGAATTCTCTTCTGTTCATACCTTATTTATATGTGTGTGCAAAGATACGAAGAAATTGACAATAAAGAGCAATGAAGCGGAGAATAATTTAACTTAACGTGTTAAGTTAGCAAACACGACGTGGTGTGTTTGCAATTACAACGTGTTAAGTTGATCGACTTAACGGGCAGTCTTTTTCTCAGCTAAACGCCTCGACTTCGGCAGAATAGTGCCCGTAGATGTACTCCACCACCATGCGGCCGTAGCGACCCTGTTCTGCAACGAGGCAGGAGACGAGCCCCATCGTCCAACGCCAATTGACTTCTATGCAGGGACAAATGCCTTTCTGTGCCAACATCATGTCGATTCCGACCGGACCAGCGTAGTCGAAACGGCTCAGACGCGCTGTCCACCAAGCCCGTATCTCTTGGAGATATTGCAAAGGAATGTACTGAGCCAGCCAAGCAAGCTTCTGCTCTTCGGGTGCCACCCAATTCCCCAAGTACGCTCCTCGCTCGTTGGTGTAGAAGAGGGACAAGCCTCGATATTCAACTCCGCCCTTTCCATCGAGCCAGAACTCAAGGGCGAAGTCGGTCACTTTATGCAGGAACTGCTCCACGACAATGCTTCCCTGAGCCTTCAGAATGCGGCTGGCCCAAGCCTTCCATTGTGGATTGTCCGTCTTCATCAAACCCCTTCCGCTGCTGCTCCACGGGGATTTCAGCAAAGCCTCGCCAAACTCGTTTGCCGTTTCCTCTGCCTCCTCGATGCTCCGACACAGGGCGGAATTGCCTGCGAAGTGTCCGTCAAGAGGCAATTCGCTTCGAAGTTCCTGCAAGAGAGATACGGCAGTTTGTCTGTGGGAAAGTTGTCTCAGATGTTCCAACTCCTTCCGGGAAGGCAAAAGCGACTCCTGAACGCCTGCCTGTTTGAGTTGATGACAAAGTGCCGGACTCCATCCCCAAGGCAGGATACGCGTGTTGTCCGACAGATTGAGCCGTTCCTCGCCGTTCCATACGATGTCCTCGTCCTCAGCCCACCACTGCGGAAGCCACCAAAGTTCACGCCGCATCTGCTGGATCTGGACAGGTGGCGTGTAGCCCGGATGCCCGTCGGCAAGGGCCATATCGTTCTCTGGATTGAAGACGTAGAGCGTCATAGTTCAAGAGAGACGCTTGATTTGTACGTCCGTATAGTAGTGCTTGAGAATCTCTTTGTAACTGAAGCCTCGCTCTCCCATCACGGCAGCACCGATTTGGCAAAGGCCCACGCCGTGTCCCCAGCCGCGTCCGTGAAGGACAAACCGCTGTGGAACACCACCTCTGACGTTCTTCGTCTCGACGGTAAAGGCACTGCTCTTCAGGTGAGACGTGCTGAGCAATCGGCGAATCTCAAGTTCCTTGCCGATGATGAAAGCCTTGTCCTTGCCTACGATACGCAGCTTGCTGATGTGTCCGCCTGGTCCCTTCTCCACTATTTCTAAGTTGAGAATCGGTCCCAGATCCATCTTCAAATGGCTCGTGATGCGTTCGTGGATTTCTTCCTGCGACAGCTCTTCCGTCCATTCATAGAAGTCGTGCGTCTCGAGGTCGTAGTCGTTGAGGACCTGTCTAAGTATCTGGGTGTCGTTTGTATTGCAGTAGGGATCTTTGACGGAACGCAGGTAAGGCACCTCGATGTTCTCCCAACAGTACTGATACTCGTTGGTCTGTCCGCCACAACACTTGCCGAAGCGCGTGTCGCAAACCTTTCCGTGGTACATCAGAACCTGCCCTCGTGTGGCATTCACGGCTTCCGCAACCTGCGGATTGCTTGCCCTCGTGATGCCTTGATAGCGCTGGCAGTGGTCGTCGGCACAGACGTCGAAGATGGTGTGGTCCTCCCTGTCGTACCAACGGATGCTTTCGCCTTCGCCCTTGACGAACGTGAAGAACGGTGCTGGCTGCCCGGCTCTTTCCTGACGACGCTGCATCTGGGCATAGAGCCAACTGCGGCTGATGACGGCGGCAGCCTTCAGAAACTCGAGCGAACAACTGCTCTTCATCTCGCTGCTGATGACGCTCGTCAGGTAATCCTCGACGGGAAGGATGTTGATTGCCACAATCTTGTCCTCGTCAACCACAAGCTTGAGGATGCCGCTGAAGGTCTGTGATTCCTGTCGCTCCCAATGGAACTTCTGCCCGATGGTAACGCCGTGAAGCGTGAACGACGCAGCATCTTCTTGAGGACGGAACGTCAGTTCCTGATATACATTGTCCTTCCAACGGATGCCGCCCTCGGTGTATTCTGCTATTTGCTCGCCTGTCACCTCTGTGCCTTTGGCTTGATAAGGACTGTTCATGCAGAAACGGATGGCTGTGTCCTTCATGATGCCGACTGATACGACCTGATTGATGGCTGGCATATCGTCCTTCTTTTCTTCTCCATCTGTGGCAGTCCCTTCAGCTTTGTCTGTAAGTTGCGTGATGATGGGCTTGAGTTCTTCTTCGCTTAGCGTTACTTCCTTGAGGATGCTTGCTGCTTTCTCTGCCGTCAGCGCCTCGAAGTCTTGCTCTCTTGGTGTTATGAAGAGGCCGCACATGTCTAGGGCTCCCGGGCTTATCAAGAGTTGCTCCTTTCCTTCTGCGTAGTAGCAGTCGGGACGATGTTTGCTGCGAGGGAAGATAAGCGTCACGATTTCATCGGGACGGCTTGCGCTTCCTTCCTGACGCCAACAGACGATGTTCAAACGAGGCTCTGTCTCGTCGCCTATCACGGGCAGAGCCTTATAGACACGTTGGCAGAGCAAACTATCGCTTTCGGTAGGCAAGCTTCTGATCACGAAAACAGGACAGGCATAACCTTCCAAGAGGTAAAGTCCACAACGGCTGCCAACGTTACCCGCCTCTTCCATCGAAGCCGTTTGTTCGCCCGTCAAGGGATAGAGCTTGCGAAGTCCCTTCTCGTACATCGTCCAATCGCGCTCCAGAGGAACGATGCCGCGACTTCCTGCCTGCAGATGCATATGGTCCGGACACGACGCACCACATAGTGGTCCGTTGTAGAAGACAATATGTTTAGGCATATCCCATGCCATCTTACGAAGCGTGCCGAACGAGCTGTAGATGCTCTGAGGCGTGTGTCGTCGCATCGGGATAGTGAAGTGTTGAGGCAGGATGGGGTAGGGGTTGACGAGAATCTGATAGTGTTTCTCCGTCATTAGTTTGTGTTGCTCCTTCGGTCGGTTGTTGTCACAGAGGAAGCAGGGGCGTTCGCTGATTGTCTTCTTGTCTATAGCGGCTCCAGTAGAGACGATTCGGGCAGGGTTAAATTGTGCAGCCATCATCATCTCACCAAGAGGCAGTTCCTTTGTCTGCACGCCTTCCTCCAGCGCTTTGTATCGCTCAGCAGCCTCGGGCCATTCCTGCAGTTCCTTTTGGAAGAAAGCCTCAAGTTCTTCTTCCGTCACCTTATGTTGCCAGAGCAGGTTGAGCTGCTGGCGTGCTTTGATCTCGAGGGTGCGCAGGTGGTCCTTGTAAGTGTTGTTCTTGTTGATCTTGTCTTGACTGAGAGCGGCATCGCTGTTGCCTTCCCATCGACGGCAAAGATACAGCTCGTCGTAGATGCGGCCGATGCGGTAGCGGCGGCTTATCATCAAGCCAAGCGCATAGTCTTCCCCATAGCTTGTGTTGGGTATTTGAAGTTCACGGAGTACGGGTGTGAAGAAGGCGCGGGGAGCTCCGAGTCCGTTGATGCGTAGTGCGTTGTTACGACCATTCAGCAATGTCCATTCGCGATGGTCGATGAGGCCAGGCGGAAGGGTGTTCAGTTGGAAGTCGCACATCCTGTACGAGCCTATCACCATCGCAGCACCTTCAGCATAGAAGGCATCCACCATTCGCTGCAATGTTTGTGGCGAGGAGTAGAGGTCGTCGCTGTCGAGCTGTACGACGAAGCGTCCCACCTGTGGATGATGCACAGCCATGTTCCAGCAGCCGCCAATGCCGAGGTCGTTGCGGTCGGGGATGATGTGTATGACGCGTTCGTCGGCGGAGAACTCGTCGATGGCTTCCGTTGTGCCGTCTGCCGAGCCATTATCAACGACGATAAGGTTGAATGGGAAGGTGGTTTCCTGTTCCAAGACACTACGAATGGCGTCGCGGATGGTGCGCTCTCGGTTGCGGACAGGGATGATGACGGAGGCCTCGACTGCAAACTCGCCTTCCGAGAGGTTGATTTCGTCGTATTCGTCACCATGCAGATAGGCGTTCAAGGCACGTAGATGCCGTGTGCAGGCCCGTTCCATTTCGATTTGCCGGCTGCGGTTGCGCGGGTCGACATAGTCGAACTGCTTCTGCCCGCTTAGCCTGGTGTCGCGTTCTACTTCGGTATAGAGGAACTCGTCGATGTGCAGGGGCAGTTGCTTGCGGCTGATGAAGAGCCTGAGGTCATAGAGGGCAGCGAACTGATAGTTGTGCAGGTTCTCCTGCGCGACATACTCCTTCAGCACCTCCGTTCGGAAGAGCAGCACCGAGCCCATCTGGAAGTCATCGCGGACAGAGCCGAGCTGGCAGCTGATCAGCGGCATCGAACGACGCTCCCCGTCGGGGGTAAGCGTGTAATGGTCGGAGAAGAGCATCAGTGCTTGGCTGTCCTCAGCAATTGTGAGGAGTCGTGTCAAGGCATGATAGCCGAGCTGCAGGGCGTCGTACTTACAATATAATAAAGTATATGGAGCTGTCGCTGTTTCTGCGATGAAGCGTATCGTCTTGGTGCTGCCAATGCCCTCTTCTCGCAGGAAGTTCACCTCTTTCACGTTCTCGTCAGCCAGCAGCTCGTCCAGCGTCCCCTTGACCTGTTCGTCGCTCGGCCAAGGGATAAAGCAATCAACTCTGTTTGCCATTTTACTATTTACAATTTGCTATTTCCTTTGCAAAGGTACAAAAAAGCGAGGACAAAACAAAATAAAGTGCGGGATTGTTTGGCAGAAAGAAATGAAAGCATAGTTTTGAGGCTGAACATAACCTTTAAGAGATGAAAACGCAGGAAGCCCGATGCAATAGGTTGCTCGTTTTCACCGACAAGGATACAAAGTATAATTGAAAACGGAGAGCTGAAAACTGAAAATGAGTCTTTTCACGAGGGAACATGCCGAATTGTCCAATTATCAGTTTGTCAAAAGAAACGTCTTTTTGCTTACATGCGTAAAAATGGCTGCCTTTGCAGGAGCGCGTGAAACGTTGCCGGTGGCTCTTTCCTGCCTCGGAGGAAATATGCGTCCGTAGCGGGCTTTTTGCTGAAACAGAGCATATTGCGATGCATACATACAGTCGAAAAAGACGAATATGCAGTGGAGTGACTTGCATATATGCGTTTCCGGAGCTGTTTTTGGACGCTTTATATCATGAAATTCCGCAGGCGAAAAATAAAACGCCGCACGCGGAAATTGCAATCTCCGCATGCGGCGTTTGTCATCGCCCTGTGCGACATTGGCATATTCGACGTGTTTCACGCCCTTTTTCGCCGTTTTAAAATGTGACAGAAAGAAAGGGAAACCGGCAATCTCCTTGCAAAGTGATATTTACTGGGACACTCTGGGATTGCGTGGCACGAGGTCTTTCTGCTCGCCCAAGGTAAAGTGTGGGTTGTCCGGACTGAGGCGGATGTGCGTCAGGCGGTCGCAGTTCTTGAAGACTTCGTTGCCGAAGCGGCTTAAGGTCTTTGGTAAGCTGATGGAATACAGGTGGTTGCAATAGGAGAAGGCGTAGTTTCCGATGCGCTCCACACCCTCAGGCAGTTGCACGCTGAGCAGGGCTTGACAGGAGGTGAAGGCGTTGTAGCCGATGTAGGTCACGGTCTCGGGTAGTTTTACGGCGAGCAGGTTTGTGCAACCGCTGAAGGCTGCATTGCTCACAGCCTTCAGCCCTTCGTGGAAGACGACGTAGTTGAGGTTCCGGCAACGCCCGAAAGCCGCATCTCCTGTTCGCTGCAAAGTGCGAGGCGCCACGAAATGAGAGAGGTAGGTGCACTCGTAGAATGCCGAATCCGGCAACGTTTCCAGCTCAATCTCCTCCATGTCTATGGTGCGCAATAGGCCAGTCCGAAGCATCTCGCGAAGGGTGGAGAAGTCACGCTCGTCCATCTTGCCGCTCAGCTTTAAGTGGCGAGTAGTCAGAAGCTCTTGTCTTGAGAGAGCATCCGCAAGCGTTCCAGGTTCGTTCATCGCAATGTCCTTCGCCAAAGCATGGTAGTTGCTGTCTGCCACATCGACAAGGAGCCATTGCTGCTGGCTGTAGCCCGACAGGTCGTCGAGGTCGTAGTAACCGTCGCGGTTCCCTGCCCAACCCATGTTGACGTGCACTTTCTGCTTCTTGCAACCATCGATGATGAAGAGGTGCCCGTCTTTCTCCTTCTCGTTGTAGCCGCGATAGAAAACCGGTCTGCCTGCCTTCAGCTCCGAGAAGATAAGCTGACGGAATAGGCTGTCGCGCTCGGGTGTGGCGAACTGGCTGCGTTCGTAGATGCTCATATCGTTGCTGTAACGGAAGAGTCGCTTCAGCGCTCCCATCATTCGCGAAAGTGAAGTCCCGCTTGCCTCTACACCGTATTCGGTAAGCGACGACACGCCACAGTCGCTGATGAGCTTGGCAACAGCCACTATCTCTTCTTTCCGCAGGACAGCCGTCAACGTTGGGAACATCAGGTCCCATTCGTATTCGTATGTTCCGTCGGGGCTCGTGGAGGGATAGCGATGGTAGTTCACCATTTGCGCCATTGCCACAGGTCCGCAGCCGGCCAACATCTTTGTGGCTTCGCCTTTAGTGCTTTCCGTCTTTGGGCAAAGCAGATTGAAGGGATGGTGCTGCCCCCATCGCGTCAGGATGAGTGGCTTGACGTCTTCGGGAAAGACGTATTTGTCTTGAGCGTACGAAACGAATGCAACAAGGACAAGCAGAATGGCGACAATGCTTTGCTTCATTTCCATCCTTCGAGGTCGGCTTCGGGGAAGAGGTCGGGGTTGAAGACTGGCTCCTTGCCTTGCTTCCGTTGCTCCTTGAAGTCTTTAAGGAGACGGAAGGCATAGCGGCTCAGCAAAAGGACGGCAATGAGATTGGTGATGGTCATCAACGCCATTGCGAGGTCCACGATGCTCCATGCCTGCTGCAGCGACATGAAACCGCCCATGAGCACCACCACGCCGCTCATGCAGCGGAACAGGGTAATGGCCCAGGGCTTGTCGCAGATGTAGCGCACGTTCGTCTCGCCGTAGAAATAGTTGGCGATGATGGTGGAGTAGGCAAACAGGAAGATGGCTGCCAAGAGGAACCATCCGCCGAAACTGCCCAGGTGGTGCTCCATGGCGTGACCGGTGAGGATGATGCCGTCGCTGCCATCCGCATAGAGGCCGCTCAGCAGGATGATGAAGGCGGTGCAGGTGCAGATGACGAGGGTGTCGGCAAAGACGCCGAGGCTCTGCAGCAGGCCCTGATAGACGGGATGCGGTATGGTGGCTGTGGCTGCAGCATTGGGCGCGCTGCCCTCACCAGCCTCGTTCGAGAAGAGGCCGCGCTTCACGCCCTGCATCACGGCGATGCCCACCGCGCCACCTGCAGCCTGCTCCCATCCGAAAGCACTCCGCACGATGAGGCTCAGCATGGCAGGTATCTCAGTGATGTTAGCAACAAGGATGTAGAGCGCCAGCACGATGTAGCCGAGGGCCATGAAGGGCACAATCATCGCGCAGAAGCGGGCGATGCGGTGGATGCCTCCGAAGATGATGGCAAGCGTCAGCAAAGCCAGTCCGCCAGCCACGTACTGCATGGGGACGTGGAAAGAATTGCTCAGCGCATCGCATAGCGTGTTGCTCTGCACGATTTGGTTCGAGAGTCCGAAGCCGTAGATGATGAGGCAGGCAAAGAGAATACCCATCCAGGGTTGCTTCAAGCCGTATTTCATGTAATAAGCAGGTCCGCCGTAGAAGCTGTCTTTCCCGTGTCGCTTGAAGAGCTGAGCCAAAGTGGCTTCCATGAAAGCAGTTGCGGCTCCAAGCAAAGCCATTACCCACATCCAGAAGACAGCACCAGGTCCGCCAATGAAGATAGCGCTTGCCACGCCTGCAAGGTTGCCTGTCCCGACTCGACTGGAAAGGCTTATGGCAAAGGCTTGGAAGGACGAAATCTTGCGATTGCCAATGCTCTCAAGAGGTTGGTCGCTTGGCCTGAAAAGGTTCTTGAGCATTGTTGGAAGCATCGTGAACTGTGCGGCACGAAGGTTCCATGTAAAATAGAGAGCACAACCTACAAGCATCGTGATGACGATGTAGGTCCAAAGGAGGTCACTTAATGTATTGAAAAATTCCATTTTTAAGGTTAGCTGTTATAGAGCTTGCACGACGGCCTCTTTTTTGCAGCCATCGACTTTAATGGTTAAAGGCGCTTCGAGGCGAACATGACGAACGTGCTCTGTCTCCTGTACGGCAGGCAACTTGTCGAGCACCTTTTGCCGATAGATGCCATCGCCTCGGAAGGCATTGATGGTAAGGTAGCAAACGCCAAGAGATGTCAGGTTCTGGAAGAAGTGGGTGCCTTGACTTGGGTCGACTTGAAAGCTGTCGAGACCAGCTTCTACAATGATTTGCGCGGCACTGATATGCGACCACTTCACAGGAATGCCCAGCCAAGGGTCGCTGCTTCCCCAACGACCTGGACCGATGAGGAGATAAGAAGCATTGGCGTCTTGCAGGAACGAGCGGTTGATGCGCTCTATCTCTTCAGCAATTGCAGGATTGTTGCTGGGCGTGTAGCCCTCGGTCTTGACGTAAACGATGTCTTTTATGTCTGTGTAGATGCCGTGACCTATTGCAGAATGAGACCTCAAGAGACAGTCTTCGTCGGCAATCATGGTGAGGTCTTCGTCGAGTTCCATTCGGTTGTCCACCATCGGTCGTATCTGTAAGAGGCAGAACTCGCCGGTGCGGTCGGCATGAAGGTTGACGGCAAACTCAATCTCGACTGGTCGCTTCATCTCGTCCTGTCCGTACTGCAAGACTTTTCGCATCAGTTCAGGCAACGGGAAGATGTCGTTCTGCAAGACACCCGAGAAGGAGATGATCTTGCGGTTCCGGCCCTCATAGAATCCATCGTAGATGCATTGGTCAACAGGGTCGTAAGTGCTGCATATCCATTGAAGCGTGCCGTCCTTCTCGGCCTCTCGAACGGGTACCTTGATAAGGTTGAAGCCATCGTTTGTGCATATCTCGCCAGCTTCTGTTGAGCTGAGGGCACGAAGGGCAAGGAAGTAGGTCTGGGTGTCGCGTAATGCAATCTCCATCTCGCTCATCTGCAAGACCTGATGTGGGTGGGCAGGACAGACACGAAGGCTTGTGCCTCCGTCCACAATATATTTGCCGAGGCCCATTGCCAGCGAGACGGTTCCCTCCTCGGCCTTCTCGTCGCCGATGGGATAATAGTTGATGCTTCGTGCCACACCGCTGATAACAGGATAGAAGCGGCCGTTGTGCTCCTCACCCACCACCTCTTGGATGATGACGGCCATCTTCTCTTGGTCGATGACATTGCTCGTTGCCGTCATGTAGTCCTTGCTGCTTTGGTAGAACACGCTGGCATAAACGGCCTTAATCGCTTCTGAAAGCATCGATAGACGCTCGTAGCGGTCGCGAGCCGCAGGTATCATATAGGTGCTATACACGCCTGCAAACGGTTGGTAGTGTGAGTCTTCGAGAAGACTTGAGGAACGTATTGCAATAGGTCCTGCCACGACGTCGAGGAAGGCTTCCATGTCGCCCACCAGTCGCATCGGCAGTCGTGCACGAAGGAAGTGCTGCAGGATTTCCTCGTCGGGAATGTCGCTGAGTGCCAACTGATAGAGGTCGTTGGTGTCCATAAACTCGTCGAAGATGTCGGTGCAGAGCACGACGGTCTTGGGGATACAGACCGCCACACCTTCCTTCTCATTGAGGTCGGTGTGCCGTCCGAGCAGATGGTCGATGAAGGCGAGGCCGCGTCCTTTGCCGCCCAGGCTGCCTTCGCCGATGCGGGCAAAGTTGCTGTATTGGTCGAAACGCTCGCGCTGGAAGACTGCTACGACGCCCTGGTTCTTCATCCTTCGGTAGGCCACGATGGCATCGAGGATGATGGCGCGGTGCGCATCGACGTCCTGCAGGCTCTCCCACGTGATGCCCTTCAGGAACTCCGAGATGGGGAAGAGGGCACGGCTGGCGAGCCAACGGCTCACGTTATTGTGGCTGATGTGGTAGAGCAGGCTTCGCGTGGGCAGCGTCATGATGTTGTTTTGCAGGTCCTTCAGGTTGTGGAGCCGTGCCACCTCTTCCATCGTGTCGGGGTCGCGGAAGATGAAGTCGCCGAAGCCGAAGTAGTCGCGCAGGTGGTCGCGGAGGTCCACATCAATCTTCTTCGAGTTCTTGTCGATGAAGCTGGCATGGCATTCCTTGGCAAGTTGGGCATTCTCTGTTTCGCTCGAATCGAGGATAAGGGGCACGTAAGGGTCTCTTGCACGGATGGCGCTGAGCAGCTTGAAGCCCGCCGCCTCGTCCTTCTTCCCTCCGGGCGTCAGGGGGAAGCGGCAATCGCTGATGACACCAAGCGTATTGTCGGCAAAGCGATTGTAAAGCAGCCACGCCTCCTCGTAGTTGCGAGCCAGCACAATCTTAGGTCGGCCACGCATTCGCAGCATCTCGAGGCTCGTATTGAGGGCTTCTGTGGCGAAGGCAAGGCTCTGCTCAAGGACGAACTTATAGAGGGCAGGCAGTATGCTGGAATAGAAGCGGATGCTGTCCTCTACGACCAGCAACATCTGCACGCCTGCCGACCGTATGTCGTGTTCCAGGTTCATGCGGTCTTCCATCAGCTTGATGATGGAGAGCAGCAGTTCCGTGTTTCCCAGCCAGCAGAAGACGTACTCGAAGACGCTCAGGTCTTCGTTCTGCATACGCTTCGTAATGCCGTGACTGAAAGGCGTGAGCACCACGATAGGCGTCGTCGGGTAATCTTGCTTGATTTCCCGCGCGATGTCGAAGACCGAGTTGTCTTCAGCAGCAGGCATCACGATGACGAGGTTCACTTGACCTCCGGCCATCGTCTGTTCGGCTTCCTCTCGGCTATGCACTTGGAGGAATCTAGGTGGGAAGCGAAGTCCCAACTTTGCGTATTCCGAGAATATCTTCTCATCCACTCGACCGTCGTCCTCCAGCATGAAGGCATCGTAGGGATTTGCGATGAGAAGCACGTTGTAAACGCGGTTGAGCATCAAGTCAACGAAGGAAGTATCTTTCAACGTCACAGCAGTTATTTACGATTAAAAGAATTACGATATACCATTTAACTTGCGCAAAGATACAAATTATTCTCCGTATTAATGTAATAAGTAAGTGAAAAAGTGCAGGTTTGTAAGTTAAAATGGGCATATGGACGACAAACCGCCTCAGGTCGAATAACCCGAGGCGGCTTGTTTGTGAGTATTCTCTGTAAGATAGTCGGAGGATTTACTTTGCTCCGCCCCCTAAGGCAATGTAGAGAGCGATGAGTGCTTCAGATGCGGAGTACATATTCATTGCCTCGCTGAGCTGCGCACGAAGCAGAGACTCTTGTGCTGTGAGAACTTCCAGATAACTGGCCTTGCCATTGTCCATTAGTTCGTGAGTACCTTTGAAAGCCTCGTGCAAGACACTAACCTGACGATGGTAGTACTCGTGCTTTTCGACGGTGGATTGATAGTCCGCAAGGGCTTCATTCACCTCGTTGCCGGCATCGATAACGGTCTGAACGTAGTCGAGTTTCATGTCTTCTTGAGTCAACTTGGCTATTTTGAGGTTTGCCTTCAGTTTCCCCTGTTGGAAGATGGGCTGTGTCAGTTGCCCGACGGCATTGAGAAGGAGACTTCCTGGATTCATGATGGCACCGCCGCCATTGTTTGTCCAGCCAACTAATCCTGACAGCGTAATTGTAGGGAAGAAGGCAGCGCGAGCGACTTGCGTGTTATAGAAAGCCTCTTCCATGACATGGTTAGCCATGCGTATGTCTGGACGGTTTTCCAGCAGACTGGCAGAGACTCCGTTTTGTAGCTTTTGCGAGAGAGCGTATTGACCCCACTTGCTGCGTTCTATGTGCTGGGGTGAAACAGCAAGCAGACGACAGATGGCGTTCTCCACACTTTGGATGTTACGGCGCGTATCAACAATCTGTGTCTTGACATCAAGCCAGGATGCTTCCATCTGGTTGACAGCGGTAGAATATGACTTGCCGTTCTCCCAAAGTGACCTTTGAATGTCAAGCGAAGTGCTCCAAAGGCTATCTGTTTGGATAAGAATCTCCAGTTGCCTGTCAAGCACTTGCAACAAACTATATTGTTGACTGATGGCACTGACAAGATTCGAGCGAACGATATTCTCGTAGCATTGTGTCTGCAGAAGTACTGCATTTGCCGCGCGCTTCCTGTTGGTGACGGCGCCAAATGACTCCACTTCCCAGTTCATTTGCAAAGGCAAGCTGTATGTCTTGGCGGCCTTACTATAGTCGAAACTTGATATTGTTCCCTGAGGAGCAAAGCTAAAGGAAGGCAGGTAGGCGAGTTTGGCAGCTTTCAGCGAAGCTTCACTTTGCTCCACGGCAATGCGGGCAGAAGCCAAGTCGGTATTGTTAGCCAGCACTTGCTCTATGAGTTTTTGCAAAAGCGGGTCGGTGAAGAACTCGCGCCACGGGAGCATTGCCTCTGTAGATGCCGCCCCCTGTATGCCAATGACGTCAGCCGGGATTTCAGTCTGCTGTTCGTATTTCTTATATAAGCCGCAACTTGTGAGCATCAGACTCACGGCTGCAACAATGATGATATTCTTCTTAATCATATCTTTCTTTCGATATTACGTTCTTTCGTTATAACGAGTCGTTACAGGTTACTTCTTTCCCTTGGAACTTCTCGTGCAGTTTTTGGAACACGATGAAGAAGGCTGGTACCACGAAGAGCAAAGCAATAGTGCCGATGCTCATGCCGCCGATGACACCAAGGGCAAGGGCGCGGTTGCCGTTAGCACCTGCACCGCCTTCTATCACAAGGGGTATCATGCCGATAATCATCGTCAGCACCGTCATCAGGATGGGGCGCAGACGTTCCTTGCAGGCCTCGAAGGCGGCATCCATAATGCTCATGCCTTGTGCACGACGCTCAGAAGCAAACTCCGTAATCAGGATGGCTGTCTTCGCCAGCAAGCCTATCAACATGATGACACCCGTCTGCAGATAGATGTTGTTGTCCATGCCGGGAATCTCATTCTTGTAGCCGATGTAGGCAAACACGAAAGCGCCCATCAGGCCGAACGGCACACTGAACAGCACGGCCCACGGCGTGAACCAAGAATTATAGAGTGAGGCGAGGATGAGATAGATGAGGATGGCGCAGATGACATAAATGAGAGCTGTGGCATTGGAGCCTGCTGCTTCCTCCACCTCGCGCGACATTCCGCTGTATTCAAATGTGGCTGTGCTTGGCATCTCTTGCTTGAACACCTCGGCAATGACTTTGTGGGCGTCGCCCTCGGTGTAGCCTCCGCCGGGAGTTACATAGCAGGTGATGCTCTGAAGCAAGTTGAAGTGCTCGATGTTGGCAGGGCCGACAATCTCCTTCAGCGAGACAAACTGAGAGATGGGAGCCATCTTTCCGTCCTTCACCTGCATGAAGATGTTGTGAAGCGACTGCGGGTCGAGACGATACTCGGGCGACGCTGCTGCCATGATGCGGTAAACCTTGCCGAATTGGTTGAAGTTGCCGATATATGCACCGCCGCAGAAAGCGCCCAGGGTGTTGAGCACCTCTTCTGGCGACACGCCGGCACGGCTGCATTGGGTTGCATCGACATCGACTTGATACTTCGGGAAGCGTTCAGAATAGGTTGACATGGCCGTGGCAATCTCCGGACGTTCGGACAACTTGGCCAGGAAGTGTTCCGTCTGCTTTGCAAACTCCGAGAGGTTGCCGTCAGTGGGATCTTCTACGACCAGCGTGATGTCATTACTTGTTCCGTAGCCGGGAATCTGAGGCATCTCAAAGGGTGCTACCACCAAGTTCTTGAGGTCTTGGCAATCGAAGTAGAAACGATACCTGACGAGGGTGACGTAATGCTCCAAGCCCGGACGTTCGTCCCAGTTCTTCAGGCGCACAACCATCGTGGCATAGTTAGAGCCTGCACCCGAGTACATGCCGTAGCCGCACGTCACCGAGAAGCTCTCCAGCTCGGGTATCTTCTTTACTTTCTCCTCCACCTTCTTCACCATCTCGCGTGTCTGCTTCAGCGTGGTTCCTTCCGGTGCACGCACTTCAACAAGGAACACACCTTGGTCTTCCTGAGGGACGAGGCCCGATGGCAGGCTCTTCATGAAGAACACCAGCAGCGCGCCGGCAGCAGCCAGCAAGCCCCATGCCAGCACGGGGCGCTTGATGAACTTCTGCACGCTCTTGCTATACTTATTATATATGGCGTTGTAGCTGACTTCGTAGGCTTTCTTTGTGTAGTAGGTCAGGCTCTTGCCTTCCTTCTCTCCTTCCGTCACACGCATCATGATGGCGCAGAGGGCAGGGCAAAGCGTCAGGGCAGAGATGCACGACAGGCCGACGGACGAGGCTATCGTCACACCGAACTGTGTGAAGAATGTGCCCGACGTGCCCGGCATGAACATCACGGGAATGAACACTGCCATGAAGACCAACGTGCAGGACACGACAGCTACCGACACTTCGTTCATAGCCTGACGTGTGGCTTCGCGTGCATCGCTGATACCGTTCTCCATCTTGGCCATGACTGCTTCCACCACCACGATGGCATCGTCCACGACTGTGCCGATGGCGAGCACGAGGGCGAAGAGCGTCAGGATGTTGAGCGAGAAGCCGGCCATCTTTACTATGGCAAAGGTGCCCAGCAGGGACACGATGATTGAGATGGAAGGTATGATGGTGGCCTTGAAGTTCTGCAAGAAGAAGAACACCACGAGGATGACGAGGATGATGGCGATGACGAGTGTCTCGATGACATTGTGGAAGGCAGCGAAGAGGAAGTCGTCGCTGGTCATCAGCGTCACGAACTCCAGTCCTGCAGGCATCGTCTGCTTGGCTTCCTCAAACATCTTGCTGATGCCGGCGTTCACCTTTGTGGCGTTGGCGCCTGGCGCGGCAAACACCATGAAGAGGGCGCCGGGCTTGTCCATGATGTTCGACGTGAAGTTATAGCTCATGGCGCCAATCTGCACCTCAGCCACGTCGCTCAGTTGCAGCATGCCGCCGCCACTTGTGCGCAGCACGATGTTGTTGAACTCTTCGATGGTCTTCAGTGTTCCCTTGTACTGCATGGAGTACTGATAGGAGTTCTCCGACTGTTCGCCCAGAGAACCTACGGCCGAGACGAAGCTCTGACTGCCGATGGCAGCGAAGACATCGTTGGGCGTCAGGCCATACTGAGCCATCACGTCGGGCTTGAGCCAGATGCGCAGGGCATAGGTGTTGCCGAGGCTCAGCACGTTGCCCACGCCGGAGATACGCATCAGGCGAGGTTTGATATTGATGTCCACATAGTTTGAGACAAAGTCCTCGTCGTACTTGCCGTCGGCACTTCTCACGGCGAAGATTTGCAGAATGTTGTTCTGACGTTTCTCCACCTTCACGCCCACCTTGTTTACGTCGGCTGGCAGCAGGGCTTGCGAACGCGTCACACGGTTCTGCACGTTCACTGCAGCCATGTCGGGGTCGGTGCCTTGCTTGAAGTAGACGTTGATTTCGACTTCACCGTTGGACGAGGCTTTCGAGGTCATGTACGTCATGTCGGTCACACCGTTGATGGCTTCCTCCAGAGGCTGGATGACGGACTTCATGACGGTGTTCTCGTCGGCACCGCTGTAGCCGGTGGAAATCTGCACCGTTGGCGGTGCGATGTCGGGGTATTGCTCCACTGGCAGTGTGCTCATCGAGATGTAGCCCACCAGTGCGATTACAATCGAGATGGCACACGCCATCACGTATTTGTCAATGAATATATTGTTCTTCATGTTATCTTCGTGATTACGTTATGACGTTATTACGATGTTGCGATAGTGTCAGAACAGCACTTTTTGTCCCTCCGTCACGTTGTTGGCACCGGTGGTGACAATTTTGTCGCCTGCGCCAAGTCCGCTCTTCACGATGAAGTCCTTGCCGTTGCCGGTGTCCTCCGTCGTCACGTCAACTGCTGTGGCTGTGCTGTCGGGCAGGACCTTGTAGACGAGCGACTTGTCCTGCAGGCGCACCACGGCGTACTGGGGGATGACGATTACGCCTTTCTCTTCAAAGGGCATGACGATGGTGCCCTGTATGCCGGAGTAGAGATGCCCTTCGGGGTTGGGGAAGGACACCTTGCTCGTGAGGGAGCCAGTGGCGGCATCCACCACACCTGTCAGGCTCACCACGCGCCCTTTGTGGGGATATTCCGTGCCATTCTTCATCACGAAGGTGGCTTCGGGCAGGTCGGCGATGTATTTGTTCACCTCATTGGCCTTTACTCCTTCCTGCACCATTGTCTCGATGATGGCTTCCGTCACGGAGAATTCGGCATACATTGTAGTGTTGCCGCTCACGATGGTCAGTGGGGTGAGAGGCGACACTTGGTCGCCCGTGCGGACGGGTATCTCGCCGGTGATGCCCGACACGGGAGCTGTGATGGTGCAGAAGCCAAGGTCCACTTTGGCGCGATTCACGGCTGCCTGTGCCTGAGCCACGGCTGCCGTGGCCTGCTTGTAGGAGTTCTCGCTTGCCGAGAGCATGTAGCTGCTCACGATGTTCTTGTCGAACAGGTTTTTGTTCGACTCGTACTCCAGCTTGGCAGAGTTCTCCTGAGCCTTGGCAGCTTGCAGGTTGGCCTGTGCAGCCTCCAGTTCGAGCTGAGCGTTGCGCGAGTCGATGACGAAGAGCGTCTGCCCCTTCTTGACCAGCTGGCCTTCTGCCACGCAGATCTTCATCAGCTGTCCGCTCACCTGCGGGGTGATCGTCACGTCGTTCTGACCAACCATCCTGGCGCTGAACTTATAGGGAAGCTGGATGTCCGACTTCTCCACTGTCATGGTTTCGAACGATGATGGAATTTCCTTCGGCATCTCTGGGCCGCACGACGTCGCCACGATGGCAGCACCGAGCATCAGGGCCAAATTAGCAAAATACTGTCTGTTCATTTGTGTTGTTTTTAATGTTTTTTATGGTTGTGTATGTGATTTAAATCTTTATTTAAGTTGTTTTCGCGCGCAAATGTACTAATTTCCTCCGAATTGTCAAAGCGTTAGAGAAACAAATTGCAGTAGCAGGCCCGAATTTGCAGGAGGAGCGCACGTAAGCCTGTGCCTCCACGGTTCCTGGCGGAGAGTTCCGGATGTTTCCCGGAAACAGCAACGAAGAGAAACAGGAAAGGCCGACGCCCCCAATGGGCATCGGCCTTTCCGTCGTTCTTTTTATTCGGATTTTGGTGGTTTCATCAGGGAAACTGCACGACCGTCCACAAGCCGTCGGAAAACTTTCCATTAGTAGTTGGCCAACGACACACGAGTAAATTGCCAACGACACACGAGTAAATTGCCAATTGCACACGACCTTATCCGTGCTTTGTCTCGTTCAGTCTTCCTCTGTCTCCCTTTATCTTCTTTATTTTCTTCTGTCTTCTTCTACAGTCTACTGGTCGGGATTGGCCTCGAAGCCTTGATAGCAAGTGGGAAGGTCTCGCATGATGGCTTCATAGCTCTGTTCAAGGGTCTTTTGCACATCCTCCGGTCCTTGACTCGAAGGTGGAATGGGTGCATGAATGACGAGCCTTAAGGGGTGCCAGGTGAGGAAGTTAATGCCTTTCTGACGAGGCAGGACATCGAAGCTGCCGTCTATCGTGATAGGAACAACGGGCAATTGCAGTTCATCTGCAAGTTGGAAAGCGCCTCGGCGGAACTTCGCCATATGTCCTGTAAAGGTTCTCGCACCTTCGGGAAAGACTACAAGCGAGACGCCATGCTTCAGGACGGCTCTGCCTTGCTCGTATGTCTTATGAATGGCTTTCGGCCCACTCTTGTCAACAAAGATGTGGCCCGCACTCTCGCAAGCTTTTCCTACGAGAGGGATGTTCCGCAGAGACTTCTTCATCATCCATTTGAAGTTCCGACCGAGGTAGCCGTAAACAAGGAAGATGTCGTAGGGGCCTTGGTGGTTTGCCACGAAGACGTATGATTGTTTCTTGTCCAACAGCTCTTGTCCCTCGACTTTTACAGGCAAGAGCATTCCCCAGCACATGAAGCGGCTCCATGCCATTGCAGGATAGTAGCCCCACGTCCTTGCCTTTCCGAAGGTGCAACCAATGATAGTGACGATGGCTGTCAGGGCTGTCGCCAGAATGACAAATGGCAAGGCAATAAAGAGCTGATAAAGTCGGTAAAGAATCTTCATGGTATCAGTACCCCTTCGATTTTTCTTCGTATTCCTTTGCTCTCTTGATGTACTCCTTGACATAGGGATGTCCGAGGAAATATGGTGGCGCGTTCGTAATGATTTCTTCGAGTTGTGGTGTGAGGATGGGGTAGGGCAGGCTGCTGGTTAGTATCATGAAGATGCCTGGCCCTAATACATTATTATAATTCGCGCGTATGAAGCGTGAAATGAGCTCGTCGTTTTCTGCGGAGAGCTCTCTCGACTGCTTGCCGAGCTCGTATATAATCTCGTTGTGGTCCGTGCCGTCCATAATCATTTGTGCTTCGAGGTGCGGAAGCTCAGCCATACGTGCGTCGAGTTGTGTCTTCTTTTGTATGAAGCCCGAAAGCGAGTCGTTGAGAGGCGTGCCGGTTGCTGTCTGCTGTGTCTCGCTGATGTTAAGCTTCACTTCGCCTTCTTCAAGAACGATAGGCATCAGACTCAAGTTGCCGAGGAAGACGTTGGCAAGCATTGTGGAGTCCATGCTGCCGCCAAAGTCGAAGCGACCATGCACGACGCGTGTCGAGTCGATGCTTTTCATCTCGCCATCAACATAAACCTTCAAGGTCAGTACTTGGCCCTCGAGGTCGTCCACGTTAGAAGAGCCTCTCACCATGTACTGACTTCTGCAGGAAAGCAACGTCAGCAAGACCGCTGAAAGCAGATAGTATAGCTTGTTATTCACCGTTTTGTGCTTTAAGGCATGACAAAGATATATAATCTTTGCCAAACGGCAATAACAATTAAGACTATTTAACCTAATTACATCTTTGCCATTGCCTGTTCAAGGTCGGCAATGATGTCGTCGATGTTCTCGATGCCGACGCTCAGGCGAACCAGGTCGGGAGCGATGCCGGCTTCCCTGAGCTGTTCGTCGGAGAGTTGTCTGTGGGTATGGCTTGCCGGGTGCAGAACGCAGGTTCGTGCATCGGCAACATGTGTCACGATGCTTATGAAGTCGAGGTTGTCCATGAAGCGGATAGCCTCTTCTTTCGTGCCTTTCAGACCGAAAGCAATCACGCCGCAAGTGCCCTTTGGCATGTATTTCTGCGCCAAAGTATAGTACTTGTTCGAGGGCAGACCTGCATAGTTCACCCATCCCACCTTGGGATTCTTCTCGAGCCACTCGGCAACCTTCTGCGCGTTCTCACAATGTCGGGGCATTCGCAGGTGAAGCGTCTCAAGACCAAGATTGAGCAGGAACGCGTTCTGGGGTGAAGGAATGCTGCCCAAGTCGCGCATCAACTGGGCGACAAGCTTGGTGGTGTAAGCCATCTTGCCGAAAGCCTTTGTATAAGTCAAGCCATGATAGGACTCGTCTGGTGTGCAAAGGCCGGGAAACTTGTCTGCATATTTGTCCCAATCGAAGTTGCCGCTATCGACCACAACGCCGCCAACCTGTGTCGCGTGGCCGTCCATGTACTTCGTCGTCGAATGCGTCAGGATGTCGCAACCCCACTCGAAGGGACGGCAGTTGATGGGTGTGGCGAAGGTGTTATCCACGATGAGAGGCACACCATGTTTGTGAGCCATTTTGGCGAAGCGTTCGATGTCGAAGACGTTGCAGCCGGGATTGGAGATGGTTTCACCGAAGAAGCACTTTGTGTTCGGACGGAAAGCTGCTTCGATGCGCTCGTCGTCCCAATCGGGATCTATGAAGGTGCACTCTATGCCCAGCTTCTTGAGCGTCACGCCGAAGAGATTGAACGTGCCGCCATAAATGGTGTTGGCAGTTATGAAGTGGTCGCCAGCCTGACAGATATTGAAGATGGCATAGAAGTTTGCAGCCTGTCCGCTGCTTGTCAGCACAGCTCCGACACCACCTTCCAGGGCAGCAATCTTCTGTGCAACAGCGTCGTTCGTGGGATTTGCAAGACGGGTATAGAAGTATCCGGCATCCTTGAGGTCGAACAGACGAGCCATCTGGTCGCTTGTCTCGTAACGGAACGTAGTACTCTGATAAATGGGGAGTTGTTGCGGTTCGCCTTTCTTGGGCTTCCATCCGCCGTGGATGCAGATGGTTTCGAGGTTTTTCTTCATAGGTGCGAAAAGAGTTAATTGTTATTGGTTTTGCCGTGCAAAGGTACGATAATTAATTGAAAATAGGAAATAAGAAATTGAAAAAATGCCGTTAGAAATGTTGAGATGACGAACTTCATGTGTGAACAAAAAGCAAATCCCGCAGCGGCAAGCCGTTACGGGATTCTTTTCGGGTGGAGGTGCCTAGCAGATTCGAACTGCTGTAGACGGTTTTGCAGACCGTTGACTAAGCCACTCATCCAAGGCACCAACACTATTTGCAATTTGACGATTTGCGATTTACTGTTTGGGTGTAAACAGACTTCTTTTGCCGAATTGCGGTGCAAAGATACAACAAAAAGTGAAAAGTGAAAAGTGAAAAGAGAAAAATTTTCGTCTTTACGCTGTTTTTTTTCCGTTAAGTCACTTTTTGCTTACTTTATCATGACTTTGCGCCCACCTATTACATATATACCGCGAGGCAAGTCGGCTTTCGCCGAGCCTTGCTTCCCAGTTGCGACTTTGCGTCCGCTCAGGTCATAGACATCATTTTGAATCTTGGATTCAGAGCTTTGGATTGCGGCAATGCCTGTTGCAAAGTCTTGTACGGCTTGATAGGCTGCCTGGAGCGTTTCGATGGCTTGGCGGAACTGATGGGTCTTGTAGTTGCCGGGGTTGTCGAGTATCTCTGCAGCCGCCTGCTTGGCTGTGTTGAAGGCGACGAATACGTCCAGTTCTTCGTCTTCCGGGTTGACGACGAATTTGTTGCATGCAGTAAGCAGGGAACCGAGCTCGTAGCGGTCCACGATGGCGCGGCACATGCGAGCCGTGTTTTCCATCAGGGACGTGCCGCTGCACATTGCTCCCATCGAGGCATCGCTGTCGGCACCGGTATAGGGAGAGCGCCAGTCGTAGTTGCAGAAGACAATAGGATAGCGGTCGAGGTTGAGGTTATTCCACATCACTTTCGTGTTCGTCAGGATGTAGTTGAAGATGGTCTTGCGGTTGCTTGCCGTCATGCTTTCGTCGAGCACATAGTTGACGGCATAGGGGATGAGCACGGCTTTGAAGATGCTTTGGTCGCCGCTTGAGCCTTCACTGCGCAGGATGTTGCCACCGCTTGTGCAGCGGTCGCTGGTAAAAGCATAATTAATATATGTATAGGCCAGCGTCTTGTACTTGTTCTTGATGGAAGAGTTCTCGTCCGTTATGTGATAGAGGATGCGGCAGGCCTCGCCGAACGTGCCTTGGGTATAGGTCAGAGGCGGTTCCTCGACGCGGCCGTCGCTCTTGACGATGTTCTTGGCGGTGTATTTGTAGAGTTTCTTGGCATACTCCAGATACTTCTCGGTGCCATACTTCTGATAGAGCTTTGCGGCAATGAGGGTTGCAGGTGATTGCGTGCAGGCATTCGGGCCGTCTTTTCCTGAATGTGTGGACCAGGGAAGCCAAAGCCCGCCAGTCTCTTCGTCCTCTTTGGCTCGCTTGATGATGTAGTTGTCGAAGACCTGCCTGGCTATGGTGCTATAGGCGGCAGTGCCCGTAGCCTCGCCGATGTGCAGAAGAGTAAGTGTTATCCAGCACATGTCGTCGGTGTAAGGGTTCTCAAACATCTTATACCCCGAGGTGGTGTTGGGAGTCGTGGATGTAGCCGCTGGCGCACCTGAATAGTTGTTGGCCTTGTTCTTGTACCAACGCTTGATGTATGTGAGGTATTGATTGGCCAGTTCACCGTCGATGCCCTTATGACGCTCATAGTTGTAGACAACAACATCCATTGCGTGCGCCTGCGTCCAATAGGCGTTGTCGGCGTAATGGTTATAGCTAACATTGAAATAACCCTTGCTCTTTATCATAAACGACTCGATGAAGGCATTGGTCATGGAGTCGGCCTTCGTCTCGTAAGTGTCTTTGACGAGTCTGTAAAGCTGATTGATGCCAGACGTCTGGGCATAGATACCGATGCCCAACGATGTCAGCAATATGAGGGCGGCAAGTCTTTTCGTCATCTTTTTACCTGGTAATAAGTGAAAAGTGAAGAGTGAAGAATGAAGAATAAGAATAACCCTCGTCTCCCGATGGTTACTTTGATTCCTCACTCTTCACTCTTCGTTCTTCGTTTTTAGTTCTTCAGTTGTTTTTACTTCTTCAGCAAGTCGCGAATCTCGGTGAGCAGCTTCTCTTCTGCGCTTGGTTCTGGAGCAGGAGCGGGAGCTGGCTCTTCTTCCTTCTTGCGGTTCAAGGCAGCGATGCCCTTCACCATGAAGAAGATACAGAGAGCGATGATGAGGAAGTCCACAACGTTCTGGATGAACTGGCCATACTTGAGCACAGCAGCTCCTTCGCCTTCGCCAATCTGATAAGCGAGGTTTGCAAAGTCGATGTTGCCAGTTGCCATACCGATGAGGGGCATCAGGACGTCGTCCACCAGACTGCTGACAATCTTACCGAATGCACCGCCGATGATAACGCCGACAGCCATGTCCATCACATTACCTTTAAGCGCGAACGCTTTGAAATCTTGAATAAATGACATAGTGATTAAGAGTTTAAGGGTTTAAGGGTTTAAAAGTTTAAGTCAATTTTGTTGCAAATTGGAATTTTGATTTTGCAATTTGATACTATTAGACATTTTTTATAGGTTATCGAGTGCGAATTTAAAAAGAATTTCGTAATTTTGCACCGCGAAATAAAGAAAAAGTGAAGAAAAAGGTCATTTTTGTATCAATTTGCCTGCTTTTGGCACTAATTGTAGCGGCTTGTAAGTCATCACATTACTGCAATTGCGGGTAAATCAATTCATAATTCATAATTCACAATTCATAATTGACAAATTTATAGTTCAAATTTATTATAAACCCTTTTAATTAACACAAACACAATGGCAAACGTAAAAGTTGCAATTAACGGTTTCGGCCGTATCGGTCGCCTCGCTTTCCGTCAGATGTTCGAGGCTGAAGGTTATGAAGTAGTCGCTATCAACGACCTCACCAGCCCCAAGATGCTGGCTCACCTCCTCAAGTACGACACCGCTCAGGGCGGTTTCTGTGGCAAGTTCGGTGAGAACAAGCACACTGTTGAGGCTACTGACAACTCTATCATCGTCGATGGTAAGGAAATCATCATCTACGCTATTCCCAACGCTGCTGAGCTGCCTTGGGGCAAGATTGGCGTTGACGTAGTTCTGGAGTGCACAGGTTTCTACACAAGCAAGGAGAAGGCTTCTGCTCACATCCAGGCTGGTGCCAAGAAGGTTGTCATCTCTGCTCCTGCAGGCAACGACCTCCCCACCATCGTCTTCAACGTAAACCACAAGACTCTGACTCCCGCTGACACCGTTATCAGCGCAGCTTCTTGCACAACAAACTGCCTCGCTCCCATGACGAAGGCTCTCAACGACTACGCTCCCATCCAGAGCGGTATCATGACCACCGTACACGCTTACACTGGCGACCAGATGATTCTCGACGGTCCTCAGCGCAAGGGTGACCTGCAGCGCGCTCGTGCCGGTGCTCAGAACATCGTTCCCAACAGCACAGGTGCTGCCAAGGCTATCGGTCTCGTAATTCCCGAACTGAACGGCAAGCTCATCGGCGCCGCTCAGCGCGTTCCCACTCCCACAGGTTCTACCACCATCCTGCACGCAGTTGTTAAGGGTGACGTGACTGTTGAGGGCATCAACGCAGCCATGAAGGCCGCTACAAACGAGAGCTTCGGCTACACCGAGGAGAAGCTCGTCAGCAGCGACATCATCGGCATGAAGTTCGGCAGCCTCTTCGACGCTAACCAGACCATGGTAAGCAAGATGGAGGACGGCAACAGCCTCGTACAGGTAGTTAGCTGGTACGACAACGAGAACAGCTACACAAGCCAGATGGTTCGCACCATCAAGTACTTCGCTGAGCTCTAAACCGAACGTCAGCTCAATACAGAGAGAGAGGGTACCACGCACGGTATCCTCTCTCTTTTTGTCTTCATGGCTCGATGATTCGCCGAACCAAAATAAAACAATGTAAGCAGAAACACACGATTTGCTGTCAAAGTGTCAGAAATTGCACACGCTGAAAAGTGTCGAAAAAAAGCATTTTTTACGTCGATTCTACCGACTCGACGTGAGGACTTTCAAAAGTTCACACGTGAAGTTTGAAAAGTTCACGTGTCGTGTTTGAAAATTTCTCGTGTGAAATTAGTGGAAACTTCACGTCGAAAAGTGTGCAATTTCGGGTCAAAACGGCTGTTTTTGCCATGTGTAGTTAGCAAAACGACGAGTCGGGATAAAATGGTTGTCGTGTAAAGGCTCTTCCAACAACCTGTGGCAGAGGCAGTTAAGAAGTCGTCTTCGATTTAAGCCCATATTTTTGCTCAGGGGTCGAAAAACAAGGTCAGAGGCAAAAGAAGCGATTCTGAGGCGTTTTGGAAAATTTGGCCTGTAAGCAAAACGGCTGAAATGCTTGCATTTTGTCAAAGTGCCAAAATGGCACTTCAAATCGCGAACGGCAGAAATAAAAGCCACGGATTTCGCTCATTGACGCCAGTTCGGAGAATTAGCATTAGACAATTATCTCACCCAAACTCACGTTAAGCCCCAAGGCACTTCCCTTTAAATCATCAGCAGCCATTCGCATCCGAGAAGGTGAGATTGACGGCGGCGTTTTGATGCTCTTCGCACAAATTCTTGTCTATGCAGGCAGCATTTTGGCGTGAAGATTTACATCAAAGACCTAATTAAGCGAGCAAACAAATAAAAGTAAGAAAATGCTTTGAAGTTTGCTCGTTTTTTCGTATATTTGCAAACAGAAAAGAATCCAACCTAACAACCAAGTCTTCGAGATCTGGCACAAGAAATCACCCCACTTCGTCGGAGAAGTCCGACGAAGTTTTAAAAGAAACAGAAATTTAAAAGATATGGCTATACCCAAATTTGAAAAGTTCCTTTATCCGTTTCTCTTTCTGTTAAGAGACAGGGATTTCAAGAAAAACGAAATAAAGGAAGCTCTTATAAAGCAATTCAATCTTACAAAAGAGGATTGTAGCCAGAAAACGAAAAGCGGCACCTCTCTTGTAATAGATTCACATTTAGGCTGGACGCGTCAATGGCTGCGAAGAGCACTTTTTATCGACATCCCCAAACGAGGCGTATATCGCATTACTCCAAGAGGAAGGGATTATCTGGAAAGCCATACTGACTTAACGGAAAAGGACCTCTTAAAATACCCTGAGTATCAAGACTATTACTATAGAGGAACTCGAGAGGAAAGGCGTAAAAAGAAAGAACAAAAACCACACCCGCTTGTTCAAGAAAAGCCAAACCAGGAAGAAGGAGTTGTTTACATCCTCACTAATCCTGCTTTTAAAACTTTTTACATAAAGATAGGTTTTACAACTAATCTTGAAGAAAGACTAAGCACCCTATATAACACATCAGTACCCTTAAGATTTAAGGTGTACGCTCTGCTAAAAACCACTAAATACAGACAGGCTGAAAAGATGATTCATTCAGCTTTTAAGGCTTCCAGAATAGGCGATGACAGAGAGTTCTTTATGCTGAAACCAGATGAAGCATTAGAGCAAATGAAGATTGTTGCCGAAGGATTAGAGGGTAAAGTGATTGTGTTTGATGAGGACGGGAAAGAAAAGAAGGTGTTTGATTACAGCAAATAACGAGTTGCTTGACACAGCATACAATTCAACTACCATACAATAAAGTTAAAAGGGCGACAGCAATGCCACCCTTTTTTATGCAACAAAAGCAACAAAAGCAACACGTAGTTTCGACACAAAATAGCCCCCGCTTTTGGCGAGGGCTTGTTTCTGTTCTTTTATTTTCGGATTTCTCTTATTCTTCCCAACCCAGGGCGCTGGCGCCGAGAACGGCTGCATTGGCGTTCATCAGGCCGGATACGAGGAACTTAGCCTTGCCCTGGAAAATCTTGAGCACGGCTTTGTTGTAGGCCTCTTCGATGGGCTTCATGATGAGGTCGCCTGCCTTGCACAGGCCACCAAAGAAGATGAATGCTTCGGGGCTGGAGAAGGCTGCGAAGTCGGCACAAGCCTCGCCCAGCATCTTGCCGGTGAACTGGAAGATTTCGTTGGCAACCTTGTCGCCCTTACCTGCTGCGATGCTGACGTCGAGAGACTCAATCTCTTCCAATGGTTTGTCACGAAGCAGAGAGGGGCGCTTGGTGCTTGAAAGAATCTCACGAGCAGTGCGGGCTACACCAGTTGCTGAGCAGTAAGCCTCGAGGCAGCCGGTACGTCCGCAACCACAGCTGCGACCTTTCTCTGTGCGGTCCATGATGACGTGACCGAGTTCGCCTGCAAAGCCGTCGCTACCATAGACAATCTGTCCGTTCACGACGATACCGCTGCCCACACCTGTTCCGAGGGTGATGACGATGAAGTTCTTCATGCCACGAGCTGCGCCGTAAGCCATTTCGCCCATTGCTGCGGCGTTGGCGTCGTTGGTGAGCTTCACGGGAATGCCAGTTGCCTTGTTGAACATGTCGGCCAGAGGAATGATGCCCTCGTGAGCCCAAGGCAGGTTGGGAGCGAACTCGATGGTGCCGTTGTAGTAGTTGCCGTTGGGAGCACCGATGCCCATGCCCTGTACTTGGTCGGCTCCGCCTATCTGATCCAGGAGGGGCTTCATGCAGGCTACGCCAGCCTCCACGAAAGCCTCGGCGGTCTTGTACTGCTGCGTCTTAATGCTGTTCTCTGCAACGACCTCGCCACGAGCGTTAACGACTCCAAATACGGTGTTGGTACCACCCAGGTCCACACCAATCACGTAAGGTTTTACTTTGTCCATAATGAAATAGGTTATTGTTTATTGTTTTGAGTTTATAGTCTGTTTATAGTGCAGAGTTGCGTGTTTTGAGTCGCGAGGGAACGAAAAACGCATAGTTTCTGCACAAAGATATAAAAAAGTTTAGAGTTTAGAGTTTAGAGTTTAGAGTTTTTTTCCTTATTTCTTAATTTCTTTGTAAATTTGCGCCCGAAATGATGTGGATTGAATCTGTGAATGCCCTCGACCTTGCTGTAAGAGGCATGGTGGTGGGAGTAGTGGCAAGTGCACCGATGGGGCCAGTCGGGGTGCTGACTGTTCAGCGCACCCTCAACAAGGGGCGTTGGTACGGCTTTGCTACGGGCTGTGGAGCGGCATTGAGTGACCTTATCTATGCCGTGATGACGGGTTTGGGCATGAGCCTCGTGATGGATTTCATCGAAAAGCCCACTACAATCTTCTATCTCAAGATACTGGGCAGCATTCTGCTGTTCTGCTTCGGAGCCTATACCTACTACACGAAACCTGCCGAGCCTCATAAGCCAACAGGAAAGCGAGGCACGCTTTGGCACAATGCCTTCACGGGCTTTGCCATTACGGTCAGCAATCCCCTGATTGTCTTCCTCTTCCTCGCCCTTTTTGCTCGAGTGGGGTTTGTCGTGCCAGAGCATCCCGTAGAGCAACTTGTCGGGTATGTAGGTGTGTTAGGTGGCGCAATAGTCTGGTGGCTCATCTTGACGACGGCGCTCAATCGTCTTGGCTCGCGCTTCGACATGAGTACCATCAGCCTCCTGAACCGCTTGCT
>Ga0310695_10002585_pt1 | contig 37767 bp, 31 predicted proteins | sample RumenRJG_04DNA_FD_203882 | JGI IMG/M metagenome (GOLD analysis project Ga0310695, IMG submission 203882) | Bovine rumen microbial communities from Lethbridge, Alberta, Canada - RJG_04 (v2) (version 2) | ecosystem: Host-associated > Mammals > Digestive system > Stomach > Rumen | place: Canada...
TTACGACAGAGCGGTAAAGCAGCTTAATTTCTATGTTACCGACGATAAACTGAAAGAGATCCCCGATCTTCACAAATACGTGATTATTTTTGCTTACGGGAAATTCATTCTGAAGGAGGTCTGAAAGCACTTATCGGCCGGAAAAAGCACACCCGCATCATAATCATCTCCGCCGGCAATTATTGACTATAACCCAGTCATTTCGCCTCCGGGAAAACACCCCCCGACGATTCTTTTCCAGATCGCGGTGACATGCTCCCGTTCCGGTACCAGTTCCGAATCCGGAACAATCTTCGACTTGCCAAGAAGTGCCTGCCGGTTATAACGGTTTCTGATTGCCAGATAGGCCTCCCTGAGGTAATTGCCGTCTTCAGGACTTAACAGATTAAGCCGAACACATTCCTCAAAAATTCTGATATTGTCGGTCCACAGCACCATATCGGGATTTCCGTGAGCATTGGCCAGCACCAGATACTGAGCGGTAAACTCCACATCAATCATGCCTCCCGGACTGTGTTTGAGATCGAAAAAACCCGGCCGGGCCCGGTTCAGGTTCTGGGACATTCTGACACGCATGTCCGCCACCTCCTTTCTGAGCACCTCAGGATCCCTGGGCTTCCTTAAAAACCGGTCCCGGATTCTGTTGAACTCCCCGATCATTCTTTCAGGTCCCACTACGGCCCGGGCCCGCACCAGTGCCTGAATCTCCCAGGTCCAGGCCCGCTTTTCCAGATAGTTTTCATAACCGTTAAGAGTGCACACCAGAGGGCCGGATTCCCCCTCGGGGCGCAGTCTGGCATCCACATCGTAAAGAATGCCCGAGGAAAGCCGGGTGCTGAAAAGATGCATAATACGCTGAGCCAGTCTGCCATAGAACATTCTGTCGGAAACCACCTGTCTCCCGTAGGTTTCGCCGTCCAGCGAGCTGTCGGACATGAATACCAGATCCAGATCACTCCCGTAGCCCAGCTCGATACCTCCCATTTTGCCGTAGGCAATGACTGCAAAGCCGCGATCCCCACGAACTCTGGCATTGCCGGGTTCTCCGTATTTGTCGGTTACCTGCTTCCAGGCCAGATTCACCACCTCATTCAGGATGGACTGAGCCAGGAATGTCAGGTAATCGCTGACCTTCATAAGGGGAAGCGCTCCGGCCAGATCCGCTGCACAGATCCTAAGGTGCTGAATAAGCTTGAACTGTCTGAGAGCCTCCATCTGCTGCTCCAGATCGTCATTCTCGATCCGGAGCATAAACTCCCTGAGCTCCTTGCCATAATCCAGGGGATTCACCGGACGGTAGAGATTCTCCGGCATCAGAAGCTCGTCCAGAAGAATGGGGTGCTCGGTTATCTGTTCGGAAATAAGCTCACTTTCATGACAGAACCTGAGGACCTGTTCGGCCACTCCGTTGTTTTCCAGAAGAAGCTGCATATAGGTGGTTCGCTGGCAGATACACCAGATAAGCCGGGAAATTCTTTTAAAGGTTGGCAGGGCATCCTCGTCAAACAGAGCCAGCTGTCCCAGAAAATACGGCATGAGCCGATTCAGAATTTCCCTGCCGTTAGGACCGATAATCCGGTTCTGGAGCTCCTTTTTAAGGTGAATGATTTCACCGGCCAGTCCCTTGATATCGGACACATCACGAAAATTCTTCTCAAGAAGATCTTCAATTTCTTCGGAAGTCAGACTTACCAGCCAGAGATCCATAAACACCGGATCCTCTTCGTCCTTTTCTTCTACAGGATCGGAAAATATTGCCGAAAACTCCCGGTGTACCTCCCTCATGACCTCCGCCAGCCTGTCGGAAAAAGCTTCAAAGGTATCAAAGCCCATGGCCAGGTGAAGCCGGGACTGGTCCAGACTGTTCCGGGGGATGGTCTGCGTCTGTTCATCCCGAATTTCCTGAAGCAGGTTTTCAGTCCTGCGGAGAAAAACATAGCCCTGACTCAGCACCTTACAGGAATTCTCATCAATACAGCCACAGTCCCGGAGGGAAACCAGCACTTTGAGCAGCGTTCTTTCCTGCAGATCCCTGATGCGCCCGCCCCGCATCAGCTGAAAAACCTGAGCCACAAACTCCACCTCCCGGATGCCGCCTTCGCCCAGCTTGAAGTTCCCGAAAAGATGCCGCCGACGCACCTCGGCCTCGATAAGGGATTTCATCTTCCGAAGCGCCTCGATTGCTCCGAAGTCCAGATATCTCCGGTAGACAAAGGGGCGAAGCATGTCCATAAGCTCTTCGCCTGCAGGAGTCTCATCTCCCAGCACCCGGCCCTTGACCATGGCATAGCGTTCCCAGGATCTGCCATGTCTGAGATAATAGTCTTCCAGGGCTGCAAAGGAGCTTACCAGGGGGCCGCTGTCCCCGAACGGCCTGAGACGCATGTCAACCCGGTAGACAAAGCCGTCCCCGGTCTTCTGCTCCAGAACCTGAATAAGCTGCTGTCCCAGACGGGTGAAAAACACCTGGTTGTCCACCGGCTTCCTGCCCCCCATGGTTTCGCCTCTTTCCGGGTAGCAGAAAATCAGATCAATGTCCGAAGAAAAGTTGAGCTCGTACCCGCCCAGCTTGCCCATGCCGATAACCAGCATTTTCTGGGGAGCTCCGGATGCGGCAGAAACGGGGATGCCGCTGATTCCGGAATTAAGCCTGTAGAGGTAATCCAAAACTTCCACCACCACCGCTTCGGCCAGAAGAGACGAATGCATAAGGCTTTCGTTAAGGGCTGCCTTGCCCAGAATCTCCCTTATGGCAATAACCGCCATTTTGTCGTTTCTGAATTCACGCACCGTCTTTTTAAGGAGGTCCAGATTCTGAATATCCCGGATCAGCACCCGGATCTCGGATCGGTAGGATTCATAGCGGTGCGACCATTCGTATTCCCCGGATTCCAGCATTCTGACAAAACGGCTGCGCCATTTAATGGCATACCAGGACACGTAATCGGAATAAGCAAAGACCTCCCGGATAAGCTCCCGATGTTTTTCAAGAACTTCAAGCTCCGGATCCTGAACCCCTTCAAAAAGTCTTTTCAGATTTTTTTCCGCCTGAGCGGCCATCTCGTCTGTAATCACCATGAAACTGTCCTCGTTTGAAACGGGCATTTATTTCATCTGATGCTGTTCAGATTGCCGTTCTCCAGATCCAGCCTGAGCCGGGCCAGCACCAGATCGGGAGCCGTCAGCAAAAGCTTCAGAGCCGTCTGCCTTTCGGCCAGCTGAAGATCCGGAAGCCTTCCGTCATAATAGGCACTGCCAAGGATCCTGAGATTGTTCAGAAGTGGCGATTTGGCGGAATTTTCGGAAAGAGCCCTGAAAAACTTCTCCAAATCCTTAAAGGCCTGAGCGGCTCTGACACTGTCACTCTCCAGGAAGCAGCGTCTTTCCAGTCCCGAAAGCGCCTGACAGATTCCCCGATCCGAAGAAAGATCTTCCGGAACAGGAGATCCGGGGGCTGCCAGTCCTGCATAGATTGCCGCCCGTTCCATTTTTGAAACGGCTCCTGTCCGCAGCTTCAGGGGCATTTCCCGGGCCTTTTCGGCCTCAAGAAGGATTGCAGACACGTAAAGAAGAGCTCCCGGACCACCTTCCTTAAGCTCCAGTTCCAGCTCCCGGCCAGGAATGTCCCCGTTTTTGCCCTGATAAACAACTTCGTCAAAGCTGACCTCGATAACAAAGTCCTCATGAAGCGGAGTGGTTCCGGAAATATTAAAGAGAGTGCGCACACACCTCTGACTCATAATCCGGATCAGTTCTTCCTGAACCTCGGCACAGGGTAGCCCCCTGAAAATCTCCTCCGGAAAAAGGCTGATATCCGGACGTTCCGGCTGTCCGGGGAGAGAAACTGTATATTCCGGATGAACATGCACCCCGCCGGCCTTGCCGTCAAAGCTTCCGGCCCGGGTCTTTACGGTACCCTCCCAGCTGCCGTCGGAGCAGCGAACCCTGAGGGCAATCCCGGCCTCACGCAGTCTGAAATCAGATGTATCGTAATAATAATTGTCAAGACGGAGCTGTGCCGCTCTTCCCCTGAGAAGCCCCGCATGCTCTGCCCAGTCAATAACGTCTCCGGGATTTCCGGATTCCACCATAAACTTTACTTCTGTTTCCCGTGCCATGGCACGCACCTCCCAGGACATTAAAAACGTCGGAATTTGATGATAGTTTTCAGGTGTTCCGGGGCCGGCCTCCGTCCCGAATCGGGTTCGTCAGAAATCCCCGCTGCGACACATATCAGCCGTCATTACTGTTCCGAAAATGCAAAATTCTGACTGCAAACAGAAGTTTTCAGTCCATATTATGGCATCTGTCTGTTTTTGATCGTTTTGCCGGGAAATGCCAGGATATCCTCGCTTCAGACATATCCGCAAAGGAACCGTACATAAAAGGGATTCAGGATACCTGCCATGACTTCTCTCAGGAGTCCCAATTCAATAAACACCATCAGTCATGATTCTATCACAGCGCAAAATTTTATCCCGAGGTACTTTAAGAAAGTGCGAGCGCACCGAAAATCAGAGACCGTCACCGGAAGAATGGCAATGCTTTACCGAACAAAAGGAGCCTGCGAAGACAGAAAAAGATTGGAAAACCGGTCTGTTTTCCGTTCCAAAACGGGAATGACGTCTGTAATGCGAACACCTCAGGGACTTCAACTCCCCGGGGCATAAAAAAGGACTATCATGACGGGAGAGCCCCGGAACTTCAGACGGCAGTTCTTTCATTTGGGACCATCAGGATCATTCCGCTAAATCGTCCCGAAACAATTCCAGCTTCCCCCCCTGATGACAACCACTACCTTATGCAGCACGATATCCCGGAAAAGCTTTCTGGCTATCGGATCCTGCACATACCGGTCGAGCCGCTCCCGGGCGGCAAGAAAAGCTCACTCCCTTTTGTTTTCTGCAGCATCAGCTTCCAGATATTTCAATTCTATCAGGTAACTGTGCCCCAATTCGATGATTTTGCGGACTTCATCTTCTGAAAACCCCATCATGCTGTTGTACTTCGTTTCAGGACATTCCCTCTGAATGCGGGCTTCCGCCGAAGGAACCATTGCATTTCTTTCCGGAAGTAGCCAAAGTTTCCGGAGAACATTGCAAAATCGGGAAAGCCTGAAACCGGAATAAACGCCTGCAGGCTTCCGGTGCCATTTCTGCGCATATTTCTGAGTCTGCCGCAAAAATCACTGTCTAAGAAAATTCATAAAAAACCCCGCAAACCGGCAAATATAAGCCTCCGGACGGACCGGGATAATTTTATTGTTCAGTTACGGCAGGAAATGTAAAATATCACCGGTTTTCTGTATAAGGAGGTGCCCATGCCGGTAAACTTTTTAAGCCTGTTTGCCAAATCCCCGCTTAAACCGATGTATCACCATATCCAGAAGGTTCATGAATGCTGCAAGGATCTTCCGGAATTTTTTGAATGCGTTTTTTCTGACGACTGGGAGAAAGCCCTGGCCTGTCAGCAGAAAATCAGCGCCAAGGAAAAGGAAGCGGATCTCCTGAAACGCGAAATCCGTCTTAATCTCCCCAATTCTCTGTTCATGCCTCTGGCCCGAACCGATCTTCTGGACCTGGTTAACCAGCAGGACAAAATAGCCAACCGGGCAAAGGATATCGCCGGAATCATGGTAGGCAGACAGCTGCATATTCCCGCAGAGGTCAAGGAGCTCTTCATGAAGTACATCAACCGCTGCCTTGACGCCACCGAACTGGCCGTAAAGGTAATTCACCAGCTGGACGATCTCCTGGAAACCGGTTTTCGCGGCCGGGAAATCAGAGTAGTGGAAAGCATGGTGCGGGATCTTGACATGATCGAGGACGATACCGACCAGATTCAGATCAATCTGAGACACGAGCTGTACCTGAGAGAGAGCGAAATTAATCCTGTGGATGCGATTTTCCTCTACAAGGTACTGGAAAAAATCGGCGACCTTGCGGATCAGGCCGAACGAGTGGGCTCCAGACTGGAAGCCATGGTTTCAAAAGCTTAACAGGTGCCACCCATGGAATTTATGTTAGCTCACAGCGGAATGTTCATCGGATTTGCCGCTGTGGTCGCCTTCCTTATGGCCTGGGGAATCGGAGCCAACGATATTTCCAATGCCATGGGAACCTCGGTAGGCACCAAAACGCTTACCGTAAAGCAGGCAATTGTCATCGCCATTGTTTTTGAGTTTCTCGGAGCCTATCTGGCAGGCGGCGAGGTAGTATCAACCATTAAAGACGGCATTCTTTCTCCCGAGTGCGCCATTCCCGCTCAGGATCTGGTGCTGGGAATGATTAGCGCCATGCTTTCGGCAGGACTCTGGCTGATTGTCGCCACGCTTTTTTCCTGGCCGGTATCAACCACCCACTCCATTATCGGTGCTCTGGTGGGCTTCGGCGTGGTGGCTTCCGGAATCGAAGCCGTGCAGTGGGGAGCCTTCGGAGGAATTGTCGGATCCTGGGTTATTACCCCGGCCATTGCCGGAATATTCGCATTCTTCCTCTTCGTGCATATCCAGCGGTTTATCTTCTGCAAATTTCATCCCCTGAAGCATGCCAAAAAAATTGCTCCGTACTATGTTTTTCTCACTGTTCTCATCATTTCGGTGGTAACTTTGGACAAGGGGCTCAAACACGTAAACATCGAGCTTACTGCCAATGAAAGCTGGCTTCTCGGACTGGGAATTTCCATATTCGCCGGGATTATTGCCAAGATTCTTTTCGGTTTCCTGCATTTCGATCAGACGCTGGAGGCCAAAAAGCACTATGCCAATGTCGAAAAGCTGTTCTCGGTGCTGATGCTGATGACCGCCTGTGCAATGGCCTTTGCCCACGGCTCCAATGATGTGGCCAACGCCATCGGCCCCCTGGCTTCGGTAGCAGCAATTCTTACCTCCAACGGAGAAATGCCGGCAGGCGAGCTGTCCTTTCCTTCCTGGGTACTGCTCCTGGGAGCCCTGGGAATGGTGGTGGGCCTCGCCACCTTCGGCTACAAGGTTATGAACACCGTGGGTTCCGGAATTACCGCACTCACCCCAAGCCGCGGCTTTGCGGCCCAGCTGGCTACGGCTGGTACTGTGGTTCTGGCTTCGGGAACCGGACTTCCCATCTCCACCACCCAGACCCTGGTGGGAGCCATCATGGGAGTGGGACTGGCCCGAGGCATCGCCGCGATAAACCTCAATATCGTGCGGAACATCGTGGTGTCCTGGGTGGTAACCGTTCCGGCCGGAGCGTTCTTCGCCATCATTGTCTACTTCATCATGAAAACCCTTCTTATTGCCATCGCCTGATAAGGCAATGACACGGCCCTGGCATGATCGTCTCAAACAAACGGTCATGCCTTTTTTGATCCCGGCAGGCATGCTTTCCTGTTATTCGTGATTTCCGGTTTTCATGATCCTCAAAGGACAGTACTATCAGGAAAGATAAGGAGTCACCATTAATAGCCTTTTGTCATTATTTTTAGTAGAATAATCACACTTTTTGATAAACAGATGGGAAACAGGCGAACATGATAAAAGTAAAAACAGCCCTGCTACTGGGTCTTACAGCAGGAACCTTGATGGCAGAAGCTGCTCTGGCCGAACCGGCACCGGAAGCCATAGAAATTCCGACCAGAGATGCCGTAATGGCCAAAAAGGCCGCCGAGGCCAGGAACACGGTTCCCGTTCCGGCAGAGATTGCTGACAGCAATAAAAACAGCCCCGCCCCGGCAGCTGAAAAGCCGGCACCGGCTCCTGCTCCTGCAAAGAATACCGAAACTGACAGCGGCGACAGCCAGCAGGCCGAAAATCCGCGTCCCGTCAGCAGATCCGGAGCGAAATACGTGTATGTTACGGAAAACGAAGGCATCTGGACTACCCGCGGGCCCGGCAAGGAATACAAGCTTACCGGAACTGTTCGCCCCGGAGATCGGCTGGAGTTTATTTCCGAAAGGAAGGAATACTATCAGGTAATCAAGCCCAACGGTCAGGAAGCCTGGATCCCCAAGAAGTACATTCAGGCCGAAAAGAGCTACCGTTATCAGGTGGAAGAGCTGACCCGGGAAAACGCCGAACTCAAATACAAGCTTGACAACATTGACAGCGAAAACGCCAGAGAACTTCGCGAAAAGAAGAAGGAACTGGATCAGCTCAAGGTGGCTCACGCCGCTCTGGAAAAGGAACAGCAGTCCCAGGTTGAAGAGCTTAAGGAAGCCCGGGCTCTCAAGGCTGATCTTGATGCTCAGCTTAAGACCAGGGAGCAGGAAATGCAGATCCGCTGGTGGAAGAACGGGGCTCTCATCGCCGGTGCCGGTGCCATTATCGGTGTTATTCTGGTATACCTGCCCCGTCCGAGAAGAAAGCGTGACGATTATTATTAACAGAGGCACTGATGGCACTCCTTGCAAGGCAGTGCCCTCATCACCATCGCAGCCGATGCCGGGTTCCAGCCGGCTCGGCTTTTTATTTGGATGTTCGTAACTCCTGACTTTTTTCCTGCCTCGCAACTTTTACATGCCATCATAAACCGGGCAGTCTCTTTGGCACATCAGCGGAATCCGAACCTGACTGACCGGCGAGCTCCCTCTCCGGAAAAGGCACAATTAAGACACACCGTTTTTCCGGAAAAATTCCTGTGTGCCCTCAAAACCTTGAAATTCGGGATCTCTCCCGGTGTTATCTCCATAAAATTTAGTAACGTTTTAGCAGCATCTCTCTCCGGATCATCTCTGAAAAGCCTTAAAACAACGTCCGGCCTCTCAGCCGTCAACCCCGATTTTAAGCCATTTAAAGGATTCACGGGTACTTCGTGATCCGCTCCTCCCGCCGGCCGTAAATATAATGTTTAGTCCCTTAAAGGGAAAAGGAATTATTATGAAGGCAAAATGGCTTCCTTTAGCTGCCGGCATTGCTCTCGCGGCTGGTTCTCTTGCAGCTTCAGTTACTGCTTCCGCAGTTGATTTCCACGGGTATTTCCGTGCCGGCGCTCAGGCTTCCATGCGTGGTGGTGATGTTTACTGTGGTGGCAATGGAAAGCGCGGTCACAAGGTTGGCCGTCTTGGTGATGAATGCGATACCTATGCTGAACTTTCTTTCAGCCAGGATGTGTACAACAAGGCTAACAATAAGTTTTCTGTTCACACCCTTGTTATGTATGGTACCAAAGAAGACGACAACCAAATTGATCGTCAGGGTGGTTCATTCCAGAATATCGGCATGGGTGAGGGAGATGCCTTTGGCAGTAACAGATTCAATGATGGTATTAATCATAACAGCGGCCAGAGAAATTCCATTCGTGAATTGTTTGTGAAATATGACACGGATAATTACACCATCTGGGGTGGTAAGAGATATTACAACCGTTCTGATATCCACATCATGGACTTCTATTATCTGAATGATGAAGGCTATGGAGCTGGTATCGAAAATATAGATACAGGCCTTGGAAATTTGGATTTTGCTGTTATCAAGGGACAGAATGATGGTCAAGACACCACATTCGGTAGCACTGATTTAGGTAAAAACTGGCGTCATGTTTATAAACTGGACTTTAAATGGCGTCAGATACCTGTTGGATTCGGTACCTTGGACGCTAACCTTATCTACGGCTTGCCGTGGGTGTCAAAGTATCAGAAGAAGCAGGATAACACACGGTTGTCAAATGCAGATTCCGGTGTTTTGGCTACTTTGGATCATACCTTTGGTATCAATACCGACAGTCTGAATTTAACCAATCATTTTGTAATTCAGTGGGGAACCAACGGCTTTGGCTATGTCGGGCAGATTGATAATGCAAACCACGCTGGTGAATATTATGACCCCAGAACGGCCAATACCGACGGTGTAAGACTTACCGATCACGGTGTTATGGACATCGGCAATTTTGGTGTAGGTTACGCATTAATGTGGGCACACTATGACACCAACACTCACAACATGGAAAATACCTGGGTATACCCGAGAAGCGGCTGGGAATATGCAATCGTACTACGCCCCGAATATAAATGGACAGAATTCACCAGAACCACTTTAGAGTTAGGCTATTCCCAGATGAAAACTGTTAATACCTCAGTAAATCCTCGTGCATGGGATAAATTTGAAGCCAAGGATCCTGATCTTTATAAAGTTACCCTGGCTCAGCAATTTACTCCCGGAAAGGGTTTCTGGGCTCGTCCTGCAATACGTTTCTACGCATCCTATCAGGGAGGGGATCAGTTCGGTGGCAAATTTGACCATGCCGGAGACAGAAAGTTAAACCATCACAACTACCAGTTCTCTTTGGGCTCTCAGGTTGAAGCCTGGTGGTAACAGAGTCCCTTCTGATGTTTCCTGATGTTCCGGAACGTCTGCTCATCAGCGCTTCAGGTACATAGGGAAGAAAAACACTCTGGGTTTTAGCCCTTTCACGGATTTTGCAAAAAAAATGAAGTGGAGGGGCTTTTTTGATCAGTTTTCTCATTTCACTGCCCTCATTCCATGACTCCCCTTCTTAAAAAGATTCTGACCTTTGCACTGTCGGCTGCAGCGCTGTTTTTTTTCATACAAGACGATTTTCAAATACGGGTTCGATGCCCTATCCAATTCTTTCATATGCCAATTAACCGTATTATTTGCCATCTTGGTTTACACGGCCGTCAAACCTTCCGGAAAATTCCTGGCATCATATCTTCCGATGGTTATGCTGTACCTGCTGATTCCGGCTTTGGGAACGCTGTGCGGCCATAAAGTCCCCGCGCATGAATACCTGGCATCCTTCATGGCGGGGAATTTCATATACTTTTCGGTTCTGTATCTGAAGCTTGTTCCGGAAAACGCCGTTACTTCCATGGCAGGGCTTGTCATTTCATACGTTTGCGATATTCTGTACCTTTCTGCATTGTTTTACGCTCTGTCATTCTACCTGTACTTCCTTGCAAACGGCGGCATTCTTCAGGGAGACATTATCCTGGCCATCGCCCAGACAAATCCCGGAGAAGCTCTGACCTATCTGGAAACCTCATTTTCCGGAACTCAGCTTGCTGGGTTATCCTCTTTCCTTCTGGCAGCAGCAACTGCCGGATGTTTATCAGCAAGAGCCTTTCACAGAATTCACCGTAAAAGCACTGAACACCCTACTGACATTAAGGAAACCAAAACCGAGAAGAAATCCTTAAAAGGATCAGATTTTCAGGGCCAGTTCCATCCGGAAATCAGGAAAAAGGCGTTTACGTCCTGATTATCGGAGAATCCGCCAGCCGTAATCACCTGAGTTTGTATGGATACAAACACGATACCACCCCGCTCCTGAAGGAAAGAATTGCCAAAGATGATGACGGCTTTAAATTTTTCTCGTTTCGGAATGCCTACTCCTTCATTTACCCATACCGTTCAGAGCGTAACATACGCCCTGACTGACATAAATCAGTACAACAGAAAGGATCTGTCGCAGCCCGTATCTGTTATCGACATTACAAACAAGGCAGGCTTTGATACGTACTGGCTAAGCAACCAATCCGGGGACAGTATGATCGTCACTCTCCTGACCGCCATCTCCATGAATGCCGGAAACATAAGGTTCGTCTCGGAATCCCATAAAGGCGGCAGAATCTTCGATTTGGACATCCTTGACATCATTCCTGAAAAGCTTAATGCCGAAAAGAACACCCTTATCATAATTCACCTTATGGGAAGTCATACCAAATACCGGGACAGATACCCCAGGGAATTCAACAGTTTTTCCGAAGAGGCCCCCATAATCAACGAATATGATAATTCCATCTACTACACCGATTACGTTATCGACAAATTCTTCCGGTATTTTTCTGTCAATACCAATCTGAAGTTCTTTGGTTACTTTTCCGATCATGGAGCGGATCCTCGTCAGATGGGAAATGATCACAATACCACGCATTTTGTTTTCGACATGGTCCGGATACCATTTGTTGCGGGCTTTTCTGACAAATATCTCCAGGAAAACACGGCTATCGCCAGCACTCTGTCCGATCACACCGGCACATGCTTTACTAATGATCTTATTTTTGATTTCATGCTGGCGGTCATGGGGCTCACTTCATCGAACTACTACCACAGCAGTTACGATCTGTCATCTGACGACTATTCCATCAGCATGGAAAACGCCCGAACGCTATTAGGCGAAAAGATGATTTCCGAGGATCCCGAATATGATATGGTTGTGGAGTGACTATTCCGGAGAGAAAAATCCTGATCGCGAAAAAACACTGCCTGATAATTAGGTACAATTCTTATTGTGCAAAGCTTTATAACAGATCTCCGAAGATAATGACAAAAGTGCCCGCAGCACAAACAGCAGATAAAGCGGCAAACGGAAATGTAATGACGGAATGCGCGATGAGCTTCGGCATGACATGCAAATCAGGGACGGACAGAACACGCCAAAAAATCGGAACGGATTTTACCGTCCCCGGATTCATTACCTGAAACCATGCCGCGCCATACAGCTATCCCCGGTCATATCAGAAACAGTTTCCGGTGCATCCCGCAAAAACTCCGAACATCACCAGTACAGGCGAACTGTCTCTACCGGTAATCGTCCATGGCCTTCCAGCTGAAACTCTGCCCCTGCACCCGGAACACCACATAATCCTCACCGATTTTCACCACATCCAGATTTCTGAAACGACCGCCCTCCTTGACGCTGACTCCGTTAAGAGTCACTGAACGGCGGGAGCTGTCGGTGGAATAGTTGTGAGCATTGTAGACAAATGAGGGGATCTGGCTTTTAATGCTGTCCGGAAGAGAACCCAGAGGCATGGCCTCCTGCGACATTTTCCGGTCCCTGGCCTTCTGGGAGCGTCCGGCCTCAGGCTGAAAGGATTCCATGCCGCCGGTACTTTCCACGGCTTCATAGAAAAGATCCTGAACGGAAGGCTTTCTGGTCTCCACCCGGTTCTCCTGTTTGGGCTCAGGCTGTCTGGCCGGAGTCTTCCTGTCCTGTTTTGCAGCCGTTTCGATTCCGGAATTTGCCGCCTCATCCTTCTTACGATCCCGGGAACGTACAGGAGGAGTTTTCTCATATTCATCGGCATAAAAATCGTCATTTCCGGATTTTGCGGAATCGGTTCTCCGGGGATCACCGCTGGTGCTGGCAAAATCATCCTCGCTGTAGCGGATATTGAAATTGTGAATCCGGGGCTTGTCTATAAACGGATAATCCTCGGCATCGTTCGATTCCATGGCTGTCCGTATGCTGTCGGCAGACTTCTGAAGTCCTGCCAGCACCTGAGTTTTTTCCTGTTCGTAATAAGCACTGTACTCGCTGCCGTTGCTGCGGTATCCCAGAAGGTAACCGTAAGAGAGACACAGAATCGCCACCCCGCCGAACACCGCTCTCCACAGCCACAACACCCTGACATCCCTGCCGGGCATCAGATCAATGCCGGAGGTTTCGCTTTTGAGACTGTCCGCTTCTGAAAACAATGACATAATCACTCGCCTCCTGTTTCTGTGTTTGCTGCATTTGCCGCATTTTCTGCATGCACCGTTTCCCGCTCCTGTTTCAAAGGAACTCCGGTTCTGCTGGCTTCACTTTCCAGAATATTAAGCATGTCCAGCCCCATATCGGATTTTTCACTGCGAGCGGGGAACACGGAATTCACTTTAAGAACTCCCTGTCCCGACAGCGTCTTCTTCTGAATATTCCCGGAATTTCCGGAAGGCTTGCTGTCCTTTGCAGAAGCATTCATGGCCGGTGCCGCGCCTGTCATATTATCGGAAGAAGCTGGTTTTGCCACTTTTTTGTCTGAAGTCTTCTCCGGATTTTTAGATTCTGTCTTTTCTGAGGGCTTCTCCGCAGACTTCCCTGCCGGGGACTTTACGGCATTGTCATTCTTTTTGCCGGCCGGTTTTTCAGCTGTCTTTTCTGCAGGTTTGCCTGCCGCCCTGTCCGTCGTTTTTCCCGCAGCATCCTTGCCTGATTTCTTCCCGGAATCGGACTCGGGCCCGGCATTCAGAGCGACGGTTCTGAGATTAACCCCGTTCAGGGTGCGATCCCTGACCTCCGCAGGAGAAACTGCCATGATGGTGCCGCTGGCAGGTTCCGAGGCTTCCCTGTCAATCTTCTCCCCGGCATTATCCGGCTTTGCTTCCCCGGATGATGCCGGTGTTAAATCAGCACCGGTGCCGTTTTCTGAAGCATTGCCTTTTCTGACAGAAGAATCCGGCCCGGAATCGCCCCGCAGCACTTCCCGTTCCTGTTCCGAAAGTCCGGCCCCGGACTCATCACTCTTCCTGCCGGCAGGATTGCTGCGTGACTCCGGCCCGTCATTCCGGGAAATAACCGCTTCCGTATCCGCTCCGACACCGGGGGCCTCCGGAGAACCGGAATCAGTGCCATCCAGGATTTCCGAAAGCGCCAGATCTGCGGGAGAAGGACCATGATCATCGCTTCCGGTTTCATCGCCGCCCGGAATTTCCCCGGAAGAGTTCCCGTCCGGAACTTCTCCGGCTGAAGCGGTCTCACCTCTTCTGGCCCGCTCCAGATCCTCCGGCAGAATGTACTGATTGTAGAGGGGATTGTCGGTGTCTGCATAAGGCAAAAGAGCCCACAGGGTTTCAATACTGGCAACGCCCGTTTCGGGAAGACCGGAATCCCGCTGGAACGCGGAAACCATATTCTGCACGTCAGAATCCCATGTCCTGAACTCTGTTTCATCGCCGGAATCATAGCGTCTCAGCATGTTAAAGACCTGTTCCTGCGCTTTCCGGGAGCTGTTTTCGTCCACCTCGGAAAAGCCGTCCGGCAAAGGCCAGATCAGGGTGAAGTCGCCTTCAAAGGAATCCTCGAGCCATTCCCGGGGCATGATCCATTCCCGGCCGTTCATGAGAATCACGGCATACTGCTCGTTCATTTTGAGAAGCACGGCATAAAACGGCGTGAGCTTTTTATCCATAAGCTGCACCACAGCCGGAACATTGTAGCGCTCCAGATCGCCGAGAGAGGATTTGCCCCTGAGACAGCGGTACCCCAGTGCTCCGAGATACTTCCAGGCCTCCCTGGCGTCATCCGGAATGCTGGTAACTCCCCAGAGCTGAACCAGGTTCTTCCAGGAAGACTCCTCGAAGCTGTTGTTGAGAATGTCGGCGGCAAAGCGGGTCTGCTCTCTTTTTACCGTCTCGAAATTCTTCTGCCGGGTCCTAAGGTCCTGAACCTCTTCGGCAAGAGCCATGACATCCGGATCCGCCTTGAGCTCCTGAATCACCTCCCGCTCCGAAAAGTCATTCAGGGACTTCCCGGTGCAGGTTCCCAGAAAATAGCCGATCCCGGTAAGAATGACAGCGGTAACGGCCAGCGGCATCATCTTTCCGGAAAACTGCAGTACCTGAAGCCGCTCCTTTATCTTTTCCGGCAGAGTCTTGGTTCCCAGAACCTCCCGGGCCGCCCGCTGCATGTGGCGGCGCTCTACCTTCGAAGATCGATCCACATAGGCTGCCAGAAGTGCCCGGTCGGCCACCACATTGATAATTCTGGGAATGCCGTGGGAATAACGGTAAAGCTCGGAAACCGCCGGATTCGAAAATATGATTTGCACGCAGCCCGCCGCCTGCATCCGGTATCTGAGATAGGCATCAACCTCCTCCAGGGAAAGCGGCAGAAGATGAAATCTGGCGGTGATGCGCTGGGCCACCTGGCGCATATGGGACTGGCGAAACTTTTCCTGAAGCTCCGGCTGCCCCACCAGAATCACCTGAAGAATCTTCTTGTTGTCGGTTTCAATGTTTGTCAGGAGTCTGACCTGCTCCACCACCTCGTCGGGAATCAGCTGAGCCTCGTCTATAAGCAGCACTGCCCTTTTTCCCTGAGCATGCAGTCCCTTCAGAAAATCACTGATAAGATCGGTCAGCGCTCTTTTGCCGGCGTTGTCCGGAATCTGAATACCGAACTCCTCGCAGATTTTTTCCAGCATTTCCAGAAGCGGCAGCGCTGGGTCATAAATAACGGCAGTGGCAATATCCTCGGGCATGGAATTCAAAAGAGTTCTCAGAATCACCGTCTTGCCGGTTCCCACCTCTCCGGTGAACAGCACAAAGCCTCCGGAATCCATGATGCCGTGCCGCAGCATGGACAGGGCCTCCTTATGATGACTGCTGAGATAAAAGTATTTGGGATTCGGAGAGATGCTGAAGGGAAGCTCGCTCAGTCCGAAAAAACTCTTGTACATGATCTGAACCTTTATCATGAAAATCCTGAGGATCTCGAGGATTATCTGCTAATAATCAGTTGTTCGTAAAAGGATGATATTTTACACTGTTAACGGGTTTTATCCCGAATTATCTTAAAAAAGCTCGAAAGACCGGGAGGAACAATGAGGATTTATCTGGTAGGCGGCGCTGTCCGCGACAGGCTTCTCAATATCAGGGGCAAGGATCGCGACTACTGTGTCGAAGGTGCCACACCCGAGGATCTGCTCCGGCTGGGCTACCGGCAGGTGGGGCATGATTTTCCGGTATTCATCCATCCGAAAACCGGAGAGGAATATGCCCTCTGCCGCACCGAAAGAAAAAACGGCCATGGCTATAACGGGTTTGTGTGTGACTTTTCTCCGGCTATCTCCATTACCGAGGATCTGAAACGCCGGGATCTCACCATCAACGCCATCGCCGAGGACGAAAACGGCAATCTGGTGGACCCCCTGAACGGAGCCCGGGATATTGCGAACAGAATTCTGAGACATGCGGGACCGGCATTTTCCGAGGATCCGCTCCGGGTGCTCAGGCTCGCCAGATTCTATGCCCGGTTTTTCCGGATGGGTTTCCGGGTGGCTCCGGAGACGGAACTGCTCTGCACCGAAATGGCCGCCTCGGGAGAACTTAAATCCCTGACCCCGGAAAGAATCTGGCTTGAAACCGAAAAGGCCCTCAATACTGACAATCCGGAACAGTACTTCATGTTTCTGGAAAACACCGGCGCCCTGAAATGGGTAATGCCGGATGTGGCGGCGCTCGCGGACATTCCCGAACCCCCGGACTTCCATCCCGAGGGCACCGTGTTCAGTCATACCATGCTGACCCTCCGGGAAATTTCCCGAATCACCGGGAATCCTGTCACCAGGTTTGCCATGCTGACCCATGATTTCGGGAAGCTGGAAACGCCTCCGGAAAGCTACCCCCGACACGAAAAGCACACCGAAAGAGGAGCCTCCCGCATCAGAGCCATGGCACAGGCTCTCAAAATCCCGTCCGTTTACCGGGACTTCGCGGTGAAAATTTCCGAAAACCACAGCTACACCCACCTGAACAGCAAGAACCCGGCGCTTCTGGATCGGGTGTTCCTAAGAATGGGAGGCTACAAGCAGCCGGAAAACATCTTTATTCTGGCAGAATGCCTCGCCGCCGACTTCCGGGGCCGGGACAAGAAAACCCCGCGGCATTTCACCCAGAGCTATAATCTGGTATACCTGTTCACCCAGGCCAGAAAAATCACCCCGGGCCCGGTGATTCGGGACGGCTTTCAGGGGGCGGAAATTCAGGAAGAGCTTTCCAGAAGGCGGCAAAAAGTCATCGCCGCAGGGCAGGAATGGCTGAAAAAATTCTGGAAGGAACAGGGAATATCGGAGGACCTGTTCTGACATCCCGAAAACTGCCGCGGGAACAGGACCTCCGGATGCCGGCTTAATCAGCGGCGCCGAGCACCGCAAACAGGGTTATCCCCAAAAGAATGCGGTAGATGACATAGGGAAGAAGGCCGATTCTGGTCAGAAACTTCAGGAAAAGCCTGATAACCAGAAGCGCCACCGCAAAAGACACCAGGGTACCCACGACAATCATCGGAATATCGGCACCGCCTGCGGTCCCGGAGCCGTGGACAATTAGATCCTTAACGCCCATAAGCCCCGACAGTATGATAACCGGGATCGACAAAAGAAAACTGAAGCGGGCGGCGTTTTCGGGAGACAGCCTCAGAAAATACCCGGCCGTCATGGTAATTCCGGAACGGGAGGTTCCCGGAATCAGAGCAACCGCCTGGGCGCAGCCGATAATGAGCGCCAGACCGAAGGCCCTGACATTGTCCCGCTCCTTCACAGTGTTCATGATATGCCCGAAATAACCGGGAACCTTCGGAGACCCCGGGGAATCGGCCGCTGCCGAAGCTGCGGGAGCATCAGCGGCGGACGCCCCGGCAGCTTCGGATCCCATTGCCTCGAAGATTCTGTTCTCCCGTTCCGGATTATTAAGAGCCTGGCGGTTATAGATTTCCGAAAGAAGAAGCACAATGCCGAACACAATGGTGGTTACGGCTATCACGTAGTCACTCCGGAGAGCGGTTTCGATAAAGCCCTTGAACAGGAGTCCCGCCAGACCCACGGGGACCGTTCCCAGAAGCACGCAGAGGAGCATGCGGCCGTCAGTGTCAAGAGCATTCCTCCGGAACAGCCAGCCCAGAAGGTTGACGGTCATCAGCCGGAGTTCCTTTCTGAAATAAATGAGCACCGCCAGAAGCGTCCCCACATGCACGGAGATGTCAAAAACCAGCCCCTGGTCCGGCCAGCCCAGAAGCTGGGAGGGCAGAATAAGATGGGCCGAACTGGAAACAGGGAGAAATTCGGTAAGTCCCTGAATCACCGCAAGAACAAAAGCCTGATAAAAATCCATGATTGCGTACCAACAGTTTGAAAAAAACGGATCGGGCGCCCGGCAGCCTCTAGCTCCGGGCCGGCACTTCAAGATGCAAATCCGGAACAATATCCAGAGGCTCCAGACATTCCGGAGCCGCCAGATCCCGAAGGAACTCCCCGCCCCCCGGGATCCGAAAATCCGGTTCAAGTTCGAGAACCGGCTGAATGACAAAGGAATAACGGGTGAGATCCGGACGGGGAAGCTCCGGTTTCGCGGAGACGGTATCTCCGTAGGTCAAAATATCGATGTCCAGACACCGCAGTGAAAACGTCTCTCCCGCAGGAGATGTCCAGTTTTCCCGGCCCATTTCGGCCTCTGCGGCCTTGGTAAGGTTAAAAAGCTCCGGGAGAGAAAGCTCCGTGATTCCCATAATTACGGCATTGTAGAACTCCGGCCCCCGGGCATTGTTATGAGGAACGCTCCGGTAAACCCGGGAACATCTCGCGCCCTGAAGCACCCCGGAAAGACGCTTTACGGCATGAAGCATACTGGCGGTTCTTTTTATGTTGCTTCCGAGAGCAAGGTACACCTCAGTCATTCCCGCCTCCGAACATTCTTATGACCCGCACCCCAACAGCGGCGACATCGGGAAGAATATCAGGCTTCCGGACCTCCAGAAGAATTCCCTGAAGCCGTTCCCCGAACTCCTGACGCAATGCCGCGATGACTCTCCCTGCCAGGTATTCCGCAGTGCCGGCTTTGACACTGACGGCAGTGGCGGTGATGATCTCCGCGGCCCGTGCATAGTTCAGGGTTTCGGAAATGTCATCCCGGGAAAGTGCCCGGGAAAGATCCGTATAAAGCTCGGCACTGAACATCACGGTCTGGGGCGTTACCCGCTCCTCCGGGAGAATGCCCAGGATGCACCGGGTTCTGAGCTCCCGGATAAGTACGGTGTCGCAGGAATCAGCGCAAAGGGAAGTCCCCTTTTCGGAAACATTTTCAGCCATTGTTCTGCTCCAGTGTATCCAGAGGCCAGCGGGGACGCACCTCCACTGACAAATCCGCCCGGACTCCCTTATTAAACCGGAACATGCCGGCATAGGCGATCATGGCACCGTTATCGGTGCAAAACTCCGTTCTGGGATAAAAAACCTCGCCGCCCAGTTCCGTCATAAGATCGGCAAGGCCCTGTCTGATGCCCCTGTTGGCGCTGACGCCCCCGGCCACCACCAGTCTTTTATAATGAGTCTGCCTGAGGGCCTTTCTGACCTTTATGGCCAGAATGTCGGTAACCGCCTCCTCGAAGGCTCTGGCAATGTCGGCCCTGACCTGTTCGGAATTCTCGGCTTCCCTGATGGTATTGGCCGCATGGGTTTTCAGGCCCGAGAATGAAAAGTCCAGATTGGGACTGTCGGCCATGGGTCTCGGGAAACGGAATCTCCCGGAAACGCCCTGCTCCGCCAGCCGGGACAGGAGCGGCCCTCCGGGATAGGGAATACCCAGAAGCTTTGCCGTCTTGTCAAAGGCCTCGCCGGCAGCATCATCCACGGACTGTCCCAGAATCCGGTAGCTGCCGGGGGCCGCTACCTGGATAATCATGGTATGGCCGCCGGAGACCAGAAGCGCCAGGAAGGGAAATTCCGGCTTCCGCTCCTCCAGCATGGGGGCCAGAAGATGACCTTCCATGTGGTTAACCGGAACGGCCGGCCGGTTCCAGGCGTACGCCAGGCTGCGGGCCACCGCAGCCCCCACCATCAGAGCACCCACGAGGCCGGGCCCGGCGGTATAGGCCACCGCATCAATGTCGGCAGGCGTTGATCCGGAATCCTCCATGGCCTTCCGGATCAGGGGGAGCGCCTTTTTGATATGATCCCGGCTGGCCAGCTCCGGCACCACCCCGCCATATTCGGCATGCATGGCGATCTGGGAATACAGCGCATTGCTTAAAAGACCCAGTTTATCATCATATACCGCAGCTCCGGTTTCATCGCAGGAGCTTTCAATTCCAAGAACACGCATACGGACGAACCCTCAAATTCTGAAGACAGGGAATTATACTATCTTATGAGAGGACTGTGGGAGTGCCGGAAGGAATGCGGGGACAAACGGATATTGAGACAACAGGCGCCCCTGCCGGACATTCCCTGAAGATGTCGGACAAACCTGAGGGAAACGCCGCCGGAACAGCTGTTTTCAGGTGTTTTCAGGGAATTTAACCGGGGCTTTCCGGGAGGTTCCTTAAAAAGTACCCAGAAATGCGTTAAAAACCGTTTACTTTATGACCGTTTAATATTAAAATCCGCGCAGCGTTATTTACTGCAGTTTCTCTATTCACGTGGAGATCTGCGTTTTTTTGATATTCTATCGAGGTGATGGCTCATGCCAATTATTAAAGTACGTGAAAATGAACAGTTTGACGTAGCATTACGCCGTTTCAAGCGCGCCTGTGAAAAGGCCGGTATTCTTGCTGATGTTCGCAGCCGCGAATTCTACGAGAAGCCTACTACCATTCGCAAGCGTCAGAAGGCTTCTGCTGCCAAGCGTCAGGCTAAGAAGCTGGCTCGCGAGAACGCACGCCACAGCCGTCTGTATTAATCCTGCTGAAATCTTTTGAGGTCTTGGAGATATGTCATTACGCGAAGATTTGAATGCCGCGCTGAAGAAATCAATGCTGGCAAAGGATAAGGAGCGCACCGCCGCTCTTCGTATGTTGCTCTCTGAGGTTAAGAAAGTTGAAGTGGATCAGCGTGTCGAGGTTGATGATACTCTTTTCCTTTCCATTGTGGTCAAGCTGATAAAACAGCATGAGGAATCGTCAAAGGAGTTTTCGGCAGCCGGCCGCACTGATCTTGCGGATCATGAAAACTTTGAGGCTGATGTTCTCAGGGCTTTCCTGCCTCCCCAGCTTTCCGAAGCGGAGGTTAATGATCTGATTTCTAATGCTGTCAGGGAATCCGGTGCCGCCGGCATGTCCGATATGGGCAAGGTCATGGCGATACTGAAGCCCCAGGCCGCAGGCAAGACTGATATGGGACTTCTTAGCAAGAAGGTTCGTGAAGCTTTGCAAAAGCTTTAAGCGTACTGCTCTTTAAAAAGGTCGCGATATGCGGCCTTTTTTATTGCCATTTCTTGCCGGAAATCCCGGTGAACCACCCGGCGTTATATGATAAAATTCCGCCTTCAAAGGAGGTAATCATGAACCCTGCACTTAAAGAAAAAATTCACAGCTTTGTTTACAACAAGAAATTCGAACTGTTCATCATGGGGGTTATCCTCATCAACTGTACCGCCATTGGTGCGGAAACCTATCAGTCCACAGAGGCCATCAAAACCATAAACCTGGTTTGTCTGATAATTTACACCATTGAAATCGCCCTGCGATTCACTGTCCGGAAATCCGTTAAGGACTTCTTCAAGGACGGCTGGAACATCTTCGATCTGCTCATCGTAATCTCCGGCTACATTCCCGAGGATATTTCCTCCAACAGCTCGGTCATCACCGCAGTCCGGGTACTCCGGGTGTTCCGAATTCTCAAGATCTTCAAGACCAGTCTGGAATTCCGGCTGATAATCTCGGTAATGATCCGGTCGCTGAAATCCCTGACCTACAACGCTCTGGTCATGTTTATCTTCATGTACGTATTTGCCATTGCCGGCATCTACTTCTTCAAGCTTCCCAATGCCGCCACTGCCACACCGGAACAGCAGCAGGCTCTGGTGCAGCTTTATGAAACGGCGCCGCACGCCCCGGCCAATTCCGATGATCCGTATGGCACCCTCCCGGAGGCGCTCTTTACCCTGCTCCGCTGCATGACCGGCGATGACTGGACTGACCTCCGCTACAATTTGGTAACCGCCTCCCGGCTCAACCTGATTCAGGTATCCCCGGCCATGGTCACCGGCTTCCATATCCTCTGGTACATGTTTGCCGCCTTCCTGCTCATCAACCTGGTGGTAGGTGCGGTAATTAACAACTACCAGGAAATCATGGAGAAGGAGAAGGAAAACCTGAAGGAGCTCAAGGCCAAGTACAAGGGCGACAGCGGGGTTAATCCCGACATTCCCCAGGTTACCGACGAGAGTAAATAATCTGAAATAGGAAAAGAGGGAACGCAGGTTCCATTTGAGACAGGAGATACCGGAGCTTTGGTTCCGGTATTTTTATTTCCAGAGAGACCGGAAGCAAATCTGCGCCGTTTCGGACTGCTTATTCGCTACCTTTTCAAAAAGAAAAAAACGGTGCTGTGATAAAATGGCAACTGGTGATGCGGAGTCCGGAGAGGTTAAAGTTATGGGTGATATTATAAATCCTGTTGAAGGTAATTCTTTTGTTGATTTGGTTGCAGCAAAAGATACCAGGATATTTGTTGATAAAACTGATTTTATCAACAAAACAAATGCACTCCTTAATACTGACGGAAAATTACTCTCTCTGACCCGTCCCCGCAGATTCGGAAAAACGGTCACGGCTGATATGCTTCTGGCTTATTATTCCAAAGCATATGACGGACAACAGATTTTTGAGAATCTGAAAATTTCAAAAGAAGACAGTTTTGCCGAGCACCTTAATAAATTCGATGTTATTTATATCGACATGAACTCCATCAGAGATGACTACATTGCTTATACCGAAGATGAAGATCTGCAGGTTAAAGGAGTTACCACTATTGTTGATTATCTTCAGTATTCGGTTATCGAAGAACTGAAGGAAAATGAGGGGTACGCAAGGATTCTCAGTGAAAGCAGAAAAGTAGGCAAAAAAAATCTGTCATCTGCATTAAAGGAGATATGTAATCACAACAAAGAAAAATTTATCCTTATTATGGATGAGTGGGATTTGATTTATCGTGATTATTGTAATGATATACAGTTGCAGGAATCATTTATTGATTTTTTGAGAGGATTGCTTAAAGGCAAGAAAGGTCAGTCCAGTTTTGCATTTGCTTACCTCACCGGTATTCTTCCCATCAAGAAATACAACTCTCAGTCAGCGTTAAACGGTTTTAAAGAATACAATATGTTAAGACCAATCCCTTACGAGAAATACTTCGGTTTTACAGAAGAGGAAGTGGCCGCAATAGTAGAAAGCCCATCGTGCCACGTATCCCAACAGGACTTGAAGGAATGGTATGAAGGCTACAAACTTAACAATATTGATATTTACAATCCCAACTCTGTAGTTTCAGCCATAAGCGACGGAGTCTGTCAGAGCTACTGGAGCGGAACTTCGTCCAATGAAGAAGTTGTACGCTTAATTAACATGGATTTTGACGGTATCAAGGAAGACATCCTGAATTTAATTGAAGGTGATGAGATATCTTTCAATTGCGGCAAATTCCAGAATGACATGGTAAGCATAAAGGATAAAAATGATGTCTTCTGCCTTCTGGTTTGTCTGGGGTATCTTGGATGTATTAATCCGGATGATGAAACCTCAGACGAGGACAGTACACGGCCACAGAAGATTATAAACAGCAAAAATCGCCGAATCGCATACGTTCCGAATGCGGAAATAAAATCAGCTTTAATGGACATCGTAAAAGAGCAGGACTGGTATGAACGCATGGACACCATAAAACGCTCTGAAAATCTGCTCAAGGCTATCAGGGAACTTGACGGAGACACGGCGGCAGGACTTATTCAGGAAATACATAACTCTTCTGCAGTATCGATATATGACTACAACTCCGAATCTGCTCTTACATTCTGCGTGATAACAGGGCTTCTATGGTCAACCCTTGATGATTACAGCTATCATCGTGAAGATCAGGCCGGAAAGGGACGGGTAGATTTAGTGTACGAGCCGGTAATTAAGAAACATCCTCTGATTCTGATTGAGTTTAAATACGGAGAATCAGCAGAGATTGCTATTCAGCAGATTAAAACACAGGAATACTTCAAACGCTATACACAGCAATATCGGAATATCATTATTGTCGGCATCAACTACAACCCGAAAACAAAGGAACACCAGTGCCTGATTGAAAGACTGGATAAATAATCCCGGAACAAAAACCGTTTCCCAAAAAGGTCCGGAAACCGGAGGTTCTCTCCGGAGTACCAACGACAGTAGATAACCTTAAGAAGGGAACGAGGAAACATCATAATCCCTTTGAGACATGAGATACCGGAGCATTGGTTCCGGTATTTTTTTTGCTGCCACATGCCCTCAGGGCGCCATAAACACGGAACAACAGGATGACCTCCAGAGAGAATGATGCTTGCAGATGGAAAGCGGTTGTGGAGTATTCGACGAGCACTAAGTTTTTCAAAAGAATGATGCTAAGATTATTTCAGTCAAAGAAATTTTGATTGAAAATTTTATTGTTTCAGCCAACAGATTTAAGGAAGCTATTCAACTCGAAATTGATGCTATTCGCAAGAAATTCGGTTCCAAATATGACAAGGAGAGCAAGGAAATGCAAGACTACGCAAACTCAATTTTGACGGAGAAAAGCTTTTATGAAAAATTTTTGAAGTGGTACCCAACAAGTCGGTAGGAGAACTGTGTTTCGGGATGACAAAAGCGGAAACCAGGGCTGTTATGAACTATGAATTACGCGATACCAAACAGTTCGACGAAGACAGCGACAGGTACATGGATCTGAATATCCGCCTGGATTTTGATGATGACGATCGTCTTGAGGCAGTGGAATTTCTGGGGCTCGAAGAGGGATTTTATGAGGTTCGCTATAACGGCAAAAAGATTTATCCTCTGACTGAAAAGAAATTCTTCGCGGTAATGGACAAAAATCTTTTTCAGAAAAACGAGTACGGCAACTACTACACAAGCTATGAACTGAATCTTTCCATTGGATGGGATAACGACACTGATACTCTTTCGGTCGGAAGACTGGACTATTACCGTGATGCTGACGCCGAATTGGAGTTTCACGAAAAATTGATGGAGACTTCCTTCAAACTTACAAAGGGCATGGACAGAGAAGAGACCAGAAAAATCATGGCCGCGGACTATGATGTATCTCCGGACGGGCGAAGGGATATCTATCCAGGAAGAATTTCGGTAATTTTCTATGACAATAACAAAATGGAGGAGGTGAAATGGTGGTCTTGATCCTGCAGCTGAAAGTAATACCTTCTATCTTCCACCGTTGTTGTCCTGTATCGGTATCAGGGTAAGGCATGGCAGCAGGTATGGAACAGACTATCAGGAATTTGCAGAACGAGCCGTCAGGAATCCATATGACGGGCATCATGCCTTACTGAAAAACCGAGTCTAACTTTTCTAAAAAACATTTCCAATGCCGCCAGTACAGCCAATACGACTTGCAAGCAGACAATACCGGACACATGCCCAAATCTCCTGTAATCACCCCATTCCGCCGCTCCTGCGAATATTTCCCACACAATTATTGCCCCAATCCTTCCCCCGGGAGTATAATGCAATTGTTGAGCATATGCACAACTATTGCATCATTCATTCGAGGTTCCGCTATGGAAAAGATCTACAAAATCATGACCGACTGCGCCGGCTGTGCCCTCAAAATGGAAACTTCCGCCCGTAAAACCCCCGGCGTCAAAAGAGCCTCCGTAAGCTTTATGACGCTCAGAATGGCCGTGGAGTTCCAAATCCCTGCCGACGGAAGTCAGCCCGACACCGCAGCAATCATGAAGAATGTCCGTGAGAACTGCAAAAAGGCTGTTCCGAATTCCGAGATCTTCCTGTAGCCAGTGAGGCCCTCCATGAACCGAGAACAAAAGTTCCGACTCTTCCGAATCTGTCTCGCGGCTATCCTGACCGCCGGCATATTCTGCTCACCCGCTTCCGGGATTCCCCTTCTTATTCTGTATCTGGTTCCCTATCTCCTGATCGGCCACGATGTCCTGAAACGGGCCTTTCAGGGACTCCTGCATCGCGAGCCTTTCGACGAATGCCTGCTGATGACCATTGCCACCATCGGAGCTCTGGCCATCGCCTTCCTTAAAACCGGAGAGTACGCCGAAGCAGTTGCCGTGATGATTTTTTACCAGACCGGAGAGCTTTTCGAAGACTGGGCCGTGATAAAAAGCCGCAAAAACATTACCTCCCTTATGGATCTCCGTCCGGAAACCGCCAGCGTCCTGAACGAAAACGGCGGGCTTAAGGAGGTTCCGGCTGCAACTGTCCCCGTGGGCACCCTTATCGCAGTAAAACCCGGGGAACGCATTCCTCTGGATGGCATCGTTATTGAAGGCTGTTCCGGCATCAACACTGCCGCCCTTACCGGAGAGTCCCTGCCCCGGGATGCGGAACCGGGTACCATGGTGCATTCCGGAACCGTTAACCTCACCGGTCTAATCAAAATCAGAACCGAAAAATCCTTTGATGACTCCCAGGCCAGCAAAATTCTGGAACTTATCGAAACTGCCAGTCTCCGAAAATCCCGATCCGAACGATTTGTCACAAAATTCGCCCGCATCTATACACCGTTAGTGGTTTATGCCGCTTTGGCTCTGTCCTTGCTGCCGCCCCTGGTCCTCACCCTCATGGATCAACCGGGAAACTGGAGCGAATGGTGCTACCGGGCCCTGACATTCCTGGTCATCAGCTGTCCCTGTGCCCTGGTTATCAGCATCCCTCTCTCTTTCTTTGCAGGAGTGGGCGGAGCTTCCAGAAAGGGAATTCTCATTAAAGGCACCGCCTTTATGGAGGTGCTGGCCAAAACTGAAGCTGCCGTATTCGACAAAACCGGCACCCTGACTGCCGGAAGCTTCGAGGTCACGGCGCTTAAACCCGCCGAAGACTCACACGAGGAAGAACTTCTCAGCGTTCTGGCCCATGCGGAACAGTATTCTGATCATCCGGCAGCCCGGGCAGTAAGAAAGACCTTCGGAAACCGGACTCTCAGCTATGAAGTATCCGATTACCGGGAAATCCCGGGCCGTGGCGTGTCATGCCGGATCCGGGGCTTTCCATGGGATCCCGGAAAAGAATTTCCGGCCCTGGCCGGAAACCGGCTCCTTCTTCAGGATCTCGGCATTGTCTCCGGGGATACCTCCGGCGCCGGCACCGCAATCCATGCCGCCCTGGACAGAAGATATCTCGGACATGCGGTAATTGCAGATTCCCTGAAGTCCGGAGCGGAAGCCGGTATCGCAGCCCTCCGCACCTCCGGAATTTCCCGCATCGCCATGCTTACCGGAGATACCGGAGAGGCCGCCCGGGAAATTGCCGCAAAACTGGGTATTCAGGAATTCCATGCCGGACTTCTCCCTAAAAACAAGCTCGAAATTCTGGAAAGAATTATCTCCGAATGCCGGGGCACAGTGATTTTTGCAGGAGACGGCATCAATGACGCTCCGGTGCTGGCCCGGGCCGATGCAGGCATCGCCATGGGCGGTCTCGGAACGGACATCGCCATATCATCCGCCGATGTGGTGCTTATGGACGACGATCCCGGAAAAATTGCCGTGGCGGTACAGATCTCCCGGAAATGCCTGCGCATCGTCCGGGAAAACATCTGGTTCATTATCGGAATCAAAGTCTGCTGCCTCATTCTGGGAGCACTGGGACTGGCCGGAATGTGGCTCGCAGTGTTTGCCGATGTGGGTGTCATGATTCTGGCAGTACTGAATGCCATGAGATGCCTGTTCACAGGGAATGCGGAGTCTCCGGAACAGGGCAGAAACAAAACCTGCAAGGGAAAAAACCGGAACGGTTTCGGGGAAAGAAACGGTTAAAGGGCCACGGAAAAAGTCCGAAACCCCCGGGATAATCAGAAACGCCGGTGGCCGTCGTTCATACGGTAGCTGCTGATGCCGCGGGCGGATCTCCGGCACTTGAGAAGCTCTTCCTGGGTTTCGGCCCGGCGACGCATAAACTCGCCAAGAATCTTCTTCATGCGCACCTCAAGAACCCGAAGCTCGGAAATCTCCCCGGCCCGGATCATTTCGTCAACAATTGCCGGAAAGATCCTGGAAAATTCATTGCTTTCCTGCTCGATTACCGCAAAGTTGCTGTTGAAATCCCCCATCAGGGATTCCATTTTTGAGAGATGCCGCTCCAGCCGTGGCAAACCGCCCCCTTCAGAAACATCATCCGTAACGCCGCTTTCCAACACCGATTCCCCCGCTTGCCGCATCCTGTCTTCGCAGTCCCGCTTTCCCTGACGGAATATTCTAGTTAACACCCTCGGCGGAATCCAGACGGGCTCTTTCGGCAAAGGCCTTTTCCTTATCCTCCATGGAAATGCCGTCCCAGGCCTGCTTGATGGGCATCAAAAGCTTGATAATTTCATCCAGGGGGGCGGTATCCAGCTTAAGCGAAGCGTCCAGAAGCCGTTGCTTGACGTATTCGTAAAGATCCATGAAATTCTGGGAGATCTCCCCCTGACTCATGTCAAGACCGGTTTCCAGACCGGTTACAATGGCAATGGCCTTTTCAATGCGGTCAGCCTTGTAGGCATAGTCCTTTCTTTCAATGGCTCCCTTGGCCTGGGCGATTCTCTGAAACAATCCCTCATAGAGCATGGAAATGATCCTGTGAGGGTCGGCAACGGAAATCTCAGCTTCCAGATTGGTGGTCTTATATGCCTTTAAATTACGTCCGTACATTGCAATCTCCGTCAGGGAATCGTGCATCCCCGCCTAAACCGAAACCGTTCTCCCCTCTCCGGAACAACGGTACTCTACCTGACATCAGGGCCCGGAAAGAGCTGTAAAATCGATTCTTTAATGAACAAATACAGCACCCGCCGGTGCTGCATTATATCCCATCTCATCTGCCAAAAACCCAAGCAGAGCCGCATAATCGGCAACAGGAACGTGTTAAGACGACGATTTGTTATTCACGTTCATAGAGCTCAGGGCGGAGGTCAGGTACGACAGCGAAGTATTCATGGTGCCAATCATGGTGTCCAGGCTGCCGTAGCGGTTTCTCAGAGATTCCTCATACTTGGCAAGATAGGAGGAATTGGCATTCTCCTGATTCTCGATGCTGCGAAGCTCGGAGTTCAGGGAGTCCTTTCGGAGGTCCAGAATACCACCGGTCTTGGTATATGTCTCAAGATTCGACGATAGCTTGGCGCACACCCCGTTCTTGCCGGTAAACGCAGCCACCACCTGGTCGTACTTGTTCTTGATGGCATCCTCGAACTTTTCGCTGTTTACCGACAGATTGCCCTTATTGTCAACCTCCAGGCCCAGGGAGAACAGGCTGAGCCCGTTGGAATCGCCACCCACCGTGAAGGAGGTCAGCAGGTTGGACATGGCGTTCTTGATGGTCTTGCCGGTAGAGTCCCCCGCCAGATACCCGCCGTCGTCATTGCTCTTGCCGTCGGAATAGGTATTGTTCTTGGTCAGGTTGTCAAGATTGGTACGCAACTCATTGTAGGTGCTGACGAATTCGGTCATCATCTTCTTGAGCGAACTGGTATCGGTGGTGATATTGAGAGTATTGGACTTGAAGCCCGTCTCCGTACCGTTTTCACCCTCCACCTTTTCGGTATCCGAAAGACGGTTCACCGTAATCTTGAGCCCCTTGATGGTGTCGTCAAAAACGTTGGTGCTGCTGGAAAGCGTATCGCCGTCCACATCCAGAAGCGCATCCTGACCGGCCCGCACCAGCTTCATGGCAGAATCTCCGGAAGCCACCTTGTTGCCGTTCTCGTCAGTGGTGATGGAGGCATTGAAGGCATTCAGTGACTCGTCACCGGAGGCTGTTACCGAGAAGTTGCTGTAGGACTCGCCGGTTTTGCCGGAATCCAGAACCAGCTTGGCCGTGCCGTCCTGCAGGGTGATGATGTTGGCGGTCACCCCAAAGCTGTCAGCGCTGTTGTTTATCTTGTTGCGAATATCGTTCAGGGTCTCCCCTTCACCCACGTCAATACTGAATGACTTGGCATCATCCCCGGAGCCGATGGCGAAGGTCAGACTGCCACCGCTTCCAAAGGTCTCCTCCACCGATGAAAAGCTGGTGCTGAAGGAAGTGCTCTGAGCCAGCTGCTTCACGGTCAGATTGTAGTTGCCGTTGGCGGCGGAATCCTTGGTCTCAACGCTGAACACCGGATCTGTGGCACTCTGGTTGGAAGCCACGGCTCTCTTGTTGAAGGCATTCTCCTTGGTCATGTTGTCCAAAAGATCCTTGAAGGTGGTCAGGTTGCTCTTCAAAAGACCTACACCGGTGATTTCCAGCTGGGTATTCTCCTTCCTGGAGGAAATCCGCGAACTCAGGGATGCCTTCTTGGCGGCGACACTGGCTGAAATAATGCTTTCAAAATCAATGCCGGAAGCTGCGCCTGCCGAAGTTACTGATGAAACCATAGTACTGTCTCCCCTAAAATTTTATTCACCGAACCTGCCGTCCTGCCCGTGCGAGACTAGGCATGGCTGTCCATGAAAACCCCTTTCCTGTCTTCCTCGGAGGTATTGCCGCTGAATTCCTGCAGAAGCTCATTGAACTTCTTGGCAATATTGAGGAATTCCTCTCTGGGAATCTGCCTTATAACCTCATCGGTGGTCTTGTTGGTTACGGTAACCACCACCTCGTTGAGGTCCTTGTCCATTGCGAAGCTGAGACCGTAACCTGGAATCAGCTGGGACATGGCCTCGGCCATCTTGTCCAGATCCTCCTGGGATTTTAAAAGTCCCTCTTCCTCGCCTTCGGACTCTTCCTTGGCCTGCTCCTTCAGCTTCGCTTCTTCCTCAAGCTCGGCTGCCTTTTTCTGCTCCTCGACAAGAGTTCCGGTAACCTTATCCTTGTCATTGACTGCCCTGGCCTGGCTCTGAACCTCAGTGGCCCTGCTGGTCTTGGAATTAGTCTCCGTGCTTACAGCATGATTTACCTCAGCTGCCGGAGAATTCTGAATTTTCCCTTTGGCAAGAAAATCGGCTGAACTGTTAACTACCGCATCAATCATATTTCCACCACCCGTTTTATTATCAAGTTTCCGAAGGATAGTCCCCCGGCTGTTCATTATGCAATAAATACACTTCCAGACATACCCTTAGCGGACAAAAAAATTTAAACTTTAGTATCTGATTAAAAAAACATCGTTTTCTGCCGTCCGTTTTTCAGATTTGTGATCCTGTTCTACTTTTAAAAACCTGTACATAAACCTGAAACCGACGTAAAGGATCGTTTCGAAACCGACAAAATTCGGCATCATGTCCGGTACGTCAGCCAAATCCGAATGTTGCAGACATGGTCAATACCGGGGATGCTGAAGAGATATTCAGGCTTTTCAGTGCCGCTCTCACTGAAGGAATCTCGGCCTGTGCCCAAGCCTTCAATGATGAAAACTCCATCCGGGACTTTATCTCTAAAGTATACCGCCAAGGGAATTATTCAGGCGGCAGGAGATAACAGCTCTCCGGAATCCCAGTGTTTTAGCGGCCATGTCCTTAATTTCTGACTGCTTAAGGCGAGAACATCATAAAACCTGAGTCCCAGAACACAACACAATAAAAACGCCCCGACAGACCTCCCATGCCGCCTCCTGCCTTTCTGCCTCACAATCAAAAAAGGCCGGAGAAAATCTCCGGCCAAAGGGATAGAGCTTTAACGCTCAAGAGAGAAAACTGAAGGCTCCGGGGAAACCAAATACTTCCGGCTGCTCTAATAACACCGGTTTCCGCGAAAATCCGGCATCACCGATATAACCAGTTACTGCTGCAACAGGGAGAGCGCAATCTGCGGCCTCTGATTGGCCTGGCTCAGAATGCTTTGGGAGGCCTGCTGCAGAATATTCTGCTGGGTCATGGCCGCAGTCTCGGTGGCGAAGTCGGCATCACGGATGCGGCTTCTGGCATCGGAGACGTTTTCGGAAACGTTGGTCTGGTTTCTGATGGTGGATTCCAGACGGTTCTGCACGGCGCCAAGTTCGGCCCTCTTAGCATCAATCACCGCCACAAACCTGTCCACCACGGCCAGAGTGTCCTGAGAGGCTGACTGAGTTGACACGTCAAAATGAATTCCCGGCGCATGGGCAGCGGTGTTTCCGGTATTGGCGACAGCTCTGGCCAGCACCGTCCGATCCGCCGCAGTGGTATTGGAGTCAGTGTAAATGGTTGTATAGACATCGTTCATTCGGAAACCGTCAGTGAGGTCAATACTGATAACCTCATTGGCATTGGCTCCCACCTGAAATTCTGTCTGCGTTGTGATGGACTTATTGAGAATATGGGTGCCGCCATAGGTGGTATCCTCGCCGATTCTGGTAATTTCAGTACAGAGCTGGGTTACCTCCTGCTGAATAGCCTCCCGGTCGGCGGCGGAATTACTGCCGTTGGCGGACTGGAGAGCCAGGGTTCTGATACGCTGGTACATGGCGGTCATTTCGTCCATGGCACCTTCCGCAGTCTGGGAATAGGAAATGCCGTCCTGGGCGTTGCGGTTTCCCTGATTAAGGCCGTTGATCTGGGAGGTCAGACGGTTTGAAATCTGAAGACCGGCGGCATCATCCTTGGCACTGTTGATTCTGAGTCCGGAGGCCAGACGTTTGTAGGAAACGTCCAGCGCGGTGGTGGAATTTGCAAGGTTACGGTTCGCATTCAGCGATGAGACGTTGGTATTTACATAAAGAGCCATTTTTAAATCTCCTGAGCCTGTCTGTCATTCCGAAGCAGGTAACCAGGTCATATTTCAGACCGCTTTTCAGGCGCTGTCCCGCAATTTTCCCGTCTGATTTCCCAGTACTGGTTTTCTCCGGATTCGCCTGGCTTCGGTTTATTGTTATATTTCGGGGCTTCCCCCGCATCCTTGTTTATGAAAGAACCGTGCCAGCTTTCGAAAATCCGGAAACAAATTTTGCAGCAGTTGTTCCTGAAAGGCTTTCGGAACATTCCGGAACCGGGTACCGGCAAGGACACCTTCCCACACCCGAAAACAGCCAGTCATGTTTTTGACAGCGGCAGGTTATTGCCGGCCCCGGAAAAAACGCGCCTGACAAATCACTTCCGCCGGCCTGAAAAAATCCGGGAACAAACGCCGGCCACAGGAATCGAGCTTAACGCCCGAAAGAGAAAAGTCAGAGCAAACCAAAGCCTTTCCGGCGGAATGTCAAAATCCGAACGGCCGGTACTGCCGTGATTTTTTGTTACGACTGAAGCAGGGACAGCGCCACCTGAGTTCTCTGGTTGGCCTGACTCAGAATGCTCTGGGAGGCCTGCTGCAGGATGTTCTGCTGGGTCATGGCCGCGGTTTCGGAAGCAAAATCGGCATCGCGAATGCGGCTTCTGGCATCAGAGACATTTTCAGCCACGTTGGTCTGATTTCTGATGGTGGATTCCAGACGGTTCTGCACGGCACCAAGCTCGGCCCTTTTGCTGTCAACACAGGCGATGAACTTGTCCACCACCGCCAGGGTGTTTTGGGCATTGGCCGCGGTTTCCACTGAAAACAGGGCATCAGGATTCACTGTGATATTTGTGGCCACAAAACCGCCCGAGCCGTCAGAATCGGAAAGCCTGTTGGCGGCTACAGTAAGCCCCTTGGATGATGAATATACGGTGTTATCGGCACTTCTGATGGTTTCTCCGGAAATATCCACAATCGTGTCCTGGCCAATCTTTTCAGCAGACCAGCCTCCGGAAGCTCCGCTCCCCGATACACTGCAGGAAAACGGGTTCAGCTCGGCAGCTCCTGAGGTATTTACCGTCAGGTTTTTGTAGGCATCCCCCTTAAGCGAGGAAGTCAGAGTCAGGGAAGCCGTTCCGTCCCCGTTGGATCCCAGAGTGGCAGAAAGGCCGAAGTTTCCGGAGGCGGTGTTGATTTTGTGAACTATATCGGTGAGGGTATCGGTATCGGATACCGCAACGTTAAACGATCGTGCCCCGCCTCCGGAACCGATGGAAAATGACAGAGTTCCGCCGTCTCCGAACGTGTCACCGGAGGACGGAAAGGATTTTTTGACGGCCGTACTGTCAGCCATCTGCGTCACCTTAATGGCATACTGCCCGTCAGGAGCAAAATAGTCGGCAGTTACATCAAATACCGGAGACGATCCGCCCTGATTAAAAGATACCGTTCTGGGAACCGCGCTCATCAAAAGACTCTGTTCTGCCGGATCGGAAGCGGCGTCGCTGTAAAGCTTCATAAAGACATCGTCCAGTCTGAAACCCGAGGTAAGATCAATGCTGACTGTTTCATTGGCATTGGCACCTACCTGAAAATCCGTCGGCGTTGTGATGGACTTATTGAGGATATGAATACCTCCGAAGGTGGTGTCTTCTCCGATTCTGGTGATTTCGTGACAGAGCTCTGTCACCTCCTGCTGAATTGCCTTGCGATCTTCCGCGGAATTGCTGCCGTTGGCCGCCTGAAGTGCCAGTGTTCTGATACGCTGATACATACCGACCATTTCGTCCATGGCACCTTCAGCTGTCTGAGAGTAGGAAATGCCGTCCTGAGCATTGCGGTTTCCCTGATTAAGGCCGTTTATCTGGGAAGTCAGCCGGTTTGATATCTGAAGACCGGCAGCATCATCCCTGGCGCTGTTGATCCTGAGGCCTGACGCCAGACGTCTGTAGGCAGTATCCAGTGAATTCGTGGCGTTGGCAAGGTTTCGGTTCGCGTTCAACGATGAAACGTTAGTGCTTACATAAAGGGCCATCTGTTAATCTCCTGAACTTGTCTGTCCTTCAAAGCCGGTATTAACTAAATTCCGTACTTACATTCCGCTTCTTATTGTTTTTTATGGTTCTCCGGAAACACGGACATATGTTTTATGAAAGAATCGTGCCATCTGATTCTGCAAAAATAAAACAAACAAATAAAACTCCGAGAGCTGATTTGAAAAAGACTGAGAATACTCCATTGAGTGAATGGCACGCACTCCCGTGAACACCGGGACGCCATAATTTTCCGGTCATGTTTTTGACACCGGCAGGAGCTGTCAGGAAGGAAAGCACTGCGAACTGGACAACAGCCAAACTGAAAACAAAAAGGGCCGGAGAACAACTCCGGCCAAAGGGATAGAGCTATAACGCTCAAGAGAGAAAAGGTAAAATGCTTCATTTTGCCTGCCAAAATGCCAGCGGCAGGCGTGCTGTTGTTTTCGGTTACGACTGGAGCAGAGAGAGCGCAATCTGCGGTCTCTGATTTGCCTGGCTCAGAATGCTCTGGGAAGCCTGCTGCAGGATGTTCTGCTGAGTCATGGCCGCGGTCTCGGTGGCGAAGTCGGCATCACGGATACGGCTTCTGGCATCGGAGACGTTTTCGGAAACGTTGGTCTGGTTTCGGATGGTGGATTCAAGGCGGTTCTGCACGGCACCCAGCTCGGCTCTTTTCGCATCAATCACTGCCACAAACTTGTCAACAAGCATCAGCGTGCTCTGGGAATTGGCCTGGGTGCTTACATCAAACCCCGTGGCGGTAATGGTTGCAAGAGCTGCCGTTTCATCAGTTGTAAGGTTGGGATCGGCAGCCACTACTGCCTGAGTCTGGGCCAGGGTAAATCCCGATCTCAGATCTATGGAGATGGTTTCATTGGCATTGGCGCCTACCTGAAACAGGGTCTGAGTAGTAATGGAACCATCCAGAATATGGGTACCGCCGTAAGTGGTATCATTGGCAATTCTGGTAATTTCGGTGCAGAGCTGAGTTACCTCCTGCTGAATGGCGTCACGGTCAGCCTGGGAATTACTGCCGTTGGCGGACTGGAGAGCCAGGGTTCTGATGCGCTGGTACATGGACGTCATTTCGTCCATGGCTCCTTCCGCAGTCTGGGAGTAGGAAATACCGTCCTGGGCGTTGCGGTTTCCCTGATTAAGGCCGTTGATCTGAGAGGTCAGACGGTTTGAGATCTGAAGACCGGCTGCGTCATCCTTGGCGCTGTTAATACGAAGACCAGAAGCAAGACGCTTGTAGGAAACATCCAGTGCGGTGGTGGAATTTGCAAGGTTACGGTTCGCATTCAGCGACGACACGTTGGTATTTACATAAAGAGCCATTTTTGAATCTCCTAAGCTTATCTATCCTCTGAAGCATTCGTCCGTCTGTTCTGTACGCCGCTTCAGTTTTATTATTTTCAGGGGATAACCGATCTTCCGGATTCCCGTGCACTATCCTTTATGAAAAATTCGTGCCAGAATGTACCATTTCCTGAAAACAAATACCAAAACCCCGGAGATTCAGGGCTTCCGGGGCTTTGTATGCAAAGGCTGCCAGCTTTTGATAAAAACAGAAATGACGATACCGGCAAAGGAGATTCCGCCGCTCATGTTTTTGACGGCGGCAATTTTTTACCGCAGAGGAAAAGGACAGATTACCGGTTCCGGAGATTCCGCAAACACCGGAATGAAAAAAGAAGCCGGGGGAAATGATTTTTTTGAAAAAAGCGGTTATCCACAACTAATGCCCATACCTATCCCCCGAATCAGGGGCAAAACCGGTTATCCACAAACGACAACCAGGTTTCAGAAGTGATGACGGGCAGATAAAGACAGAAAAATAAGCCCGGAGGAAGTCCCCGAAAAATGATCCTGCGGTATAACAATACCGGAGAAAACGGCAAAGTCAGAATTCCGCCGATCCCGACACTCTGACTACTGTTGCAAAAGCGACAGCACATTCTGCTGCCTTTGATTTGCCTGACTCAGAATGCTCTGGGAGGCCTGCTGGAGAATGTTCTCCCGGTTCATATTGGCGGTTTCCTCAGCAAAATCGGCATCCCGGATGCGGCTCCTGGCGGCAGCAACGTTTTCGGCCACATTACTCTGATTTCTGATGGAGGACTCGCCGGTTCTGAACCGCCCCAAGCTCCGCCCTTTTACTGTCAATGGCGGCGATAAACTTGTCCACAACAGCCAGCGTGCTTTGAGCGGCTTCCGGAGTATCCACCGAAAACACAGTTTCGGGATCTACTGTCAGTGTAACCGGACCGGAAACACTGTTGGCAGTAATGTGAAGGCCCCTTTCCTCATCGTAAAATCTATTGCCGCTGGTATTCACAAAACTCTCGCCATCAATTTCAATAACCGCATCCTGCCCCTTTCGGGAGAGATACCACCCCTGATCATCCCTTGCTCCAATCCTTGAGTCCGGTTCAATATTGCAGTTAAAAGCATTAAGTTTTTCGTCACCTGTAGCCGTGATTGAAAACGGTGGAGCATAAGCAGCCCCAGTTGATGTCCAAAAAAACGCATTTACCTGTCCTCTCATCTCATAAACATAATGCTCGTTATATGGTGAAAACATAGTAGACAGGTGGAGATCATTTTGATGGCAGGAACTAACGATACTTCTTTCAATGTCAAAAATGGTATCCCCTTCATTC
>Ga0310695_10002586_pt1 | contig 37755 bp, 24 predicted proteins | sample RumenRJG_04DNA_FD_203882 | JGI IMG/M metagenome (GOLD analysis project Ga0310695, IMG submission 203882) | Bovine rumen microbial communities from Lethbridge, Alberta, Canada - RJG_04 (v2) (version 2) | ecosystem: Host-associated > Mammals > Digestive system > Stomach > Rumen | place: Canada...
TGCACCAAGAAAACGTAGAATTCCCGATGCGCGTCACGCTGTTGGGTATCGTCACGCTCGTGAGCCCGCTGCAACCATAAAACGCACACTCCCCGATGCTCGTCACGCTGCCAGGTATCGTCACGCTCGTCAAGCCGCTACAACCATAAAACGCCTGCGCCCCGATGCTCGTCACGCTGTCGGGTATCGTCACGCTCGTCAGACTTACGCAGTTTAAGAACATATTATCCCCGATACTCGTTACACTGTCAGGTATCGTCACGCTCGTGAGCCCGCTGCAACCATAAAACGCACACTCCCCGATGCTCGTCACGCTGCCAGGTATCGTCACGCTCGTCAAGCCGCTACAACCATAAAACGCCTGCGCCCCGATGCTCGTCACACTGTCAGGTATCGTCACGCTCGTCAAACCGCTGCAACCGGAAAACGACAAACTCCCAATGCTCGTAACACTATTAGGTATTATTACGCCCGTCAGACTACTGCAATCTGAAAACGCATAGAACCCAACGCTTGTTACAGGCTTACTTCCAAGCGTAGTCGGGATGGCCACTGTCCCTTTGGGAGTGGGCGAAAGACATGGGGAGTTCGTATTCTCATCCCGTGTACCACATATCTCCGCCGTATCTCCGTTAATACGATATGTCCATGTATAACCTGTTGTTGTGTCTTTCCACTTGGCCGCCATCGCACCTAGCGCCGTATATGCCACAAGTAACATCGTAATCAGTTTCCTAATCATATGGCTAATCCTTTCAAAAACGTTTTCATACCAATTCAACTATCGAATAATGAACTCATGGCCAAACCATTCTAATCCTAGTGGATCGCTATAGACCATATTACCACTGGGTGACTGGTAATAGTCATAACCTGCCACATGTAAATGACTGGCATATTCGTGAATATCAAAATTGTAGGAATTACTCATTGCTGTCGCAAACCGAGCCTGTTCTAATTCTGTCATTTTTTGCATCATGGCTGCGCCACGCACAGGAGGAGGTTCTTCAGCGTATCCACATAAGACTATATCTAGTAACGGTTCTTTCCGCATTGCATGGAATATGCTTTGCCATAATGACATATCTGAGCTTCCGTAAGACAATCCGAACAACATTATCATATCACTTTCAGAAATACGCTTATTAAACGACTCCAACTCATTAACCTGCAATGTGGCATCAAGTTTTGATTTGACAAGATATCCAACTTGTTGACTTGCATTATAGACCTTCCGGTCGGCAATCTGAGTATAATCGTCAATACCAAAAACTATGTTCCTTTTAGATAATTGTCCATGTATATGATGAACTCCCCCTATAGTAAAACAACGTTGATTTCCGGATGTTTCGCGTTGACTTAATGAGGCAACATCGCCAGACAAGAGTTTATCCAATGTTGACGTATAATTGAAATTGAAAAATTCCAAGTTCACCCGGTTTACGTGATTCAATCTAGGGATCTGGGGCACCAACAAGTATTGCAATTGAATGATGAATTTCTTCGTCGCTTCGTTTTGTCGCTCAGGAGGAATATAAAAACGATGTTCTTCTTCCGCAAGATAGCACCTAAGTGCCTCCGTGAAGTCTCCCTCGCATTCCGTCAATGCACCAATCGCTCCATCCTTGTGTGGGTAACTAGAGAAATCAAGTTGCGCAAATGCCAATTCCGCATCAGCCCAAGAATCACTCACTTCATCTCTTTGGCGACGAATCTCGTCCTTCATCGCTTTAATGGCATTCATCCTCTCGGGAAAATCCGGCTTCATGTAACTATCCAAGAAATCGCTATAGCGTGTATTCAAGCCCAGACCAATGTCAAATCCATTACCCACCAATACCGTAACTTCATACTTTCCCTGCGAATTTCTTAATATTTTCTTCGTAAACGCGTCCATAAAATCTTTCGTTATTTGATAATTCATAAAGTCCCTCAATTACACCGCCTTGCGGAGGTCTTCCTTTATGTAATACTTGCTGCAGAACGAATCAAGAAGCGCGGTGACGTTGTCGCGGAACTGTGGCCAGTTGATGCTGTGCTCGACTTCCTTGTTGTGGTTGAGCTTGCCGACTTTCCAGAAGTCCACGTAACTGTGCGCCTGGCGAATGACCTCAAGTGCCTCCTGCGGGATGATCACCGGCTCCATGCTCACCCATGTGTAGATGCCCATCTCATGCGCCTTACGGAGGATGTTCAGGCGCGACTGGACAGTTGACGCCATCGGCTCCCACTCGCGGCGAGAAGCGTCGTTGATGAAACTCAACGTGATGCCGAGATGCGTCTGCGATGCGAGCATGAGCGGCAAGTCCTGTTCGATCAACGCACCATCGCCCTTCGTGAGGATGTCAACTTTGATGCCATGGCGTGCCGCGACGGATATGCCGCGCCGCGTAAGGTGCAGTTCCGATTCCAGCGGCTGATATGGATCACTTAAGAAACAGAACAGTACGCGCCGCGTCTCATCGTCGGCACGTTCCTTCGCCAGCCGAACGCAATCCCTCTCAAACAATGCAAGGACGTTCTCGCCACGTGCCCGCGCCGCCTGATGCCATTCTTCCGGTTTCTTGTGCATGCAGGCAGGTGCGTAGCAGTATTTGCATCCGTGCGTGCAGCCCATATAGAGGTTGCACGCAAGCGGCGCATACTCTCGCGCCCTACCTTTTGGCTCATAGATTACATTCATCGTCACGCTCCAAAGTCAAACTCTTGTTGTCCTACTGGATCATACTTCGTTGCCTTGTTCCAGAAATCCAGTCCACGGGAACTTGAAGACGCATACAGCAGATGGTAGAAGTTCTTTACCGATTTCCACGATTGATATTGCAATCCAAGGGCATTCAATTTGTCGGAGTAATGCTGTCGAAACAGCATGGAGAGATCGGAATACCTATTGGTCTGCGCGGCCTCAACGATTTCTTTACGCGTGAAGAAATCTGGCGTTCCAAGAAAACGAGCATATTTTGCCTGAAGTCGGGCGAATGATTTGTTCAATGTCGCGTTTACGGCGTTCCGATGGAAGTCCAGTCCGTCAAAGAACGATATCAACATGTCGCAACGTCCACGTGTTGCATGGAAGATACTGCGGACAGTTTCAAACGGGACGGAACAATCCGTTGGGTCAATGAAGCAGAGCGTCAGCGATTCTGGCGAATACTGTTCAAGTGCACGAATGATTGAGGTTGGGTCGTTGTAATCTCCGACTATGGCATGGGCGTGGTCGGTCTTGCCGACACTTTCGATCCGCTTGGCAAGAATGTCTATGACATTGGTGCTGTAATCGATAAACAACGCATCCGACAGCAGGTCAAAGTGTTCATTCTTCACAATGGAAAGCGCCGTTCCATCCTGTTCCTTGCAATTTCGCGTACAGCAACGCCCTGGGCCAGAACATATCTCGACATACCGTAACTTGCCCCACTTCTTTGCCATTCCCTTTGCGAAAATTTGGAAATACTGGAGCAGGTAATAAATCTTGTCGTTCGCCCACCCTCCAACGCAACGCACCGGCAAACCGTCAACTACCGACTTCACTTTCTTACATAAGCCGTCGGCATCCGTGTGACGCACCTCCGAATTGCGGCAACGGTCACAATCCGCGTTGTCGCGGACATCCGTGTCAATCGTTGTATTGAATCTCTTCATGCTGCCTTCAAATCAGACTACCATATAACCTTTGTTCCCTGTTGCCACGTCACTTGCGAGGCAAGACGCGAACAATTATACCCCATCCCCCTTCCTAAAACAAGCGGGGATTTTTAAAATGGCGAAGGCGCCGTTGGCGTCTAGCCGTTTCGCAGACGCTCCGATAGGAGCGTGGACGAAGTTCCCTTCGTGTACTCGAAGTAAACAACTTCCACGCCGACGGCGCGCAGCTTGGCCTCGACTTCGTTGTACATGGCGCTGCCCTTCCAGTCGTTGCCGTGGAAGAGCCGGTTGAAGTGCAGCTTCTCCCAGGCGGCGAACTTGTCCATACTCGTCTGCGGCACCACTTCGTCAGCATACCGTATCGCCTTCACAATCTCCACGCGCTCGTTGAAAGGCACGATCGGATCGTGGTGCTTGTACTCGCGCACCACCTCGTCGGTTGACACGCCGACAATCAGCTTGTCGCAGTTCTCGCGGGCACGCCTGAGCAGATTCAGGTGCCCCACGTGAAACATGTCGAATACGCCTGTCGTGTAGCCTATGATCATGGCAAGACAATACCTCCCTTTGACAGCACCTTCAAAAACAGCGCGACATGTTGCATCACTGCTTCCTCCAAACACGACCTGAGGCGGTTACCACGACGCCGTCCTCAAGCACATAGGAAACTTCTATGATGAACTTATCCGAGAAGAAACGCGCCGTTGCCGTGCGACGGGTCATCAGCAGCGGATCGTCGCACACATCCACGCACATCAACGACGCCGTATGGTCTATCGACTGCTGGTCGTTCGGAACCATCTCCACCATCTCGGCTTCGGACAACTCCAACGTCCCCGTGCCGCTCACCTTCGTCGAGCCTATCTTGCCCGCGAGAGTCAACACGCCATTCGCCTTTGCCGTGACCGTCAATGCCTTGCCGCCTCTAACGATGTCGTATGACCACCCCTTGCCCTTCGCTGAATGTGGAGTGAACTTGGCCACGCCATTCGCCCCGAACCCTGCCACAGCGCCAGCGACCGCCTTCGCGTCGGCGTTCATCCCGAACGCGTTGCGCTGGCAGGATATCCACATCGGCGTCGTCATGCTCGGCAACCCCGTAATGTACGCCTGACACCAGCCAGCGACCTGACGCTGATCCCAGGCAGCGTTCGTGTCAATATCGAGATGCATCTGCCACACCTTGCTCCTGCCCCTCAGCGAACCTTTCGTCATCTTCTGCGTCTTCTTGAGCGTGACTGCGTACACGCCGTTCGATACGCTGTCAAACCCGCTGCCCTTCAACGCGACGCCGCCGATTTTTGCCGTGATTCTGCCCGCCGCCGTCACAGTCACCTTCACCGCAGAGGCCCATCCGTTCACAAGCGGAGTATAAACGACATATTCCGCATCTTCGTTGCCTTCGTCACATTCTCCGTCGTCCTCCACGTCCCCGTCATCCTCCAAGTCACCGTCGTATTCAGGTACGGAGAAGTACGTGTTTGAAAAACCGTTGTACGTGCCAACGACGTCGGCTGGAAGAAGCGCGTCCACCATGAACGTGGCAGTCGCCGTTGAGGTATATGTCTTCGTCTTCTTTGTTTTTGAGTTCTTTATCGTCTTCTTCATCGTGAACGTCGCGGTGAAGACGCCTGTCTTAACCGCCGCGCCGACAATCGCAGTGCCGTTCCATGAAAGGCCGGTCGGCAGGCCGGTCACTGAGGCAAGCTTCCAACCGTTCGTCTGGAACACCTCCACGCCGAGGTCGGCCAGCGTCTTCTTCGTCTTCATGCCGCCCTTAAACATATAGGGGTTCAGCGTCGACGACTCGATTCCAGAAATAAGCCCTGCATTTACCGCACCGCTCGAGTTGGGCGCGATTATCCTTATGGACTTCGCCACGGTCTTCCCTGCACGGTTCTTCGCCGTGATCTTCGCATTGTAAACGCCGGGCTTCATCTTGGACAAGTCAACTACTTTCAGAACATACCGGGCGTCAGAGCCAGCTTCACGCACAAGCCCGAGGCCTGCGGGGTTACCGCCTATGGCCACCGTCGGATAGGATAGCGACTCGGCGGAGATCGCAATCTCTCTATCAGGGACGTCCTCGACATACCAGACGGCATCAGAATCGACTGTCAGCACGGGCGTCTTGTCCAACGTCACCTTCGCGAACACGGCCTTCACGGACACAGTGCCCGCGCCCATTGTCAACGACACGCTCGGCTGTCGGCATTTGTGTTCGTTCGGCCATGGCGTCTCCACGTCATTGACATTAATCCACTTGACGAATACATACCCTCTCTTCGGAGTCGCCTTCAATGCCACCCTGCTCCCATACGTCTTCGTTCCCGCCCCGCTCACCGTACCACCGGCCTTCGTGTTCACCACCGCCGTGACCTTGTATTTTCTCGCCGTCCAATGGGCGTAGTAAGTGACGTCCTTCGCAACCTTGGTTCTTGCGGAGATTTTCGCACCCCCCACTTTCTTTGTCCACCACCCCGCAAAAGCATATCCATCGCGCACTGGTGTTGGCAGACCGGTCTCGCCGAGTTCACCGCCAATGGCGACATGCATCTGGTTCATTGCTTCACTCAGCGTGCCTCCAGCTGCATCAAACGTCACCGTCGCTACATCTGTTTCTTGGTCTTGCATCTCCAATGGGATGTCGCAGAACCGGGAAACTGACGCCCGTGCGGCAAGCGCCGCGCACAAGGCCACAACACATGCGGTAGTACGAATGATCATTTTCAGCACTCTCATCGTTGTTGCTCCTTTCACAGGAATTTCAAGAATCCTAGACGCCAGGAATGTCCACATAATCTACGCAGACAAGTGAATATTTTATAACAATACGGACGTCAGTGTCAATTGCAGTATTGAATCTCTTCATTACTTCACAACCTCCCAATCTTGGGGCACCTTGTCCCTTGTTCCTTGCCTCAGCCGTGCTTCTTGAGGAACTTGCGCAGGGCGAGGGCCTTCTCCATGTTGAAGGACGAGGCGGGGTGGTGCGGCTTGAGGCGGCCCGGCCATGCGGCCCAGTCGCCGTAGTTGTAGGTGAGAACGGTTTCTGGGTCGTTGGGCACCATCACGTCCACGCCCTCGAACTTAGCGGGCTTGAGCGGGAAGATGTCGTCGTAGTCGTACACCGTCTCCTTGACCCAGTACGGCGTCATGAACTCGATGCCGCGCAGAACGGCGGGCTTCGTCTCGGGCGGGGCGGAGTCCTTGCCGTCCATGATCCACTCGCGGCGCGCGGCGTCCAGCGCCGCGCGGTGCGCCTTGTCGTCCGCCTGCGGGTCGAACCGCGCCGCGTTGCGCTCCTGCGCGTCCCGGACCTTCATGAAGAGCGCGTGCTTCTCCTTCAGGGTCGGAAGCGGGGAGTGGTAGAGGTCGTACGACATCACGGACGACGTGACGTCCTCCGGCAGGTCGCGGTGCGACACCTTGATCTGGTTCCACTTCCGCGAAAAGCGCCGCCGGGCGTAGTAGCCGTCTGCGCACTTCTCGTTGAACACCTCGCAGAACCGGTCGTACTCGTCGCGCAGCATGCCCTGGTCCACGTCGTCGTCCCACGGAATGAAATGCCCGTTGTGGCGGATTGTGCCCAGCAGCGAGCCGCTGATCGTCCACGGATGGAAGCCGTTCTCTCGCGCGACTCGCAGCACCTCGCGAAGCAGCACGAGGCCTGCGAGCTGAACGTCGCGCGCCATTCCGCGCGCAGGCGGCATGTTCCCCACGTCGGCCATCGTCAGCAGCTCTCGCCGCAGAAGCTGCGCCTGCACGGAGAGCTGAGGCTCGGGGCGCTTCATCACGCGGATGCCGAGAAGCCGCGTAACGTACTTGCCCTTCTCGAGCTTCGTTTCGAGGAACTTCATTGCGCGGCACCTCCATTGGCGGCAGGAGCGGCGGGCACTGCGCCTTCGCGAAGCTTCTTGAGCGTGGCCGAGAGAAGCGTGGAGCTTGTGCCCTTCGTGTAAGGGAAGTACACAACGCGAACGCCGACTTCTGCGAACTTCTTCTCCATCTCCTGCCAGCGCTCGGTCTTGAACCAGTCGTCGCCAACGAACAGGACGTCGAAGTGGAGCTTCTCCCACATCTTGAACTTGTCGAGGTCGTCCTGCGGAATCGCGGCGTCCACGTATTTGATCGAACGCACTATCTCGAGGCGCTCCTGGAACGGGATCACCGCACGCTTGTGCTTGTACGCCACGAGCTCGTCTACGCTCACCCCCACGATGAGCTTGTCGCACAGGCCCTTCGCGTTCTTCAGAAGGTTCAGGTGGCCGATGTGGAAGAGGTCGTACACCCCGCTAGTATATCCGATAATGGTCTTGCTCATTCTCGTTTTCTCCTGGACGAATAGTGTAGCAAAAGCGGCGCGCCTTAGCAATGGCGCCTCACTTCTCCGGCGTCAGGCGCACGATGTAGCCTCCGCCCGGAGCGAGCTTCGCCTCGATGGGCTCGCCCGCCTTCACCGTGAACATGCGCCGCGCCCAGTGCGTGGGCTCCACGTCGGCGTCGGGCGCATCGGCGAACTCTTCGGCGCTCCATCTGCCCTTGCCGAGAAACTTCGTGTCCAGCGAAAGCGCGCGCGGCGACCAGTCTCCGATCGCCGCGACATACCACGCATCGCCCTTGCGGCGGGCGAGGATGGCCGTCTTGCCCATTTCGCTGGGCAGCGCCACAGTGTCGTCCCACACCGTTGGAACCTTCGCCATGAAGCGCGCGCACTCTGGATTCGCGCGGTATGCGCCCACGCCGTCGGCCATCATCTGCAGCGGCGCGAAGTAGAGGGCCATGAGGGCCATCTGGTGGACGCGTGTGCCCTGCGTGGGCACCTTGCCCGAGGTCCTAGTGGGCTTGTACGCCGCGCGCGTGAGGTTGCGCATTCCGCCAGGAGTGTAGTCCATCGGCCCTGCGAGCATGCGCGTGAACGCGGCCTGGCAGTCGTGGCGTGGCATGTCGTTGAACGGATCCCAGCGCGAGATCTCAAGGCCGAAGATTCCCTCGTAGTTGAGGATGTTCGGATAGCGGCGCTCAAGGCCAGTCGGCTTGAACATGCCGTGCCAGTCAAGGACGAGATGGCGTTTCGCGGCAGCGGCGGCGATGCGTTCGATCGATGCCACGGCGTCCTGGTCGTCGCGGTCCATGAAGTCGATCTTGAGGCCCTTCGCGCCGAGTCCGGCGAGATAGTCGAGCTGCGCCTCGGTGTTGTCCTTCACCACGGACCATCCCACCCAGAGGATCACGTCCACGTTTCGGCTCGCGGCATGCGCCATGATCTTCTTAAGGTCGACGGCGGGGTTGATCCGGCGCACATTGTTGTTGATCGCCCAGCCGGCGTCGATGAGCGTGTAGGGGAGGCCGAAGTCGGCGGAGAAGTCGATGAACGCAAGGTACGTCTCGGTGTTCACGCCGGGCTTGGAGGAGCCGGGAGGAAGCCCGCAGGAGCTCCACCACTCCCAGGACGTGACGCCCGGCTTGACCCACGAGAAGTCGATGTCGTCCCTTTGCGGCGCGGCGAGCGCCCACACGAGATCGGCGGCGGCGAGCGATGCAACGTTGTCCGCCATGATAAACACGCGCCACGGATAGACGCGGTTGACGCCTGTGCGCGCGAAGCCTGGAGCCCGCTTCGTCACGCGCACGTGTGGAGGCTCAACCCTCTGCTCGGCGGGCAGCTGCGCATGCCAGAGGGCAAGGCGGTCGGTGCGGCCCTGGAAGCGAACGAGATTGACGCCGGGATAGTCCCTGAGATCGCTCTCGGAGAACGCCGTGAACACGCCCTTGTGCTCGAAGACGAACGGCAGATAGTAGAGGCTCTTCTCCTTGTCGTCGAGTCCGGAGATTGTAGTCTCCTTGTACACGGATTCCCAGCTGTTCTGCAAGCGGTCGCCGTGCCAGGAGCCGTTGTTGCGGCCCGCCCAGCAGCGCGTGTCGGCTGAGGGGAAGACGAGGTAGGTGTCGTCCACCGAAATGAAGCGCTCGCCCTCCTTCTCCGTGAAGAAGCGGTACGCGACGCCGTCGTTGCGCGCGTGCAGGATGAAGCCCCATTTGCCGTCGAAGCGCACGACGGCCTCGTTCGCCTCGAGATCGACTTCGGACTTCTTGTAGACGGGAGCTGACGCCTTGCCCTGCACGCGGCGGCGGGAGACCGAATGGACGGTGCATTTGCGCCCGTCCGGCGCGTCGTCGGCGTCATTGTAGCGCTGGCGGACGAATACCGCCGTGACCTGCGTCTCTCCGCTTCGCGCAACGGCGAGCTCCACTCCGCGCTGCGACAGCGAAAGTGCAATCTCGTTCTTCTTGTCCGGAGACTGAACGCGCACGGGCAGTGACGCGTTTTTCCCCTCTGCACCAAGCGCAAGCGCCGGCTCTGCGGCCAAGGCACCCGAAATGACCAATGCGGCCGCGACTGCGGTAATGGCGGAAATCGTTGTTTTCATAGCACTCCTTTTCGTGACACGAGAATTTTACCAAAACCCTCGAACCGAGACAAGCCCGCGAAGGTTTGAAAGTTAAGACAGGAGACTGCTAACAAAACAACGAGGGGCGGGCCTTGCGGCTCGCCCCTCGGTGAGTATGCACCATTGGGCGCTATGCGCTAGGCCTGCGCGGCGGCGGCGTCGGCCGCCTTCATGGCCTCGCGGCGCGAGAGCTTGATGCGTCCGCGCTGCTCGTCAACGCCGATGCACATCACGCGCATGTGGTCGCCCACCTTGCACACGGCCTCGACGTTCGGAACGCGCTTGTCGCTGAGCTCGGAGATGTGGCAGAGGCCCTCGAGGCCCGGCAGAATCTCCACGAACGCGCCGAACTCCTTGATGCCGGTGACGACGCCGTCGTAGATCTGGCCAGGCTCGGCCTCGGCGGTGAGGGCGTTCACGCGCTTCTTCGCGGCCTCGAGCATTTCGGGGCTCGTGGCGTAGATCGTGACGATGCCGATGCCCTTCTCCTTGTCCTCTTCGATGTCGATCTGGGCGCCGGTCTTCGCGGTGATGTCCTTGATCGTCTCGCCGCCCTTGCCGATGACGGCGCCGATCTTGTCGGCCTTGATGTTGAACGTCTCCATGCGCGGCACGTAGCGGCTGAGCTCGGCGCGAGGCGCGGGGATAACGCTCTCCATGAAGTCGATGATCTTGAGGCGGGCGTCATGGGCGGCCTTGACCGCTCCCTCCACGAGGTCCCATGTGAGACCGCGCAGCTTGAGGTCCACCTGGAAGCCGGTGATGCCCTTGCGGGTGCCGCCAACCTTGAAGTCCATGTCGCCGCAGTGGTCTTCGGCGCCGAGGATGTCGGTCACGAGCACCTTCTGGCTCTGGTCGGCATTCGTGAAGAGGCCGATGGAGATGCCAGCCACGGTCGCCTTGAGCGGCACGCCGGCGTCCATGAGCGCGAGGCAGCCGTTGCAGATGGAGGCCATGGAGGACGATCCGTTCGAGCCCATGATCTCGGAGACCACGCGGATCGAGTACGGGAAGTCGTCCGGCAGCACCTCGGCGATCGAGCGCTCTGCGAGCGCGCCATGGCCGATCTCGCGGCGGCCGGTGGAGCCGAGGCGGCCCACCTCGCCCGTGCAGTAGGGCGGGAAGTTGTAGTGCAGCATGAAGCGTTTCGAGAGGGGACCTCCCGTCACGCTGTCGAGCTCCTGCGCGTCCTTCTTCGTGCCGAGCGTCGCGGTGGCGAACGACTGCGTCTCGCCGCGCGAGAAGATGGCCGAGCCGTGAACGCGGGGAAGCACGCCAACCTGGGCGGCGAGCGGACGAATCTCGTGCTGGGCGCGTCCGTCGATGCGAAGGCCCTTCTCGAGCACGTTCTTGCGCACAGTCTCGATCTCGAGCGCGTCGAAGAGGTGCACGAATCCGACGGCGTCCACCTCGGGCCACTTCTCGCTCACCTTGGCGAGGAGGTCGTCCTTGATGGCCTTCACCTTGCCCTGGCGCTCGAGCTTGCCCTTGATGAGAAGCGCGGCGGCGAGGGCTTCGCCGCCCTCCTTGCGCATGAAGTCCATCTTGTCGGCAGGCTGCGGAACGTCCTTGATGTCCTTGTCTGGCTTGCCGAGCGCGCGGCGCATCTCGATCTGGACGTCGATGATCTTCTCGACTTCCTCGTGTGCGCGCTTGAGCGCGGCGATGAAGTCCTCGTCGCTGATCTCCGAGGCGGAGCCCTCCATCATGAGGAACTTGCCGCGCAGACCCGCGTAGAGGAGGTCGATGTCGCTCTTCGCCTTCTGCTCGTGCGTGGGGTTGATCACCCACTCGCCGTCGATGCGGCCGATGCGCACACAGCCGATGGGGCCCATGAACGGGATGTCGCTGATGTGCAGCGCCGCAGAGGAGGCGTTCACGGCGAGGAAGTCGGCCTCGCGCGTGCCGTCGCTCTGGATGAGCATCGAGTTGACCTGCACGTCATTGTAGTATCCGTCGGGGAAGAGCGGACGGATCGGGCGGTCGCACATGCGGGCCGTGAGGATCTCCTTGGAGGTGGGCCTCGCCTCGCGCTTGAAGAAGCCGCCCGGGAACTTGCCGGCCGCATAGAACTTCTCGCGGTACTCGCACTGGAGCGGGAAGAAGTCGATGCCCTCGCGCGGCTCGTCAGTGTTCGTGACGGCGGTGAACACGGTGGTGTCGCCGTACGAGCATGTGACCGCGCCTGCGGCCTGCATCGCGAGAAGACCCGTCTCGAAGACAAGGTCCTGCCCGGCGATGTTGACTTTGAACTGCTTGGTGTTTTCCATGAATTTCCCTAATTAACGACGCAGGCCGAGCTTCGCGATGAGATCCTTGTACTTCGCCTCGTCCTCGCGCTTGAGGTAATCGAGGAGCTTGCGGCGGTTGTTGACCATGCGCAGAAGACCGTAGCGGGAGCTGTGGTCCTGCTTGTTGGCCTTGAGGTGCTGCGTGAGAAGCTGGATTTTCTTCGTCAGCGTGGCGATCTGGACCTCGGAGGACCCAGTGTCGCGCTCGTGGCGCTGGAACTCGGAACGGATTGCGGCTTTGTCGATCTGGCTCATTTTGTTCGAACTTTCTGTTGTTACTCTAGCCTGCGCCCATCCGACTCCGCCCGAGGCGTGCGTAGAGCAAGTTCGAACATCCGCAGGAACTGGCGGACGCCCGCAACGGGGAGAAATCTCCTAAGACGGTCGCAGGAATGTCGGATAGTGTACTAAAAGCCGCCGCGAAAGTCAATGGGTAAAATCGGAAAAATGATTTTTCGAGAACCACATACGCAAAATTGTACGCAAAGATATGCTAGTTGACTTCAATGCGCGGCCTCGGCAACCTCCAGCACTCCGTCCGCCCCGGCAGGGACCTCCACAACGAGGGCGCGGCGATCTGGGATGTATTCAAACTTTGCGGGCGCGCCGCCGAACTTGACTTCGCTCGGCTTCGCGACGCGCGTCACCACGACCTTCGAAGGCGCCTTCGGCCACGCCGCAATGCGGCAGCGCAGCGCCCCGTTCGCAGACTCCAGCGCTTCAACGTTTCCGGCCGCATGCACAAGCGCCGGCGCGCCGCCCTCGCGCGGGAGAGCGCGCAGCGAGTAGAACGGCACGCCCACGTATTCGGCAAAGTTCTCCTGCACAGTGCCGGGATTGATTGGAATCGGAAAACGCGTCTGCCGCTCGAGGTTCCACGAGTCGGGCAGAAGACCCACAAAGCGCGGCTCGTCGCTCGTGTGGTTCTGCCGCGCGCCAGAGACCGTAATGCCAGCCGCGACCGTGCGCCAGAACTCTCGCGCCTTGGCATTCGTCTCGATCCGCGCGAAGTCCCACAGCGCGGCGGAATACACAAGCCCGCACCATTGCACCGGACGCCCTATCCAGTTCGGCGCCACCCAGTGCGTGGCGCCCATCACGGCGCACGTCGCGTACATGCCCACCGGCTTCACACCTTCGCCGAAGTCGAACGGCGGCGGCATCAGATACACCATCGAGAGCCCGCCATACGCCCAGTGCCTCGCCTCGCGGAGATAGGCGGGATCGGGCTTTAGCATGTAGGCGAGCGTGTAGATCCGCACAAGGTGCGCCGAGGCCATGATGTCCGGCGTATGGAGCGGCATCTCCCACGGCTGCGCGCCGCGCGGCACAGTGCCGTGGTAGAGCGCCGTCGCCTTGTCCACAATTGCGAGCGTCTTTGCAATCTCCGTCTCGTCTCCGCTCCAGACGGCGGCGGAGAGGAGTCCGTCAAGCGCCATCGCAGTGTAGCCGTTGCAATGGTCTGCGCCAAGCGTCGCGCCGAAGTCGGGCCTGCCTGGCTGCGGCTTCCAGACGCGTTTGCCGTTGGCAAGCGTGACGTTGGCGCTCTTAAGCTCCGCGTTCTTGCGCGCAAGCCACGCCGACACGTTGCCCGCCACGAGCACTGGCGCAGGACGGCGAACGTGCGAAACTCCGGTGAATCCAACTTCGCCCTTCGGCACTGATTTGAGAACCTCGGCGGAGGTGGAACGAAGGCGCGCGGTAAGCGCCTTCTCGCCCTTCGACTCGCGGTCGATCGCCGCCGCGAGATGCTGCATGAGAACGGGCGCGTCCGCGACGAGTGACGACTTGAAGTTCCCTCCGATGGCGTGCTTGAACTTCACGCCTTCGCGAATCGCCGAATCGAGCCAGCCGTGCGCAAGCTGTTCAAGCGCGGCGGTTGAGTCGATCTTGTCGGGCGGCGGCAGAGACATGGGAGACCCCGAGAAGCACTTCTCGAGCGCGTCGGCCACGCTCGCCCCCTCGCCTGCACGAAAGCCTATTCTGTGACGTACCTCGCGGAAAGGCACTGCCGCATACACGTCGAGCTCGGACTCTGCACGCGCCAGACCCACCGCAGGCGCCCAGAACGCGAGCAGATGACCTCCGCTCTTGAAGAGACGGTCAGGCGTGTCGAACACCGTTGCGCACAACGACGGCCCCGCCTTCCGCGCCTTCTGTGCCTCAATCCACAGCGCAGCGAGCCAGCTGCCCTCATTCGTGAAAACCGCCAGCGGCGCGCTCAGGCGGTACTCGGCCGGTATCATGCGGTTGTGCTCGTGCGTGCGGATTTCCTTCGTGTTGGACGACGGCTCGTCGTCGAGGTACTCCACGCCCGCGAGCATCGCCTGGTGTTTGTGTCCGCTCGAAGCGCGATCAACGAAAAGCGTGAGCGCCGGCACATGCAGCACCTTCACCGGCTCGTCGTCGCCCTTGCGCGGCCCTGCGACGATCTGCGTCTCCACAAGAAGCGATCCGTCGATCTTCGAGATCTCGAACCTCCGCCTGAGTACCCACCTGCGTCCATCGGCGTCAATAGCCTGCGCCTCGGTCGAGAGCGATCCGCCGTCCAGCACGGCAGTCATCTTCACATTCGACCAGTCAAGCGTACGCACCTTGCCCGCCTTGTCCACGTAAACGAACGGCTCCTCAGGCAAGTTCTCCACCGTCTTGCCGCGCGCGATGAACCGGAACGCGCCGATGCGGTCGGGATCGTGGCGCAGCTCCCATCCAGCGCCCTTCACGACGAGCGGTGTGGAAGCCGGGATCACAAGCGGTGCGGCCTGCTGCGGCACATAGCTCCAGAGAGGCGCGCTGTATTCGATCGAGATCGTCTTCACGGTGTATTTGTCGGCTGAGCCCTGCGTTCCCGGGGGATCGAGGCGAAACCTGCATTCGCCGCGCATTGGGAACGGGACGCTGAGCTCCGTTTCGAATCTTGTGTACGGCGCCTTGCCTACGGGACGCAGCCGGCACGACCATTCCTCGTTGAAGCCGCGCTTCGCTGTGCAATAGAAAAGCTGCCAGGAGCGTTCGTTCGTCGTGGGCGCGCATGTCATTGCGAAGCGCGTGCGCTTAATGTTGGCCGGCGCCGCAGGAAGCTTCTGCATCGGCCCCACGAACCACGGGTCTTCGCCCGTCACCATGAACGACAGACCTTCCGCCGAAGACGACACGTCGGTCACTTCGTGCGGACCTCCCCATCCGTGCGGCTTAGTGAAGTCAACTATCGTCGTCTCTGCGCCAAAGCCCGTCCACGCGAACACGCCGCAGAATGCCATCGCCGCCACTAGGCTGCGCACTTTTCCTGTGTTTATTGACCTGTTCATCTTCGCTTCTCCTTCTCTGGATGTTCTGTAAAACTCATCACGGCGCATTTGTGAACTGCCCTCCCAACGAGAGCATCTTGACTGCCGGGGGGATGAGATCCGGCTCTGACGTGCACAGGTTCCCCTGGCGCACGCGGATCTCGCCCACGCCCACGGGCGGCGAAGTGAGGACGAGATCGTTCGCCCCCGTCTTCTCGACAACCGCCGCCCCCAGCAGGTCTCTGCCCGAAATCCGCACCGGACCATTCCGCGTGTCGATGAGAAGCGCACTCCCCGTCGCCCACTTGACCTTCCCCGCCAGCACCGCATTCGCCGCCGGCAGATTCTCGCCGAATAAGCCCAGCTTCGCCTCGCCCGCCACATGAATGGACGCACTCCGGCCCACCGCGCCCGCATCCTTCACCAGCAGGCATCCCCCTTCGACGCGCGTCACCCCCGTGTACGTATTCGTCGCCAGAAGGACAAGCGTGCCGTATCCCGCCTTCGTGAGGCCACCGCCACGCGACGCCGGATCCTCCGCCAGCACGCCCGGCAGCTCGGCCCACGCGTCAAGCCCCACCTCGATGCGCGCGCCTCCAGACTGAATCCGCGTCGCGATCGTCGGCTCGATGAACGGAACACACCGCCGCATCCCCTCGTACGTCGCCAGCGTGCCGCCGTTGAAGTTGACGGTCGCGCCCACCACGCCCTTGACCTTGATGTCGCCGAGCACAAGGCGGCCGTCGCCCTCGAGCGTCACGCTGCAGTTCCGGCAGGTCGCGGCGCGCCCCATCGAAAGATGCGGCGTCGCGAAGTAGCCTGTTCCTCCCACACGCAGATGCCCTACGCCTTCTTCGCCCACATACACGCACGCCTGCGGGTTGACCATGTGGAACGAACCACCCGTCAGGTTGTACCAGCCGACGTCGCCCGGATAGCGTCCCAGCACGGCAAAATTGTTCAGCCGCACCACGCCGCCCGTCTGGTTGACGATGCCCCGGCAGCTTTCGTGCGGAACGTTCTCCAATTTCGGACAGCAGCCAATCTGCATCATGCTCCGGTTCGTCGTGAGGTCCAGGACGCCACCCGCGATATCAAACACCTCCGGGCGTTCCGCGCTACCATGCAGTAGAAGACAGTTGCGAAGCATGGGAGGCGGACGGTACGTGCGGCGTTCGGTACCGCCCGCCCGCACGGACGCATTCGTACTCCATGCGTAGGCCGCGTCGCCGTCCGGTTCGCCGTCCGTGCGGAAACGCGCGCGCCGCAGCAGACCTCGGTTCCACAAGGCGTAGTCGTCCGGCGTCCAGTCCGCCCGCTCGTCATACGCCCCGCAGAACGGCACGCCGAGGTCCACCCAGCACGCCAGCGTGCGCAGTTCGGAATCAGTGAGACCGGGAGCATGCCCCTTGTCGAGCTTATCGGTGAAGAGGCGGCTCTTGCGCGAACCGCGCCAGTTCGGAGGCACAAGGGAGGCCGTGCTACCGTTGTCGATCCAGTTGAGCATCGGATGCGCACAGTCGCCCACCCAGGCGTTTTCCCACCACCTGGCGTTTCCGCCGTATTTCTTCGCGAGCGCCTTGTCGTCCAGACGCGCATGCGTGAGGCTGAGGTAGGACTGCGTCCACCAACGCTTCGCCTGCGGATCGCGCACACAGACGGACGTCAGGTCGGGAATCTTGTCGTTCATCGGATTGTGGCAGCGCACGCAACGTCGGTCGAGGATCGGCTGCACTTCACGCGGGAAACTGAAACCGTCCTTTGCGGGCGGCAGCGTGGCGCGAGCAATCACGTGATGCTCCATGCGGTAGTCGGGCGCGTCGTTGAGCGACTCGTGGCAACCCACGCAGCTCGCCACCTCGCCAGGCTGCAGCACGGTCCAGCTGCGCATCGTCTGCACCATGCGCCCCTTCTCGTCCAGGAGCTGCAGATAGAACGGCGTGCGCGCGGGCAGGTTCACCGCCACGGACCCGTCCTTCGCCACGGGCACTTCCCCGAGCACCTTCTTGATGAGCCATGTGCTGTTGCCGAGTCCGGGCGGCGTGGCGTTCATCGCGAATCCGCCCGGACCGCGCACCACGCTGCGGCCGACGCCAGCGGGACGGTACGAGAACGACACCACGCGCATCGACTTGACCGTGCCGCGCGCAACGCCCTTCATCGATTCGCCGCGATAGACGTCGGCAATGGTGATCGTGCCGGTCTTGAGCGATTCGTCGGGACGCACCGAGCTGCGTGCCGGCAGGTTGCGCACGCGCACGGGGATGGGGCGTCCGCACGAGATCTTTCCGTCCTGCGCCACCAGCACTTCGCGCGCCCCATTCACGTCGGTCCACACGAGACCGAAGTCGCGGTCGGGCGGCACGCCCTTCGTGCGCCGCAGATGCGTGACCACCACGCTCTCTTCGTTCACCGGATACGGGAAGCAGTGGATCGCGCCCTGCTGCCCAAAATTGCCGTCGCGCTTCACGAACTGGGCGCGCCGGAGCGGCGCCAGCTCCCAGCAGCCCGCAGTCTCCTCGCGTCCCTCGCGCGGATCGAACCGCATGAGCTCGCCCGGCTCCCACGAGTGGTGGCCCGTGCCGAGCGCGAAGAAGAGCGGGCTGCCCGGCACCATGCGCGCCTGCAGGATGCAGTTCGGGAAATAGGAGTTGCCGCCGTAGAGAGCGCGCTGGTAGGTGCCGTCTGGATTCATCGAGAAGACCGGCTGCGTGTAGATCTGGCCGCGGTCGTTGTACTCCCAGCGCATGTAGAGCACGCGCCCGTCGTCCGCGAGCGTGGGGAAGTAGTTGTTCACCTGGTCGTAGGTGATGCGCGTAATGTTGGAACCGTCCGCCTCGCAGCGGTAGAGGTTGAACACTTCGTTCCACCAGCAATCGACAATCTGCCCGCACCGCGTGGAGTTGAATAGGATGCGCCCGTCCGGAAGAAAACAACCCTCGATGTCGGCCGCGCCGAGACCGAACGTGAGCTGCTTGACCTCGCGCGTCGCGAGATCCATAGCGTAGAGGTGGAAGTCGTCACCCCTATCGCTCGCCTTGAACGAAAACAGCAGTCGCTTCCCGTCGGGCGAGACGTCCACATCGCGGTAGCAGCCCTCCTTAGACGACAGGAGCGTCGTCTCCTTCCAGAGTCCGTCCGGCTGGTATTCGGCAAGACAGAGTGACGACCCGATCGCGCGGTACGAGCGCTGCTCAAAGGCGTCGGAAAGTTCGGAGAGATGCAGGAACGTACTGCGTTGTCCCAGCACGTAATGACGGCAATACACCCACGTCTTCGACATCGCCACAACCGGCTTCAGGCGTTCCGTGCGGCGTTCGAGCTTTTCGGCCCGCCAGGCGGCATGCGTCATGTTGGTCGGGATAGGGCCGTCCTGCGCGATCCAGGCGGACTCCATTTCATCCGCCGGACCCTCTGCCCCTACGCAGAGGAACGTTACCACGCACATTAGGAATGCACCGACAATTCGTTTCACACCAAATCCCCCAGACTGGACATGCAATTTCTCTCTCATCGCATCCCTCCTCAATCATCTGCAGGCGCTACGATCAGCTTGTAGAAGCCGCGCTCTCCACACCTAGGCACCGTAATAGTCTTCACGCCAGTCTCGGCGGCCTGCACCGCGCCGGTCGTCCCCGCCGCCCCGCCGACATTTCCTCTGGAGAGTTCCGTGCCGTATTTTACGGAATACCAAAGCCCGGCAATCACCTTCACATCAAAGACGGCTCCGTCACCCTCAAGCCTGAACGACGCGCCGCCGTCCATGGCCAGCTCTGGCTTCACCTTCACACCGTCCACAACGCCTTCGGGATCAAGGGCAAGCGCAACCGACACGCCCTTCTCCGGCGTCACGAACGCGCCCGTGATATCCGTCCCACCAAATACGCCTTCCTTCGCCGTGGCGTTCGCATTGATCCGCAGCGTGCCGCCGTAGCGGTCTGCGCAAAGGCGCTTCTCCTCAGGGAAAGACTCCACCTCGATCACGCCGCCGTCCTCAAGCACAAGATGCGCATTGACCCCTAGCGCAGCGATCTTCGGCGTGATGAGCGTTCCCTTCACGTTGATCTTCGCCGACAAGCCGTCGAGGAACACGCCGCCTCCAATCCTCCAGGTTTTTCCCGCCGGAACGGTCGCCGTATAGCCGTTGTTGACGTCGAGAATCCCGTTCGTCTGGTTCGTGGTGATCGTCGTGCCTATGGCGACCGTCTTGAACGCAAGATCGAAGGCGCCGGCGAATGCCAGCGACGCGGACAATGCCGCCGCTCCAACGGCAGCTAGGATTTTTCGATTCATGTCTGCCCCCCCTTGCACGTCTATTTTCACCTGATGTTATTTCTTGTTTTTGTTGCGCGGATATTATCCCATATCCGCCACGGGCGCGCAAGCGTGAAATCCATTTTGCCGCCGTGGCTTCTCGGATTCGACGTTAATGAACGATGATTTTCACCTTGCCGTCCACGCGTCTTCCGTTCACGCGGCGACCGTCGGAGAGCGCGATGTTTTCGAACGAGACGTCCTTCCACTCGTCGGGACATCCCCTGAAGAACTCTGGCTTGCCGTTCACGTCGTGCGCCATCATCTCCATCACCGCCGCACAGGCGGAGAGAAGCCCGTCCATGTCGAGTATCTCGTGTCCAAGGTGCCGTCCGTCCTTGCCCAGCTTGGGGGTAGAAGACACAAACTGGCAGAATCCCGGCTTCCACGCATAGCACCGCGGCGCATGTCCGGGGTTGGTGAAGTACTCGTCGAAATCGTGCAGCAGCTTCACCGCCTGCGCGGGACGCCCGGCGTGGACGTTCAGCACCGCCGCCCATGGCACGCACCAGCCGGTCCACGCGCGCGTGCCGCGTATGTCCCACGTCTCGTAGGTCTTCTTCGCCGTAGTGGCGGTCGCCGGGTCGGCGAGGTCGAAGATGTCGAACGGGAAGAGCCCCGCGAGGTGCGAGTGGTGTCGGTGCGACTCGCTGAACGGACGGTTCTCGAAGAGCAGGATTCCGCCCTTCTCGTCGTCGATCGCGGCAAGGGGCAGACGCTTCTCCACGTCAAGCCACATCGGATCGGGCGTTTCGCCGAGCATCGCGGCGGCGGCGATCAGGTTGCGGGCGAGACGGTGCGCGGCGGCGAGCTGGAAACTCGGATTGCGTCCCACGGCCGTCTCGAAGGTTGCGCCGCCCCATTCCGGCGAGGGGCCCGTCGGGAACGCGAGTGCGCCCCTGCCGTCCTCCACCATCATCGCGCGATAGACGCGCATCGCGCCTTTCATGAAGTCATAGGCGTCGCGGCGGAGGAAGTCCACGTCGCGAGAATACTTCACGTAGCGGAACATCATGTCTGCCACCCACGCGGTCGAGCCGTGGTCGATCGTGCCGGTCCAAAACCCGCCGATGTTCACGCCCCGGTCGTCCACCGAGTGCGGCAGCACGTAGCCATCGACGTCCGCGAACTTGCGCGCGTTGTCGCGGAGACGCTCCCGCCAACCGAGGACCATGCGGAAGAGCGGCATCATGTTCGCGAAGTGTCCGCCGCGATAAGCAGGCGAGTAGCACTCCTGCACGTTGATGTTGAAATGGTAGTCCGAACTCCACGGCGCGATGTAGTTGTCCTCAAGCCACGCGCCCTGGAGACCGCACGGCACGCCGTCCGGATCGGTCATACAGCCGAAGCAATACATGCCGTAGTCGAAGAGCCCCTGAACGACGGGATCCGGCACCTTCACGCGCGCACCCTCCGCCCAGAACTTCGTCCAGTGCGCTGCGGATTCCGCGCGCACCCGCGCGAACGGTAGGGTCACGCGTCCCGCGTGACCGCGGGCGAGCGGGACGCTCGCCCCTACCGAAATTCCCCTCCACGTCCGAACCAACAGCTCTCCGCCCTTCAGTTCATACGCGAGCGTGACGGATTCATCGGCGGGTAATTCCCAAGTGAAACCATTTGCGCCGTACTTCGCCGGCTTGAACGACAATTTGCCAAGCTCTTCTTTGACGGCTGGCTGTTCCATGCAATGGATCGCCTTCGCCTCGCAATTCACTCCTTCGGGCAGCTTGATGGCGAAGACGTGGCTCGCCTTGCTCATCGCGAGTTCCGCGCGGCAGGTGCGTCCGTCCAGATCGAAGTCGATCGTGCCAATGCCGGTCTTCACATCGAGCACGCCACGACGCAGCGTCGCACCAGGGATTTTCAGCACAACGCGCCCGAGCGGAAGCATAAACGGATTGCGCGGTTCGCCGCGCGGCGTCACTTTCTTGAAGAGGCCGAGGAGACGCGCCTTGTCGCCCTTCACGATCGCGTCGGTGATGTTGGTGTAGCTCTGCTCCTTCGTCCAGCAGTATCCGCCGCGATGGTCCCAGAGGTCGCCGCGTCCGACGGTGAGTTTGAGGGTATCGCCGCCGCCCCATGCGAGCACGCCCATCACGCCGTCCGCGAAGCGCATGCCCTCCTGCGGCGTCTCGTCGCCGGTCGGGAACAGCCATTCCAGCGGCTTCGCCTTCTTTTCCACGAGATCGTTCCACGTACACGGGCGCAGAACCCGCGGATCGAACGAGTAGTCGCACCGCTTGCCGTCGAGCCAGACGCTGGTCTTGCCGTCCTTGAGCGTCGCCACGACGCATTGGGGACGCCCGCAGGTGAACGGCTGGCTGTGCCCACCCACGCGTTCGCCGCGACAGTAGAAGCGGGGACGGTCTGGCCAGGTGTCGATGAGCCAACCGTCGCATCCGCCCGTCGTGTTGTCGATGAGGCGCCCGCCGGTCTTGTTGAGAACGACCCAACAGGCGAAGGTGAAACCCTTCGAATAGTCTGCCTCCTTCACGACGTTGCACGTATCGCCGGGTGTTGGCACGCCGCCCCACACGAGTCCGTCCCGCGCGATGGTCCCTGCGGCGCTGGAGGCGTCCTTCGCATACGCGGCTGCCTCCGCATCAGAGATCACGCGCGAAAACACCCGTGCGTCAAGAAAGCGTCCATCCAGCTTGTATGTGCCCTTCGAAGTGATTCCGAACGACACCGGCAGGCCCTTCTCAATGGGCACCTGTCCCTGTGCGCCCAAAGCGAGGCAAGCCAACGCCGCTGCCGTCGCAATCATCCGCAAGCCCCCACGTCCCCAGCTGCGGATTTCACCGAAACAACTTGAATCTCTTATCGTTTGCATGGCGCGTATTGTACCACGCCCCATCGCCCTACGCAAGAGAAACGGTCTGGTGAATTTTGGTCAACCCTGTTCTAGAAAGAGAATTAATTGCCGCTTTTCGACGACATCAGGAGCTGGGCCGTTTCCGCAAGGCGAACAAATTCCGCGCGCCAGCCGTCCTCGTCGCGTCCCCGTGCCGCGCGCGCACGCGCAATCAGCGACTCGTAGGAGGCCGAACCCTTGTGGGGCGAGTCTTCAAGCAGCAGCGCAAGCTCCACCACCGCCGAGGCAAAGCGGAACGATTCGGACGGCGTGTTCGGCGTGATGGCCGCCGCCGTCACGGGCAAGTCCATCCGCGTGCTCGTGTCTGCGTCCGGCAACTTGTAACGCAGCTTCACGGTCAGCAGCTCGGCGCTGCCGACGGGTGTCTGCTTCTGGTACTTGAGCGGGTCTACGTTCGCCACCGTGCTCGTGGAGCCGACGGGCACGAGTTCGTAGAACGCCGTCATCGAATGGCCGCTGCCCATTTCGCCGGCGTCCTTCTTGTCGTCGTTGAAGTCCTTTGCGGCCAGACGGCGGTTCTCGTAGCCCAGAAGCCGGTACGCGCCCACCTGCGCCGGATTGAACTCCAGCTGCAGCTTCACGTCCTTCGCCACGGTGAGCATCGTACCGCCGAACTCCGTCATCAGAACCTTCTTCGCCTCGAGCACGCTGTCGAGGAATGCATAGTTGCCGTTGCCCGCATTCGCCAATTTCTTCATCATCGCGTCCTTGTAGTTGCCGTATCCGACGCCCAGGACGGTGAGGAACACGCCCGTTTCGCGCTTCGTCGCGATGTAGCGCTCCAGCTCGGAGGGGTTGTTGATGCCGATGTTGAAGTCGCCGTCCGTCACCAGCACCACGCGGTTGTTCTTTTTCTTGTCGAAGTTCTTCATCGCCTGCTCGTAGGCGAGCTGGAGGCCCTCGCCGCCCGACGTGCCCCCACCTGCGCGCAGCTTGTCCAACACGCCGCGAATCTTCGCCTTGTCCGCGCCCGAAGTCGCGGGCAGCTCCACCTGCACGCCGCTCGCGTAGGAGACGATCGCGACGGAATCCTCCGCGCGCAGCTGGTCCGTCAGGAGCCGCAGCGCCTGCATAAGCGTCGTGAAGCCGCCGTTGTAGGACATAGATCCGGACTTGTCGATCAAGAACACGAGGTTGCACGGCGGGATGGACTCCTTGGGGATGCGCTTCGCCTGCACGGCCACGCGCAGGAGCTTGTGCGCCGCGTTCCACGGGCAGGCGCCCAGTTCGCACGCCACCGCTACCGGCACGTCACCCGTCGGCCCCGCGTAGTCGTAGGGGAAATAGTTCACGTATTCCTCAATGCGCACGGAGTCCTTCGGCGGCAGGCGCTTCGACTCCGTCAGGTACCGGCGCATCGTCGTGTAGCTCGCCGTATCGACATCCAGGCCGAAGGTGGAGAGCGGGTTCGTCTTCACCTCGCGGAAATTGTTCTCCTTGAACTCGGCGAACCGTTCGCGTCCGATTGCATCTGCGGCTGGCGCAACAGACTCCGCAAGCGGCACACCGGCCGTGGAAAGGTATCGCATGCCGCTTGAATACCCGTCCGTCGCTAGGCTTCCGCGCACACCCACAGACCTGTTCGCTTCTCGACGTCCCTCCATGAACAAAGGAGTCGCTTCGACGTCGTGGTATGTCGGCGAAAAGGAACATCCCGCCGCGATGATCCCCACGACGGCAATAGTTCCCACAAAAGCAATTGTCAATGTTAGTAGTTTTTTCATTTGATCGGTCCTTTCACAATGTCGTGCAGGAGGTCCACCAGCCACGAGACGGTTGCCGACGCCCATCTGCCCGTGGTGGACATTATAGCAATTTCAAAGTTTGTTTGTAAAGGTGGCAAGTTTCTTGGGAATGCTGAGGGGACTATCCCCATGGAATGGGCACGGGGGGACAGTCCACATAGGCGTCAAACCCTAGTGCATTCGCGACGAATGACGGCTGCGACGTATCTTTGCGCATCATCGCTAAAACCAGAACAGATCGTTATTGTGTCGGCACTCGCCTTGTTTGTCAGTCTGATGACGTTGCTCATCGACTGGCCATGTCGTCCATAGGAAATCGATTCATCTTCCGCCACCTTCGTATCGCGGTTGTATGAGAAGCTGCGCGTTCTCCCGAATGGACCAACGCCGGTGAAGTAGCGTCCGTGACCAGCGGAAAGCGTAAGGACGCGCACCATGCCGTCGCTCTCCGTGGTCATCGTCAGATGCTTAGGCGGCGGCACGGAAAGAATCGAGCCGGCCTCGTCAATCTCGTCGCTGACCTCCAGCAAATCTTCCTCAGCAACTATTTTTCCGCAATGCGGGCATCGATAAGCGCTCATCATCGTCTTTCCCTTTCCTTCATGGCTTTTTCACTCCCTTTGCAGACTCAGTATCTCACGCGCGGCCAAGCCTAGCGCATCGCCGTCCGACTGCAGAAGCGCCATTGCGCCGTCAAGCCGCCGCCGCGCCGCCGCGCGAGCATCTTCGCTTCCCAGCCACTGTTCCAGTCGCCCCGCCACCGCCTCTGGCGTGAAATCCTCCTGCAGCAGCTCGGGCATCGGCGCCTCGCCCTCGCCGCCGCTCTTCTCCCAGATGACGTTCGCAAGCCCTATGTGGCGCACGCCCGTTATCACGCGCCGCGCAAACCACGCGAGAAGCGGCGACACCGCGTACACCAGCACCGTCGGGCAGCGCGCAAGCGCGGCCTCGAGAGTGGCCGTTCCGCTGGCCACCACGGCGCATGTGGCGCGTCGCAGAAGATCCCGCGCGCCGCCGCGCGTCACCTCGCATTCTTCGCCAGCCGCGCCAAGAATTCTTCGTATCTCCGCATCCGCCCTTTCGTTTGCCGCCGGAATCACCACGCCAAGTCCTTCCGCCGAGCCCTTCGCGCGCAGAATCGCGAGCGCCTTGAGAAGACGCGGCAGATGGCGGCGTATTTCGCCGATGCGCGAGCCGGGCAGAACGGCGAGCGTACGCTGCGGCGTTCCTTCAGCCGTATGAGAGTTCTTCGCCTCGGCGGCAAAGACGTCCGCCATCGGATGGCCGATGAACTTCGCGTCAAGCCCCGTCCCCTTGAATAGCGCCGGCTCGAACGGGAAGAAGCACAGCAGCTTCGTGAGGGACGCCGCTATGCGCGGAATACGGCTCTGGTGCCACGCCCACACCTGCGGGCACACAATGTGCACCGCAGGAATGCCGCGCGCCTTCGCAAAGGCCGCGAGCTTCAGGTTCAGCCCGGGATAGTCGATCGTCACCACCACGTCCGGACGCCACCGCTCGATCACGCCCTTCATAGTGCGCGCCACCCGCAGGAAGTACGGCAGCCTCTTCAGGACTGGCCAGAACCCCATCACCGCAAGGTCTCCCGTGCGGAACCCCTCGGTGTCGTATCCGGCGAACTCGATCTCCTGCCCGGCCAGCGTCTTCAGGGATTCCTTCAGGCGCTCCGCGTAGATCACGCCGGACTCCTCGCCGGCCAGAAGGAGAACCTTCATCGCCCCCGCTCCGCAGCCTCAGTCGAACACGAAGCTCTGCCCTGGCACAGGCGCCACGGCGGACGGGCATCCATGCTCCTTCAGGAGCGCCGCCATCGCGGACACCTTCTCCGGCTCGCCGTGAACGGCGAACGCGCGCTTCACGTTCGACTTGACTCCGTCGAACCAGTCCATAAGCCCGTTCTTGTCGGCATGCGCGGAGAGCGCGTTGATCGTGTGCACGCTCGCCTTGAGCGCCACCTCCTCGCCGAGGATCTTTATCATGTCGCCGTATTCCGCCTCGACGATCCTTCGCCCGAGAGTGTTCTCCGCCTGGAAGCCGACAATCAGCACGATGTTGCGCGGATCGGGCGCCACCTGCTTGAGGTGATGCAGCACGCGTCCGCCTTCGCACATTCCGCTTGCGGCTATGATGATCATCGGCCCGCGCAGGTCGTTGAGGGCCATCGACTGCTCGGGCGTCTCCACGAACTTGAGACCGGGGAAGTCCAGCGGATTCACCCCCTGCTCCAGCAGACGGCGCGCCTCGGGGTTGTAGCATCCGGTGTGCTTCTCGTAGATGCGCGTTGCCTTCTGCGAGAGAGGCGAGTCGATGTACACCGGAATCGGATAGATGCGCTTCGCGGCGAGCAGACGGTTGAGGTAGTAGAGAATCTGCTGCGTGCGGCCCACAGAGAATGCGGGGATGAGCAGCTTCGACTTCTGGCGCACGATCTGGTCGAAGAACGCCTTCAGGCGGCCCTCGACGTCCTCCTCGGATGGATGGAGACGGTCGGCGTATGTGGACTCGATGAGCAGGATGTCCGCACCCTGCGGGTACTCGTAGTGGTTGATGATGGGCTGGTTGGGCTGGCCGAGGTCGCCGCTGAAGAGCAGACGATGGCTGTGGCCCGTGCCGCCGTCTATGTCAAGCTGCACCAGGGCAGAGCCGAGGATGTGGCCGGCGTTGTAGAATGTGAGCGTTATGCCCTTGAATATCTCGCGCGGCTCGCGCATGTGGATCGGCACCATGTGCGTCATTAGAGCGTCCACATCCTCCTCCTCGTAGAGCGGCTCGAAGAGGTGCTTGCCCTGCGCGCGGCGCTTCTTGTTCACATACTCGAGGTCGCGCCTCTGGAGGAAGCAGGAGTCCTTCAGCATCACTGAGCAGAGATCTGCCGTTGACTGCCTTGCGAACACCTTTCCGTTGAAGCCGTGGCGCACCAGCTGCGGCAGGTTTCCGGAGTGGTCGATGTGCGCATGCGAGAGGATCACCGCGTCGATCTTCGCGGGATCCACCGGCATGTTGCGGTTCTTCTCGAACGCCTCCTTGCGGTGGCCCTGGTAGAGGCCGCAGTCGAGAAGAATGCGCTTGCCGTTGGCCTCCACGAGATGCATGGAGCCGGTGGTCGTCTGTGCAGCGCCGTAGAACGTGATCTTCATGGTATTTCGCTCCTTCCTTGCCTATTGGCTTAGATGACAACAGCCTAAAATCATCACCATCGACACAATGTCATGGCAGCGAACTGCCGCTACACCTTGATGACGTTTGTCTCGAGCGCCTTGCCCTTCACGCCGTAGCTCGACACGGGCGTCACCAGGAAGGCAGCTTCCTTCGCGTCCCCTGCCAGCACGGTGCGCGGCAGCAGGCACTCCACCGGCGCGGTCGCATCAGGATCTTTCAGTGAGCGGTGGTAGCCCGGCGCGACAACGCGCGAGAGAACCGCGCCTTCGGCAGCGCCCTTGAGCGCGATCTCGTACTCGTACACGCGCGCCTTCGCGGCGAGCGCCGCAGGGAACTCGATCTTCAGCACGGGCGGCTTCGCCTTTGCAGGCGGTGCCGCATTGGCGGCAGGCGCGGCCTTGACCGATGCCACGGCCTTCGCCTGCTCGGGAAACGCCGGCGCGCCAAGCACGGCGGCGCGCTTCTTGAACTCGAACGGACGGCTCTCCGCGACGGGCAGCGGCAGCACCCAGTCGTCGCCCAGCGACGCATCGCGCGAGAAGTCGCGGCGCACGATCTGCACATGGTCGCTGAACACGCTCACGAGCATTCCCTGGCGGTTGTCGAACGTCTTCTGCGCCGGCATGAGCGCGCCCTTGCCGGCGTTGGCGTACGGCCCCTTCCCAATAGCGAACCGGCTCGTGTAGCGAAGCGACGCCGTGCCGATCGAAGTGAACGCGCCCTGCCAGACGCTGCGCTCGTCGGTGAGGATGTAGTGCGAGTGGCCGGAGAAGGCGATTGCGTTCGGACGCTTGGCTAGCGCGCGCATCACGCGGCCGTCGTCGCGTCCCCAGGCCTCCGGACCATAGCACGTGCCGCTAGGATGCGGATGCTGCACATAGAAGAAGGGCTGAGACGGATCGAGCTTGCCGCCGTTCGCCGCAAAGAACTCCTCCACGCCAGCGATGCCGATCTCGTCCTTGCCGCGGCAGTGGTCCGCCGTCCAGTGCCCGCCCACGAAGGAGTAGCCGTTCACGGTCTTCAGCCACACCGGCTCGAACGGCTCGTGCCAAATGCGCTCCCAATTGCCCTTGTAGTCGCTGCGCAGAACCTTCGCGGCGCGCACTGCGGCGTCGGGGAACACCTTCTCCGCGAAATTGCCGTACTTGAAGCCCTCCCAGTCGTGGTTGCCGGTCACGAAGAGACGCGTGACCTTGCGCCCGTCGGGCGCGCAGTCGTTGGGGAACACCGAGAACCACGCCTTCGCCACTGCCTCCATCTCTCCGACCATGCCATGGTCTGCTATGTCGCCCGCGATCATCACGGCGTCAACGCCCTGGTCGCGGAACCATTCGAGCGTGTGGATGAACGTGGTGCAGTCATTGGGCTCGTATAGCCCCTTGCCGTCGTTTGAAAGGCGCACATGCACGTCGCTCACCACGCCGAAGCGCAGCTTTGGCGTGCCGTCGCAGCATGTGCCAGTGAAGATGCGGCAGCCGCTAAATGCGCCGAGAGCGCCGAAGGCGCCGCCGATGAAGAATCTGCGTGAAACGTTCATTGTCATTCCCTCCTAGAAGCCGAGGTCTTCGTCCACAAGCACCACCTCCGCGGCGATGCCAGTGGGACGGCGGTCGAACACCACCGTGACCTTGCAGATGCGGTCAGGCGAGTCGCAGTCGGCGCACCTGCCGGTGAGCGCGCACGGCGTCTGCTTGCCGAGGCGGCGGCAGTTCGGCGGGCACGCGCAGCGCTTGATGCGCGCGATCGCGTCGTCGATGCCGCCCTCCACGATCTTGTTGCGTCCGATCACGTACATGACCTTCTTCGGGCCTCCCACCGACGCCGCAACGCGGTTGCCGTTGCCGTCGATGTTCACGATCCTGCCGTCCGCTGTGAGCGCGTTTGCGCTGAGCAGGAAGAGATCCACGTCGCTGCGCCTCTGCGGGGCCTTGCCCGTCTGCGCCAGCGCCTCCATCGCGCCGATCTCCTTTAGCGTCATGCTTCCGCCGCATCCGATCGTCTCGGCAGACTCGGCGACCTTCAGCACGCGTTCGCGCGCCTCCGCGCCGGTGGCGCAGCACACCACGTCGAAGCCACGGCGGCGAAGCGCCTCGGCCGTCTTCTCAAGAATTTCGTTCATGTCGTCTTCTCCTTTGGATGGGCAGCCCCCACTACGTCGCGGGCGCACGGGAAACCGTGACGCGCGCAGTAGGCGGCGATGCCGTCCGCCACGCGCTGCGCAGTGGAAGGATCCGAGAAAGTGGCCGTGCCGACGGCAACGGCCGTTGCGCCAGCGAGCATCAGCTCCACGGCGTCGCGCGGCTCGTACACGCCGCCCATCGCGAGTATCGGAAGCTTCGTGACGCGGTAGGCGTCCCACACCGCCTTCACTGCCACGGGATGCACGCAACGTCCGGAGAGGCCGCCCGTAACGTTGCCCAGCACCGGACGGCGCGTCTCCACGTCTATCACCATCGCGGGAATCGTGTTGATGAGGGCGAGCGCGTCGGCGCCGCTTTCCTCGCATGCGGCCACGTACGGCGAGACGTCCGGCACGTTGGGGGCGAGCTTCACGACGAGCGGCAGCCGCGTGGCCGCACGCACCGCGGCGACGACCTTCGCGAGCACCGCGGGGTCCTGCCCGAAGGTGTGCCCGCCGGACTTCACGTTCGGGCAGCTCACGTTCATCTCGATGGCCTTTACGGGGCTTGACGGCGACGCCGCGGCCGCAGCGTCAAGACGCTTCGCGACCTCCGCGTACTCGTCGATCGATCCGCCCCAGATGTTGACGATGAGCGGCGGCACGTTCTCCGCGCCGCACGCAGCGCCCACCGTGCGCACATAGTGCGTCACATAGTGAGCCAGAAAGGCATCCACGCCCGGTCCCTGCAGCCCGATTGCGTTCACTAGCCCGCCCAGCACCTCCACGTGGCGCGGCATCGGGTTGCCTGGCCACGGGCCAAGGCGCACGCCCTTTGCGGCGACCGCGCCGAGGCGCGAGTAGTCGATCGCGCCCACGTATTCCGGACCGTATCCGAAGGTGCCGCTCGCAGTGGCCACGGGCGTGCGCATCGCAAGCCCGCCGAGATCCACTTTCAAATCCACTTCAGAAGCTTCCATCGCAGCCCCTCCCTAACCGTCCCAGACGATGTCGGCCGCCGCGAATACCGGACCGTTCACGCAGCAGCGCGCGTTGAACACGTCGCCGTTTGGCATGCGGATCTTCTGTATGCACGCGAAGCACGCGCCGACACCGCACACCATGTGGCGGTCCATCGAAATCCAGCCCGGCATTCCTGCGGCCAGCGCGCGATCGGCAACGGCCTTAAGTAAACCATCAGGTCCGCAGGTGAAGAGCTCGAAGCGCTCGCCGGACTGTCTAAGCCCCGCGAGAGTCTCGTCGAGCGGCGCAGTCACGAAGCCCTTCACGCCGGCGCTGCCGTCGTTCGTGGCGGTGCGCACCTCCACGCCAAGAGCCTCGAAACGGTCGACGGCGAGAAGATCGTCCTTCGTTCGCCCGCCCACGAAGAGCACTGGACGTCCGCAGCCCTCGCGCGCGTCGCGCACCATGCGCTTCGCGAGGAAGTGAAGCGGCGCCACGCCGTAGCCGCCTCCCACGAGAAGGGGCGCGCCCTTGCAGGTGAGCGGGAAGCCGCGTCCAAGCGCGCCCATCACGCGCACCTCGTCGCCCTCCGCCACACGCGCAAGCGCCTCGGTGCCGCGACCGACGATCTTGTACATCACTGTGACCTCGCCGCTTTCTGCGTCGGCGTCGAACACCGAAAACGGACGCCGCAGCGCGCTCGCCTCGAGCCCAGGCACCTTCACGTGCACGAACTGGCCCGGAACGAGCGCCGCCGCGATGCGCGGCGCGCACAGCACGAGGAACCGGTATCCCGGCCCCGCCGCGCTGTGCCGCACAACCTTTGCAGCCTCGTCGGCAAGCATGCTGCCTCAGTAGTTCTGGGGCTCGATCTGGAAGTACGCCTTGGGATGCGCGCACACCGGGCACATCTCGGGGGCCTTCTCGCCCTCAATGATCGCGCCGCAGTTGCGGCACTGCCAGCGGTTCGGCCCGATGCGCACCCACACCTCGCCCTTCTCGATGTTCGCGGCGAGCTTGCGGTAGCGCTCTTCGTGGTGCGCCTCGATCTCGGCAACCTTCGTGAAGAGGAACGCGAGCTTGTCGAAGCCCTCGGCCTTGGCCTCCTCGGCGAAGCGCTTGTACATGTCGGTCCACTCCTCATGCTCGCCAGCGGCGGCGGCGAGGAGGTTGGCGGGCGTGTCGCCGATGCCGCCGAGCTCCTTGAACCAGAGCTTCGCGTGCTCCTTCTCGTTGAGCGCCGTCTCCTGGAAGATGGCCGCGATCTGCTCGTAGCCCTCCTTCTTCGCCTTCGAGGCGAAGTAGTCGTACTTGTTGCGCGCCTGCGACTCGCCTGCGAAGGCCGTCATCAGGTTCTGCTCAGTCTTGCTGCCTTTGAGTTCCATTTCCATTCTCCTGTTTCTGTTGCTGAAGTGCTGTTCGTCTGGCGTCATGCCGGACCGTCTCACATCTCCTCGAAGTTTTCCTTGCCCACGCCGCACATCGGGCAGGTCCAGTCGTCGGGAAGGTCCTCGAACGCGACGCCGTTGTTGTCGGCGGGATCATAGACGTATCCGCAGATCTTGCACACGTACTTCTTCATTTTGTTTCTCCTTTTGGTGTGCCCGCATCCAGCAGTCCGGCGCAATGCTGCGCCCACCAGACGGCAAGAATCCAGGCACGAATGAGTATATGCTATTCCGCGTCCGATTTCAAGCACCAAATTTCGGCGCGCTCGGGACGCGCGAGGTTGGTTTTAAAGTTTGAGAGTTTACTTAGCACTAGGCACTAGCGCACGATGATGAGCGTGCCGATGTTGACGAGGTAGAGCCCGTCTTCCCTGGCCTCGACCTTCAGGCCGGCGCGGTCGGAGACGAAGGTCACGCCGGCCGGCGGCGCGTTCCACTCCACAAGCCTGTCGCCGTCGCTGAAGGTTCCGGGGGCCACCCTCACCTTCACCGTCGCGCCGCTCGCGAATTCGAGCGTCTTCTTTCCCGAGTCGGTGAAGGCCGCAGTCATCGGAAGCGGCGTGGTGCGGTTCACCAGGTCTAGCGTGGAGCCGTCGAGCATCGTGCAGCCGTAGAAGAGATCATGCGCGGCCGGCCTGAACGCGCCGTGCACGTTCAGCGCGGCGGCGCCCCTGTTGTACGCGGCACCGTTCCACACCGGCTCGTAGTCGCGCACGTCGAGCGGCGAAGTGAGGTTCAGCGCGCAGCCGACCCTGAAGTCCACCGTCGACGCGTCTACTGCGACAACCGGCTGTAGCCATCCGCCGGAGACAAGGTCCACCCTGCCGTCGCGCATGGCTTTGCAGCGCAGATACAGGTATTTGCCGGCGGCGATGCCGACCGTAAGCATGTTGCCGCCGAGATCGGTGTCGCCGTAGCCATTGACGTCTCCGTACACAATGCTGCGCGCAACGTCAAGATGGGAGTTCCTGGAAAGCATGCCAATGCCCGATCCGCCCCAGCCCGTCTTTGTCATGTCGGCGGCGCTGTTACTGAGCATTCCGCCGGCAAGGCTCACGAAGTTGCGATAGGCGTAGTTTGCGCGAAGGTCAAAAGTGGCGCCCTCCGCGACTTCGATGATGTTTGAGATTCCCGGACCGAACGCCTTGAACGCGTCGCCGCTGTACGTCGTATTCGCGCCGTTGCCGTCCGGCGGCCGCGCCGTGCCTTCCGCCACAAGCGTTCCGCCGGTGTAGGTTTGCGGGGCGAAGGCGGCCACGTAGGTGCCGGCGCCATCCTTGACGAGCTTCATGTTCCCGGTGAACGCGGCCTTGTCGTTAGTCAACGTTGCGCCTTCCGCAACATGAAGATGCAGCTCTCCTGGATGCTCCTCGTCGGTCGTGGAATCAGTAACGCCGGCCTTGCCCGCCGTGACTCCAGTGAAGCCGGAAACGTCGAGGCGGCGCCCGCGCAGGTCGATGAACGCGCCGTCGCGCAGCGCCACCGCGCCGAGTCCGCGCCAGTCGCAGTCCGCCGCGAGCGCCGCATCGTCGGCAAGCATCAGCCCGGCGTATTCAAAGCCATCTGTCACGGGGAAGCTGAGCGTCACCGCGCCTGCTATGCGTATGAACGTGGATGCGTCAGGCACGGCGCCAGGCACCTCTACGCCGCCTTCCGTGACGCGCCAGTTGGCGGAATCAAGCGGCTTCCCGGCCGCGCCGCCGCCAGTCCACTCCGCTATGCGCTTTCCAACCGGCTCCACGACGAGCCGCAGATCGCCGCCCGTCCAGTCGCGCTTCACGGTCAGACTGTCCGCCGCATCGAGGCTCGTCTCGACCGCGATGTCGCCCTCCGAAAGTCCGCACCCCTTCAGCACCAGATACTCGCCCACGCCGTTGCCCGCGAAGTTGTAGCTGAGCGTTCCGCCCGGCACGAACGCGCCGTTTATCCTCTGACCAGCAGTGAGAGCGAGCGCCTCGTCTATCGCCCATCTACCGTCGCCGGAAGCGGACGTCGCGCCCTCGCACGGCATCGCGGATATCTTCACCGTGCCGCCGTTCACCGCGATGTCGCCCTTGATCGCGGTCTTCATCGTCAGCGTCCCCGTGCCGGTCTTCTCGATGTCCCAAGGCGACGTGAACGCGGTGTTGCTCAGCGTGGCGGCGGACGCCGTGGGCGCGTAGAGCACGTCGTGCGGCCCATCGAACGTCACCGTCGGCCGCGTGCACAGCGTGCCGTCTCTCGTATCCGCCACGAAGTAGATCGGCATTCCGAAATGGTCCTTCGCTGGAACGGTCCAGCCGCAGGTGGAAGAGATGTTGACCGTCTGGCCTCCGATGAAGATGCCGTAGTAGCTCTTCGTGGAGGGCGTGTTGGACCTGAACGGCCGCGCCGTCGTGAACACGAGGTTCGACACTCCGAGGCGCGGCCACGCGTTCACCGCGTACCCGATGTATCCCATGCTCATCGTGCCCGCTCCGACAATCAGCGGATCGTGGTTCCCCAGCATGTTGAACGCATCGGCGTCAATGGACCCTTCCACCTCCAGCTGATACGAGCCGCCGAACTGGTAGTCCTTGGAAAGCGTGACGCACACATTCTCGCCTATGCCGGTGAAGTTGGCGCCCTTGTTCGTGATGCGCCTCGCGCGGAACGTCGTCGGCTCCGCTGCCGCCGCCACATAGTTCGTGCAGTTCGCGGCCGCTTCGTCCAGGATTGTCGCGTCAACAACGATGTCCGCGCCGGAGAAGTCGTTGTCGCCCTTCAGGCGCAGCGCGCCGTCGGCAGCGAAGAACTGCACTCCCTGCCCGGAGAACGTCACGCCGTCGCACTCAAGCTCGCCATCAGAGCAGATGCGCCATCCGTTCGCGCTGTCGCACACTCCGCTCTTCACATAGCCCTTCACCGTGAGCGATCCCGAGCCGCCCTTTCTGAACAGCGTGCTCTTCGGCGCGGCGAAGCCGCCGCCTAGCGTAACGTTGAACGAACCCATGTTGTACACGACCTCGCCCTCGCCGGTGAACACAACGGGCACGTCGTAGGAGAGGTCGCCAGAGGGATTCTCCCACTCTGCAGTGATGTCCACAAGGGACCTGCTGCCCTCGTCCCACTTGTACACTGCCGCCGGATTGTCGATCTGGCCGAGCGCGTTGAGCGCCGGGTCGAGCGGCGTGCGGGGCCCAATGGGCTCGTCGGGAGAAGGACCCGTCGCCAGACGGAAGCCGAGGTAGTTCGCATGACATCCCGCGGTGGCGATGGACGGCTTGTCCGCAGCGCGCATCCACGTGCCTTCCTGCGACAGCGCGGGCGATCCGAGGATGCGGCACCATCCGCTCACTGGATCGACCGTAGCCGTCCATTCCGCCACCTCGCGGCGCATCACGCCGCCAAATGCCGTCTCTAGCTCGTCCACCGTCGGCAACCTGTACCCGCCGCCAAGCCACGCGATGAACTTTTCGATGTCATTCTTCGAAACGTTGACGGCCGGCGCATCGTCCTTGCCCTCGGGGAATGTAAACGCCTCGCCCACGGCGTCCTTGTACTCCTTCCACTTCGCGTTCGTGACGGGCTTCTCGGTGAACTGCGCGAAGGTCGAGGGGTCTGCGCACGGTGCGTGCTGCGACGGCGCGGGCGCCGTGGCCGCAACAGTCTTCGACGTGATGGAGAACTCGTCGAACACGCCGATGTAGCTGCCGTCCGCATTGAAGCCGTGCGCCGAGTAGGTGAGCACATTGCCATCGACCTTCAGTTCGCCGTAGCCCTGGAGGCAGCCCATGCGAACTGGCTCAGCAGGACCGAGAACGTCCGTCTCCGTCACGCTCTTCTGGCGGGCCCAGAGGTAGGGCACGTCCCTGTGGCCGCCAACGAAGGTGGCGTCGCCGTAGTTGGCGTTCACGCTCTCGACGTGGTCGAGATACCCCGCGCCGCCGTTCGTCACCTGCATGATGCCGTCCTTGTAGATGCGCTCGTAGCCGTGCATGTGGCCGGAGAGCACCATGTCCACCCCGCCGGCCTTCGCAGTGTCGAGAAGCGCGGTGTTGTTGTTGCCGCCCCAGCACTCCAGCCAGAATGGATAATGATGGGCGAGAATGCGGAATTTCGCGCCCTGCGCGCGCTCCGTGGCGAGCAGGTCCGCAAGCCACGTCTTCGTGGCGGCGGCGGTCATCAGGCCGTGGTCGATGAAGATGAAGAGCACGTTTCCGCGGTAGAGATAGTAGTTGCCGGATGCGCTTGAACCGTATGCAGGTTCGTCGACGGCGCCAGTCTCGAAATACGGCTTGTCCGCAGGGTAGCTCGTGTCGTGGTTGCCCCAGGCGACGTAGTACGGCTTGACGCGCCCGAAGATCGCGTCCGTTCGCTCAAGGACGCCGGGGCGTATCTGCGTATCGTAGTTCGCGCTGGACGCCATGTCGCCAGTCGAGATGCCGAAATCGACGTCGCGCGAGAGCATGTGCTCGAAGAGGCGCGTGACGTAGAGGTACTTGTCGCTGTCCCAGTCCCTGTCGCGCGCGCCCTGCTGGTTGTCGCCCCAAACGGAGCAGGTGAAGGACTCGTTGTCGTTCTGTGACCAGAGCAGCACTATGCCTTCCGTATTGTCTGCGGCGTTTTCGTACGTGAGCGGCAGGCCGTAGTAGCCGAGGCGGTACGGAACCATCTGCCCTTCCGCGCCATCGACGGTGATGTGCGCCGAGTATATCCAAGTGCCGCCGTTGCCCTCCACGCGCGTCATCGTGGCGCGCTGCGAGTAGCCGTTGCCATACTGCACCTCAAGGCCGTCCCAGCGCGTGATGTCGTCGGCATCCTTCACGCCCTCGCACATGATGGTGAAGCGGTTTGTGTAAACGTTCTGCTGCCACGGCCAGGTGACAAGCACGTCGCGCGCGGCGATCGCGATGAGCTCCACCTCGATCGGGTCGCATGCGGCCCATTCGCTCTCCACGCCGTTCTGCGAGATCGCCTTCACGCGCGGCGTGAACGTGCCGCCCGCATTGAACACGTGACTGAACGTAACCGCTGTGCCGGAAGGCACGAGCTTCGTGGTGCCGTCTCCCGTGCCATCGCCGAAATCAATCGCGAACGACATGTATTCGCCGTTGGGGTGCGTGCCCGTCACGGTGAATGAAACGGCGTCGACGAGCGCCTTGACCGGCGTCTCCGTTATAGTTGCGGCGATCGTGGGCGCGGCGGGCGCGTTGCCCGACGGCACCGTGTCCACGCCGCCGAGCGACGCCACTTCGTCCGGCGTGAGCGCGGCATCGTACGCGGCAACGCGCGTTGCGCCCGAGGCGAGTCCGTCAAGGAACGTCATCGTGACGGAAGGCTTCAGCGATGTGTTGGCGTTCGCCGGGAAAAGCTGCCCCCACGGGCGGCCGTCAACATAGTAGTGGACGAGTCCGTTCGCCGCCCATGTCACGGCAACACGATGTGCGTCCGTGCGGTCAAGCGCGTTCTCGCTCC
>Ga0310695_10002589_pt1 | contig 37723 bp, 26 predicted proteins | sample RumenRJG_04DNA_FD_203882 | JGI IMG/M metagenome (GOLD analysis project Ga0310695, IMG submission 203882) | Bovine rumen microbial communities from Lethbridge, Alberta, Canada - RJG_04 (v2) (version 2) | ecosystem: Host-associated > Mammals > Digestive system > Stomach > Rumen | place: Canada...
CAGACCGATTCTTCCTTACAACGACAAAGGTAAGAAACTGTCTTGAATTGCTATTGTTTTTCTCGACCAATTTGCTTTCTTGTGCGGCTGCGCCGCAATCATCTGCAAACTTAGAGACAATTGAAAAAACTGAGATAAATGACAACTCACAGTTGACAATTAACAATTCATAATTGTCTTCGTAATCGTTGAGGACCTGTAAGGGATAATTATGGTACGAATTATTCTTTTGGTAAATACAAAATAGTGGCAAGGTACGTCCAAGATACGTCCAAGCAACGTCCAAGGTACATCCAAGGTACATCCAAGCAAGCTGAAAGGTACAGAGAAACTATTCAAAGGATAGCCAAAAGGTTCTATGGTGGTTCGCCTAAAATCTTATGAAGAGTTTCTATGGGTAGGGAGACAATTCATAATTCAATTATTTATCGAGTTCGGGATATCCTTGCCGACTGTCGATTTTACTATTACAGACGCTGAAAACACGAATGAAACCCGAGACTATCCCGAATAATTCTTACAGTTCTTATAGACGCTGAAAGCGTCTTCGCTAAGTAACCGTAGGTCGGAACGACCTGCGGAATAAGAACTATCAGCAACAAGCACTCTGAAAGAGTGCCCCATCTGTCGCAATGGGCGACCGCTTTCAGGGTCGAAAATATCCATATCATTTCTGTCCGCAGATTCTACGAATACTGCGGTTACTGAGAGGTGACGCTTTCAGCGTCATTCCGAATAATCATTTCATGATACTCCCATTGTCGCAAAGCGGCAAAAAGATATGCGCAAAAGTTTTTAGCGGTGGGAATTGCTAATTCCCATTTTTTCCAAAGCCGAATTCGGAAATTCGGCTTGACAGAAGACGGCTATCCCCCAAACACAACCTCGAGCGCGGAAATTCGGCTTAACAGAAGGCAAAGTCAGTACGTTTTTACATTGCGCAATGTGTGATACCTGTTATTTTCTGACAAGACAAGCTTAAAGTGAATATCATAGCCATCGTAACAACTGATATAATTAAACCAGAACTCATCTTGCGAGATGCCAAGTCCGTTTTCGTCAACAAAATCGGCATCAACCTCTTTGTCTAACGTCCATTCGTTGTATATGCAAAAATGCATTGTATCGCCTCGCACTTCCTTCAGTTCAAACCAATTTCCGCCATCAGGTCCACCTATCCAATGTGCATTGGGAACCCATTTGCCTTCGGGCGGACCGCATTTTTCATTCCAGCACGAGGCAAGAAAAACACAAACGGCTGTCACCAAGACACGACTTTTCATTTTCTCTGAACCCATTTAATCTTTGGACAGCCTGCGGTCATTTCGGCCTTTTTATTGGCGTATTTCCAGTTTTTGCCAACATAGATTGTGGTTAGTTTTGAGCACTCTCCAAACATCATTGCCATACTGCCAGTCTTACGGGTGTCGAAACTGCCCAAGTCGATATTTGTAAGACTCTTGCAGCCGTAGAACATGGCTTGCATTGTCGATACATTTGCCGTGCTGAATCTGTTCAGATTGATGCGTTCAAGAGCGTCGCAGCCCTTAAACATGCCGCTCATATCCTCGGACTTTTCGGTACGGAAGTGGCTCAAATCGAGTTCCGTCAGACTGCGGCAACCGGCAAACATAGTCTGCATACTTGTTACGCTACGCGTGTCGAAATGGCTGATGTCGAGGCTCGAAAGACTGCTGCATCCTTCGAACATATCGTGCATATTCCCCACCTTCTCGGTATTGAATTTCGACAAATCGAGAATCTTGATGTTCTTACAGTTGTCGAACATTCCGCTCATATCGGTCACGTTCCCGGTTTTGAAATTGCTTAGGTTGATGCTCGCAAAGCCCACGCAGCCAGCAAACAAGCCGCTCATATTCTCAACGTTAGATGTATCGAAATGGCTCACGTCGAGTGTTTTGAGCATCTTGCAACCGCAAAACATCATTCGCATATTCGCTACGTTTGTCGTGCTAAAACTGCTTACGTCAAGGCTCGCAAGACTTTCGCAGTTGCAGAACATCTTGCTCATATCCTCAACCATCGCGGTGCGGAAACTGCGCACATCAAGACTCGCAAGACTCGTGCAACCGTTAAACATCCCTGTCATGTTTTTCACCTTTTCGGTACTGAAACGGCTCACATTGAGTGTCTTAACATTCTCGCAGCCGTAGAACATCTCGCTCATGTCGGTTGTCTTCTGTGTGTTGAAGCCTGCCACTTCGAGCCTCAGCACGCCTGCACAGCAGAAAAACATCTGGCTCATGTCCGTTACGTTGCGCGTGTCGAAGTGGCTCACGTCTATGCTTTCGAGCTTGAGGCAGCGGTAGAACATGGCTCTCATGCTCGTTACTGCCGAGGTGTTGAGAAATCTCAGTCCTTCGATTGCCGTCAGACTCTCGCAGTTCATAAACCACTCGGCGCACGTCTTGGGTCTGAAGCCGGCGAACGACTTGTCTATCACCACCCTTTCAAGCGTTTCCGGCTCGCCGAACTTGCTCATCAGAGCCTTCTCGTCTATTGCCACCGCGCCCCTCGGCAATCGGGCTGCATAGCCCAGCGTAAGCGTTCCTTTTGCCTTGTCGAAGATGCCATACGGCTTTTGTGCCACCGCGCTTTGCGAGATTATAGCCACAAATATGGCAAGTATTAGTTTTGTGATGTTGCTAATATTTTTCATGCTTTCTGAAATTACTGTTTATACTTAACGCCCGATTATTACGCCTTAAATTCATCTTAAAACTTGTATCAGGTTCACATTCGGACTGTCGGGAAACAAATCTACTACAACATCTTCGTCTTGAATCATCCATTTCATTCCGACCGTGACGAAATTCAGGTTGCTGCAATCCTTGAAGATATTATTCATTCTTTTAACTTTCTCGGTATTGAAGCCTCTAATGTCAAGGGCTGTCAGATTGCTACATCCTGAAAAAATCTCCGACATGTCATATACTTTATCCGTCTTAAAACTACTCAAATTAAGCCCAACCAGAGATTTACAATCCTTAAACATTTCATCAACCATTGTTACATTTTCGATATTGAAACTTCGGATGTCAAGAGCTTTTAAATTGACACAACCACTAAACATATACCTAATATCTGTTACTTTGGAAGTATCGAAATGACTTAAATCAAGACTTGTCAGAGAACGACATTTTGAAAACATCCCGTGCATGTCTACAACATTTCCCGTCTTAAAGCTACTGATATCGAGATTCGCTAAATTGACGCAACCACTGAACATCCAGTACATTTCTGTAACATTTGAGGTATTAAAATGACTCAAATCAAGGTTTGTCAGAGCACAACATTCTGAAAACATACTGTCCATATTAGTAACGCTGTCGGTTTTAAAACTGCAGATATTGAGGTTTGCCAAGTTTATGCAACCATCGAACATATTGTCCATATACTTGACATTTGAAGTGTTGAAATGACTTAAATCGAGACTTGTCAGAGATTTACAATCATTGAACATGTACGATAAACTTGTAACATTTTCGGTTTTAAAACTACTGATGTCGAGATTTGCTAAGTTTATGCAACTACTGAACATGCCACCAATATCCGTTACATTTGAAGTATTAAAGTGGCTTAAATCGAGACTTGACAGAGACATACATCCTTCGAACATATCACTCATATCTGTAACCTTTGAAGTATCGAAGTGACTCAAATCGAGACTTGACAGAGAACGACATCCATAGAACAAACCGCTCATAGCTGTCACCTTTGAAGTATCGAAGTGACTCAAATCAAGACTTGCCAGAGATTCACAACCTTCAAACATAGAACTCATATCTTCAACATTATTGGTATTGAAGTGACTTAAATCAAGACTTGTCAGAGCCCCACATCCTTCGAACATATTACTCATATCTTCAACCTTCTTGGTATCGAAGTGGCTCAAATCGAGCCTTGTCAGACGCCAACAATCAGCAAACATATAATTCATATCTGTAGTTTCAGATGTATTAAGATTTTTCAGACCTTTTATTTCTTTCAAATTTTCCAGCCCCGAGAAACAATAGCTACAATTATTCGGTTTGTAGCGGGCAAACGACTTCTTAATTACTATCTTTTTTATTTTTTTCGTCTCCTCAGTAACGTCATCAACGCAAAAGCCATCATTGTCTAATTCTTTAGCACAATTGGGTAGTCTTTTGCCGTAGCCCAAAGTAAGCGTACCAGTCTTTTCGTCAAAAATGCCATACGGCTTTTGCGCCACCGCGCTTTGCGAGATGACACAAACAAATAGTACAAATAACGATTTAAGAATAACTTTATTCATGATTTTATATTTCTGATTTACAGATACAAAAGTCCTTCGGGACCCATATTAAAAAGCAAGTCTACGATACTCAGGTTTGGAATAAAGCCCGTGCGCTCTCTGAATACCTGATAGTAAGGCTTGGCTTCGAAATCGGCATCGGCGGTGAAATTGCACTTTGGCGAGATAGCGTTGCGCAAATCAACCTCGCCGTCGGCAAGGTCTGAACGATAGGCATCTGTATGACGGAGTTTGCCCTCAATGTCGATGTCGAGCAGACGGCAGCACAAGAGCATCAACTCCTCGTTGAAATCGCACAGAAAGTCGTATTTCTTCTCGTAGAATGGCGCGAAATCATCGGCATAATACTCAAAGAAAGGGCTGGTCATGTACGACGACTGAAGGGCATTCCAATGCAGCCTGCGCCAGTTGCCGTGATCGCTCAGGCGCACATCTTTTATGCTTCCGTGGTTGGGTGCTTTCTCTACGGGCAGAGTGAGCGGCTGCGCGCCTTCTGAGCCTGCAATAATACAGCGGTTGCGATAACTCTGCTTTATGTAATGTTCAAAAAGTTCAATCGTGACGATGTCCGCCCTGTTCAGCTTGCTGTAATACTGGACGGGCGCAAGATAGGCGGTTGCCAAAAGAATATTTGTCATATAGTTCTGATTTTCTTCCAATATACCATCCAGACTTTTCCAACCAGATGGCTCTCCGGAACGAGTCCGAACAGGCGCGAATCATTTAGATTCAGCATATTGTCGCACATCACCCAATAGTAGTTTTGGGTAAAGGTGTATTGCTTCGTGAGTTTTCCGTCAACAAAGAGTTGTCCGTTCTTTATTACAGCCTTGCGACCTTCGTGATAGTTTATCGTATTGCACAGAAGTGTTATGTTCCAGAGTGTTACTGGCACTACGCCGTTCTTTTTCGGAACAACATATGGATAGCAGTTTGTCGGAACATCGGGCGACGTGCAGACCAAGGTGAACGCGCGATTTATGGCGGCACGCACCTTCAGAATCTCGTCGTAGTTGAACTGACGGCTGTGGCTGCTCTGCCCATTGCCCACAAACGAATCTTTTATGCCGAGCGAATCGACAATGGCGAGCATCCTCTCCTCGCACAATGCCGGATAGTGATATACCCTCTTCAGATGCACATCTACCGGCGGAACATCAACCGGAACGAGCTGGCGGTTTAGCATCAGCGTGTCGCCCGCGAGTCCGTATATGCGCGCAATGAACACGGCGCGGTCGTCGATAGCCACATCGGGCTTTTCTGCCGGATTGTGGAACACCATTATTGCGCCACGCTCAACTGTCTTTGCCTTGTCCGAAGAAGATGAACCATAGCCCCACTTGTTCACAAGCACCCTCTCGCCCTCGCCCAAGGTAGGCTCCATGCCCTCGTAAGGCACAGAATAGGGAACCACGACAAATTGTCGCAGCACAAACAGCAAGGCTACTGTAACAAACAGGACTATGGCAGTTTTCTTCATTTATTACTTAATGTTATCTACCCACTTAAACAGGCGGTTCCATCTTATGCCGGTAAGGAATCCCTTCTCTGGGTTTATCGAGAGCCATACAACGATAGGCTTGCCTACAATGTGGTCTTCAGGCACAAAGCCCCAATAGCGGCTGTCGGCAGAGTTGTGGCGGTTGTCGCCCATCATCCAATAGTAATCCATTTTGAAGGTGTACTTCTTGGCTTCCTTTCCGTTGATGAAAATCTTATTGCCCTTAATCTCGAGTTTGTTGCCCTCGTATGTTCTGATAGGACGCTCGTAGATGGCGATATTGTCGATGTTAAGGTCGATGCTCTTGCCCTTGGCAGGAATCCATATCGGACCGTAGTTGTCGCGTGTCCATCCGTAACTTGCGTTTAGCGGATATACCTCGCTGTCGGCAGGAGCAAGTTTCATCTCCTCAACAAGGTCGGGACGGTTTTTCAGAGCGTTGTAGGCGCGCTCGGTAAGCGGCATTACGTTTACTCCGTAATCGCTGAAATACATCGACCTGTCTTCGAGCGTGATGCCGTACTCATCGCAGAAATCCTGCGGAAGCTCGCCCTTCAGTCTTACAAGATAACTGTACTGAACGTTGTCAGGCTCTTTGTTCGGCTTGCCGTCGAGATAAATTATGCGGTCTTTTATCTGAAGTGTCTGTCCCGGCAATCCAACGCATCGCTTAACGTAGTTCTCGCGGCGGTCTACCGGACGCGCAACGACTTCGCCGTAAACCTCGGGATGTGCAAGAACGCTCTTCTTGCCCTCGTTGTAGAGGAAGTCGAACAGAACGCGCTGGTCTGTACGGCTAAGGCTGTCCATTGGCGGAATATTGTCGTTCTTGTGCAGTTCATAGCCGGTTGCAAGACAAACATCCTTATAGAAGTCGCGGTCTTGCACGTTGAGCGCAACGGTGTCGCCTGCCGGATAGTTGAACACCACGATGTCGTTAAGTTCTACCTTTCCGAAACCCTTTACGCGGCGGTATTCCCACTGTGGGAACTCGATGTAACTTTTGCAGCCAAGCACCGGCATTGTGTGCTGCGTGAGCGGCATGGTGAGCGGTGTCTGAGGCACGCGTGGACCGTAACTCATCTTGCTCACAAAGAGATAGTCGCCTACAAGAAGCGATTTCTCGAGCGATGATGACGGTATCTCGTAGTTCTGGAAGAAGTAGAGATTAACGAAGTAGACCGCCACGAGCGCGAAGATGATGGCATCTACCCAACTCATTATTCCGCGCACGAGGTCGCTGTCTGAGTCGCGCCACCAAGTCCAGTTAATCCTCTTTGTTATATAGGCATCAAAAATGAACGGAAGGACAATGAGTCCGAGCCAACTCTGCACCCACACAAGAAATATGAGGTACAAGAGTGTTATGATAGAGAACTTAATCCACTCAGGCTTTTTTGTAGGGTCTTTCTTCCTTGTTTCGGAATTGCTATTAAATAAATTCATCAGTCTTAGAAATTGAATAAATCGTCAGTAGTCAACAAACCAGTATGCGTTGCGGTAAACTCGGCTGCCAGAACTGCTCCGAGGGCAAATCCCTGTCGGCTGTGCGCATCGTGCGTGATGGTAATCTGGTCTGCCTCGCTGTTGTATGTTATGCTGTGTATTCCCGGCACTTCACCACGGCGAACAGAGTCGATAACGAGTTTGTCAGCTGCGTGTTCAGCCTCGCCCGAAACTGTGCCGTCGGGAGCGGTAAGCGTGCCTATCTCCCAGCCGTTCTTGCGGTCGAGGTTATCTACAATCTGCTCGGCAAGGGTGATGCCTGTTCCGCTTGGATGGTCGAGTTTGTGAATGTGGTGAACCTCTTCCATCTTTACATCATAGTCTGGGAACTGGTTCATAATCTTTGCAAGATATTTGTTTACTGCGCTAAAGATGGCAACGCCAACGCTGAAGTTGCTTGCCCAGAACAGAGTGTTGCCCTGCTCTATGAGTTTCTTCACGTCGTCGCCGTGCTCCTTAATCCATCCTGTTGAGCCTGAAACGACCTTCACGCCTGCCTTGAAAGCCCTCAGATAGTTATTGTAGGCAACCATCGGAGCTGTGAACTCGATAGCAACATCTGCGCTCTTGAAAGCATCGCTTTCAAAGTCGTCCTGATTGTCGATATCTATAATGCAAACAATCTCATGACCTCTTGAAAGGGCAATCTGCTCTATCATCTTGCCCATTTTTCCGTAACCTATTAATGCAATCTTCATGATTTTTATCGTAAAAAATATGTGCAAACTTACACTATTTTTTTGAGTTTTTAACACATCTACGGCATTTTTTATGATTTTTTGACATCTAAAGCGTTGCTACCCACACTTTTTTGCATATATTTGCAAGCGTAGCACCTAAACAAAAATCCGATGCGCATGGAAAAAATACTGTATTATGTCTGGAAACACAAGATATTTCCGCTTAGTGAACTACGAACTACCGACGGACTTTCTGTCGAGGTTATAAACTGCGGGCAGCCTAACATTCATGCAGGGCCCGACTTCCTTCAGGCTCGCATAAAGATTGGCGACGTGATGTGGGCTGGCAATGTTGAGATTCACGAACGCTCGTCAGACTGGTTCAGGCATCAGCACGACACAAACAAGGCTTACGATAATGTTATTCTACACATAGCATCGGTAATAGACACCAAGGTTACGAACAGCAGCGGAAGGGATATTCCGCAGATGAAACTCGAATGTCCGCCGCATCTTCTCGACAGATACCGCGAACTGAGCGAGTCGCTTCATTACCCGGCCTGCTTCTCGTCGGTTGGGCAGATTCCGCCTATTAAAATACACGGCTGGCTCAACTCGCTATGCATCGAAAGGCTCTCGGCCAAGTCGGAGCGCATAGAGGATTATCAGAAGGCAACGAACAGCGATTGGGAGAACTCGCTCTTCATAGCTCTTGCGCGCAACTTCGGCTTCGGAGTAAACGGCGAGGCTTTTGAACTGTGGGCCAAGAATGTGCCATACGGCGCGCTGGGCAAGCATCGCGACAACCTGTTGCAGATAGAGGCTATCTTCTTTGGGCAGGCTGGATTTCTGGACGAGAATCATCTGCCGAAGGCTTACAAGGATGCCATCGTAAATGACGAGTATTTCAAGCGGCTTTCTGCCGAATACAGGTTTCTTTCTGCCAAGTTCGGACTGAAGCCGATAGAGCCTCATCTGTGGAAATATCTGCGGATGCGGCCTGCCAACTTTCCACACATCCGTCTGGCGCAGCTTGCCAGTCTGTACAACCGCGGGGCAATAAGCGTTTCGCACATTCTCGATGCCGAAAATACGGATGCTCTGCTCAAGCTTCTCGACGGCGGCGTGAGCACCTACTGGCAGACGCATTGCAACTTTGCCACGCTATCGGAGAACCGTCAGCACAAACTGTCGCTAAGCAGCCGCCGACTGGTGGTTATAAACACCATCGTGCCTCTGCTCTATGCCTACGGAAAGCATCTGGGCAACGAGGCTGTGTGCGCCAAGGCTATCGCCCTGCTCGAGGAGCTGCCTGCCGAGAATAACCACATTATGCGTTGCTGGGCAGACTGCGGCATAAAGGTATCGCAAGCGGCCGACAGTCAGGCTTTGCTGCAACTGAAAACGATGTACTGCGACCGCAAGGACTGCCTCCGCTGCCGCTTCGGCTTCGAATATCTGTCGGGAGGGAAAAGAAAAATGTAATATTTTTATAAAACATTTCTATGTCATGCCTTCTATAATAGAGAAATCTTTGTATTTTTGCATTTGTCTTTAGTCCTTGACAATGCAACACATTGGATTTGGGGCAGGACACTACATAAAGGAAAAGCGTCACACGATGTTTTGTCGATTGGCTAATTGAAATTACCACACTCGATTGCTTGCCAAAGACATTTCGGAGTAGGATGCCACGGGTACTGTATATAATATAGTTTCCCAGTGTGCGTGAAGGCAATTAATGCCTTTTACGCACACTTATGGGTATATTTTATCTAAATCGCGTGGGTAATCACTCTGTTTCGTCAGCAAGCAAGGGCTGTGGTAAGCCTCAATTAGCAGATGAACAGAATGTGGATACCCACGTTTTTTGTTATGTGGTTAAGTGAAAAATTTATTAATCCGAACTGGGGTATCATAAGGACAAAATAACATTATTCAATTTAATGAAAAAACATTTATTCCTATTAATGTTTTTGTTGCCTATGGCTGCAAATGCCTACGATGTCGAAATTGATGGCATTTATTACAACCTAGACAATAAAAATCTAACAGCTGAAGTTACCTATAGAGATGAAAAATCTATAGATGACACAGATTCTCACAAAACTGATTCCTACAAGGAGCAAACTATCACAATTCCTGAAGTAATCAAGCACAACGACATCGAGTATCGAGTAACAACAATTGGAAAGAATGCCTTCTACGATTGCAGCAGTATACAATCCGTAAGCATTCCGAACAGCGTGACTAACTTTGAGGATTTTGCCTTCTACGAATGTACAGGTTTAAAATCCATTAGCATTCCGGACTGCGTGACCAACATCGGGGTAAATACATTCTCTGGTTGCACAGGTTTGAAATCCATTAGCATTCCAAACAGCGTGACTAATATTGATATATGCGCCTTTGCAGATTGTACCAATCTTCTTTCGGTTAGTATTCCAAGTAGTGTGACAACTATAAAAAATTATACATTCTACCGTTGCAGCAAATTGCAGTCAATTATTATTCCGAGCAGCGTGACCGTGATTAAAGAAGGAGCATTCGAAGAGTGTCCAAAACTGAAAAAAATAATTTGTTACACAAATAGCGTACCATCTACAGACGAATATGCTTTCTATGGTTTAGACTTTGAAAATGCAAAACTATATGTGCCAGTAGAATCTATCGAGGCATACAAAAAGAGTGACCCTTGGAGCAACTTCAAGACGATATTGCCAATAGAGACTGCAACAGCAGTGAGCGAAGTTGCTGCCACAGACTTTGCCGTAAATGCCAACGGCGGTGTAATCTGCATTAAGAGCGAGACTGAAGGTCAGAACGCAGCAGTTTATACAATTGGCGGACAGTTGATTGGTTCGGGCATCACAAGCAACGGCACGACTGTAATCAGCACCAATCTGCCATCTGGTTCGCTGGCAGTCGTCAAGGTTGGGGAGAAGAGCATGAAAGTAACGATGAAATGATATTTCATCAGCAAAACAATAACATTAAAAGACCGCACTTTCGCAAAAAAGTGCGGTCTTTAATTTGTTTCTTATCCGTCTAAACCTTAGACACGCCAATACCATCTCTCTACGCCAATTTTTACGCCCTAATTTTCAAGTTTCAACTTTCTCAATTTTAATTGTCGATTATTATTTGGCTTGCTTGTCCGAACCTTCCCCGTAGCTACTCCGTTCCTACCCCGTAGCTACCCCGTTCCTACCGGCTTACTTCCCCGTACCTTGAACGTACCCTGAACGAAACTTCAGGCTTACTTCCGGCTTACTATCCCCTTGCTATCGGCTTACCAGAACGTAACATCTCCGTATCTTCCCCTTCATTGATAGTTTTTTCAACTTTCAAAATTCAATTCTCAAGCTTCTCTCCAATTTGTCAATTTGAATTGTGAATTATGAATGAACTTCATTAGTAACAACATTCTTAGTAATAAGTTTGTTACTAACAGAGTTATTACTTATATTTGCAGCAATAAAGTAACTAATATGGCTAAAGAGAATCCCTTTGTCTTTGGCAAGGCTGCCGAAGGCTCTTATTTTACAGACCGAACGGAAGACACCAAGCGCCTCACCGCCAACCTTACGCACGGCATAAGCACAATTCTTATCTCGCCGCGCCGTTGGGGAAAGACATCGCTCGTAAAAAAGGTTATCGGCGACATTGGCAAGAGCCGTACAAGCACTTCGGGCACAGAGATAAAATGCGTTTTCATCGACATCTTTCAATGCAAGTCGGAGTACGAATTCTATCATTCCTTTGCATCGGCTGTAATAAAGCAGACATCTTCGAAACTCGAAGAATGGGTAGAGATGGCAAGGACATTTCTGTCTAACATCTCGCCGAAATTCTCGTTCGGCTCAGACCCGCTGAACGACTTCTCGCTCTCGTTTGAGTGGAATCCGCAAGACAATACGGAAAGCGACATTCTGCAACTGCCCGAGAAGATTGCGCAGAAGAAAGGCATAAGGATTGTGGTGTGCCTCGACGAGTTTCAGCAGATTGCCGACTTCTCGGATGCCGTTACCTTCCAGAAGAAGCTGCGCTCGGTGTGGCAGCATCAGCAGAACGTTACCTACTGCATGTTTGGAAGCAAGAAACATCTGATGGAGAACATCTTCAACGACAAGAGCATGCCTTTCTACAAGTTTGGCGACATGATGTTTCTGAAGAAAATAGATACCGAGGAGTGGGTTGATTTCATCTGCAAGAAATTCAACGACAGCGGCAAGAGCATAACAGCCAAACAAGCCGCCACGATATGCGAGGCAACCGAGAATCTGTCGTCGTACGTTCAACATTTGTCGTGGCTGGTGTGGTACAAATGCGACAATACCGTTACAGACAGCGACATAAGCGGAGCGATAGACGACCTTTTGGAGCAGAACAAGGTGTTTTACCAAAGGGAGGTTGAACAGTTGTCGGAACTGCAAGTAAATTTTCTGAGAGCCGTAGCCGACGGAATATCGGCAGGCTTCAGCCGCAAAGACGTGATAAAGAAATACCGTCTGATATCGTCCCCCAACATTCAGTCGGTAAAAAAATCGTTGCAAAAAAAGGATTTGATTGACATAGACGGACAGACGGTAGCAATCAACGATTCCCTTTTCAAACTATGGCTAAAACGACAGAAGTTTTACGAATAGTCTGTCGAAAATTCGTGATTCTGCCAAGCCGGAATTCCGCGACCATTCTCTGGTCGAGCGCGGAATTTCGGCAAAAGCAAGAGGACATAGAAAAACCCGAACGAATCCCAAAGGCATCCCGAAGGATTAGTCCCCGAATTCGCACAGGAATCAGGACTTTTTCAAGTTTTAATTTTCAAATTTCTCTCCAAATTGTCAATTTTGAATTGTGAATTATGAATTACCTACCTCACTCGAACCTTACCCCTTGCTATCCCCTTGCTATCCTCTTACTACCCCCTTGCTATTGTCGCACAAAACAATATACAAACAAATGGTTCGGATATTCAAATTTTTAAATTTGTTAATTATTGCAGATTCATCATTAAGAAATATAAAACAGTTTTGAGTAAAAAAAGAGATTTTTATAACAAGAAAATTTTGTCGGTTAGATTTTGTGGATTATTTTTGCACCGCAATTGGCGGACGAGGGGATTCCGAAAACCCGTTACCGTTGAACATTTTCAATTGAATTAGAGTAGGAAAAACATTAAAACTAAAACATGAAAAGAATTATTCTGTCTGCACTTGTTGCAGTATTTTCTCTATGCGCAAACGCACAGTATGAGGCTGAGGAAGGCGATATCGCAGTAGAGGTTGGCTTTAACCCATTCTCAAACAGTTTCAACACAATCAAGTTGAATGGCGGTTCTATCAATGCAAGATACTTCTTCAATGACAAAAACGCTGCTCGCGTAAACCTCGGATTCGGATACAGCAGTTCATCTGACAAGATTGAGAAAAAAGACGTAAGCAAGTACTCTGGTTCATTCTCTATCGACTTGGGTATTGAAAATCACTTTGCTTCAGTTGGTCGTCTTGACTTGTACGCAGGTGGTCAGCTTGGCATCGAGACTACATTCGGAGGTGCAAAACTTGGCGACACAGAAATTTCGGGCGTTTGTCTTGGAACTGGCTGGACTATGGGAGATAGCAATTACGACAATTGCTCTACTATATTCAGCCTCAGCGCTTTCACTGGTGCAAACTTCTTCATCTACAAGAAGCTTTATGTAGGTGCTGAGTTCGGTTTGTCATTCACCAGACGCGCAACCAAGGATTATGAAGTGAAATATGAAAACAAAACAGAAAAACACGAAACCAACTGGAGCAACAGTTCTATTGGCTTCTACTCAGAGCCTGCACTCCACCTTGGATGGGTTTTCTAAACAGAATAAGAATTTGTGATTATATACGAGACTGGCAGAGCCTTTGGTTTCTGCCAGTTTTTTGTTTATGCCCATTTAGTGTCGATTTACAAAAATCAACATCAGACAATCTTTTTCAAGCCACTTTTCTGCCTTGAAACAAATGTATTTTGTATTTTTGCCACTCAATTATGGCACATACACGCCAAAGCATGACTTAACATCGCAGACATCTACAGCATAATGAAAGCAATATTGACAAGCATCGGCAAACTGAAGAACGCAACATCATACGTTTTAAACAAGCGCAAGCGAGGCATCTGGCTGCGCTCATTCCGCATCTGGCAGCACCGGCCACACAGAGTAGACCCGATGTCGGACGAGAGCCACGAGTGTGCATCGTGCAGCACGACATTCGTGGGCAACTACTGCCCTCGTTGCGGTCAGTCGGCAGGCATTGGGCAGTTCTCGTTTACCAACACCATACAGTTGTTTCTTAACGTGTGGGGCTTTGGAAACCGTAGTATGTTCCGTAGTATACGCGACCTTATTCTGCGACCGGGATACATGATTCGCGACTATCTGAGAGGTATGCACTCGGCATATTTTCCGCCGTTCGAGATGTTCTTTATTATGGCAACCGTGTCGCTGTTGGTTGAATCGGGATTCGTGCCTGACAAGAAGCACAAGGAAGAGTCGGCAATAGAGGTGATGATAGACGACAACGAGTCGAAGAAGATTCTGCAAGAAGAAGGCATCGACCCTAATAGCGACGTAGTAATATCGATAAAAAACAACCAGAAGGTGTTGAAGGGATTGAGGCACTACACCTCGGCTTTCTTCGAGTTCTACAAGTCGAACCCTACGGTGTCGCATCTGTTCACTATGATTCTGCTGTCGGTGCCTATGTTCTTTTTCTTCCGCACCACGCCAAATATTGAACGGCTCAGGTTCTCGGAGTTTGTGGTGGCGCTTGTGTATATATCCAACTCGTACAGCATCTTTTCGATAGCAGGGCATCTGTTAGGCTCAAGAATACTAAAACTGATGGCAATTATGATGATTCTCATCACACTAAAGCAGCTGACGGGCTATTCGAAGCGCCGTGTTTTGGTCTATATGATGCTGACAGTCATCATCTCTTTCGTTAGCGTACTGGCTCTTATTGCCGCCGCTTTGTATGCGGTTTATCTGTTGGCTTAGAGTTGATTAGAGAAAAAAAGTGAACATCAATTCTTTTTCAGAATCGGGAAGACAATTCGGTAATAAGAGTTCATATATTCGCGGTTATAAAGTCTGTACCAATCGCCACACGATTGGGTCATTCGGACATTAAAGAAACCAACCTTTATCAAGCCTAAGACAAAAGACACATCTGGCGATTTAAACTTATAACATTGCTTGCCGTTTATTGTAACCGATTCTGTTTCAGAATAGAATTGTTCATGAAAGGTTCGATAACGTGCCTTGTGCTTTGAAGACAAGAAATCGTAAAAGTCTGATTCGTCCACACAAACAATATAGACATCTGTTTCTCTGTAAAGTTTTTTGATGTTTTTGGGATTCTTTTCGTAAGCCGACTGCGACAGCACAAACATATTACCCTTTTCGCTGATAATCAGAGGGTCGGTAATCTTTATTGTATCTACGACATAAAACACTTGCTCTCTGTCCCTTTTCCCTTCTGGGGAACGACTATAATGGGCATCGTAATGCTTATCGCTTCCATAAAAGCGATGTTTGCTGTCTCTGTTGGCATATCTAATCCGAGTTGTCAGACGGTTAGAACTTGCACACGATGCCATAAGCACAATAGACAAGACAAGTATTATGATGTTCTTCATTTTATGTGTTACTTAGATTTATCTTAGCCACGCGTAAAGCAAAAGCAATCAGTCAACAACCAACGAGAACTTAAGTCCAAGTGCATTTGCAATAAGCATGAATGTCGAAAGTTGCATGTCGGTCTGTCCTTGTTCAAGAGCCGAGATATATTCGCGTTTCTTTCCTATACGCTCTCCTAATTGCTGCTGTGTAAGTTTCTGACGCTTGCGTTCGTCGCGCAACAATTCGGCATAATACCAAGCCTTGGCTTTTGCCTCGAACTCCTCGCGACTTGGAGACCCCTTCTCTCCATATTTCTCAGTCAGATGCTTTGAGCCATTATTCAGCTTAGCCAATTTCTTTTCGTCAAGTTTTATCATTTTCCTTTCCTCCTAAACATATTTATTCAAAATTCTTCTTGCATTTTCAATCTCACTTTTATATTGTTTGGTACTTTTTTTTAGAAACGAACTCAAAAAAAGCACCCGTCTACTTTCCATAAATGAACGAGAATCGATAGCGAAAAGTATAGTGCGATGTTCATTGGTTCCAACTGATACTCTTGCTTCATAGAACTCCGTGCCTTCGAGATTCTTTACAAACTTTTTGTTTACAACATACTGATTCTTTATAATAGATTCAACATAATCGAACTTAGCCTGCGTTTTTGCATCAAGGCAAGCGTAGTACTCGTCGTATTCTTCAGTATGGTATGTTTCTCTTAAATCCTCATTCATGCTGCAAATGTAATATATTTCTTCCAAACAAGAGGGATTTCGGAAGAAATATGTTATCCAAACATTTTCAAGTTTCATCATTTCCACCTTCGGCTTGTTAACATATAGCTTACATATACCTTGGATATACTCTGCATATACCTACGACGTTCCTACAACGTTCCTACGACGTTCCTACGACGTTCCTACGACGTTCCTACGACGTTCCTACGACGTTCCTACGACGTTCCTACGACGTTCCTACGACGTTCCTACGACGTTCCTACGACGTTCCTACGACGTTCGGACAATTTCTGGCGAAATTGTCCGTTACAAATCCAAAGTTATCTATCGGTTCAGAATTTTCAACTTACTCTAATTATGAATTGTCTCTAAAAAAACGCCTTGATAGCCGAGCGGCAATCAAGGCGCGAAACCCAACCCCAAAAAGTGGGATTCTTATTTGAACTTTAATGTTATGTTTCCGTTTACCGGACCGTCAACCCACTTTGCCTGCGACTGAGGGCCGCACAAGTCGGTTGAATTGACCTTGTTTCGGGCAGGTGCGATGACGTTCAGCACCGAGATTCCAGTCTCAGGGAATGTCCACAACTGGCGGTCGCGACCGTCGCGTGGCTGATATACGCCGATGTATACGTCTGGTGTGTTGTTCTTCAGGCAGATTGTACCTTCGGCTGTTTCGATGTTCATCCAATCAACGTTATCGAAATAGCCCTTGAACTCGGGATAAGTGAACGACTCACCCGGAATTGGGTCGTTATAGTCGTTCTGCCAAAAGCCGTACTTTGTTCCCTTTATGCGGTTCTGATAAACGCGGTAAGGACCGCTTCCAACCCACGACTTGCTCTTTACTTTTGTCTCTGGATAGTCGAAGGCGATGCCCATCATATCCACAACTCCGCTAAAGTTGTATGTGTACTGAAGATTTACCGAGCCGTCTGGCGCAAATGCCCAGCGAGCCTTGTCGATGTTTCCGAGTTTGTACTGAGCCGTAACGACGAGGCTGTCGCCGCTCTCCTCCTTCTGGAAGCCTACAAACTGGGCAGCCTCTGGGAAGAGTTCATACAGACGCTCCTTCTGCTTGGCATCCTTGTCGTCGTGGTTGTAGAACTGGTCCATAGAACGGTCTTCGCGGCGCACAACAACGGCACGAGGACCGTTAGAGAAACTGAACGACTTTCCACCAGCCTTCACGCCCAATAGATAGCCGTTCTTCTTGCTGAACGAATATTCGGCATCGCCAGCCTTTACGGTAAGAACCGTATCAGCCTCCGAAGCCTGAACCTTTGCGCCCGACTTGCCTGCAATCCACGGCTGGCTCTTTACAGGATAGCTCCAAGTGAAGAGTTCGTTTCCGTATTGGTCTGATGCCGTGATGTAGAGAGCCTCTGCCCCATCGCATTTGTCTACAGGCAGTTTGAGCGAGCCCGATGAATGAGGCGCAACATCCGGACCTTTCAGTTCGCCGCCCTTGACAACGGTAAACTCGCCGTTCTTTGCCTTGCCGTTCTGAGTGGCGAACTTAACCCACTGCCACTTGAACTTGCACTCGTTAAGATTGGTAAAATCGTATCGGTTTTCGATATTGATGATGCCGTTTTCGACCGCAATCTGAACAGGACACCATATTTCTTTTACAGTATAGTAGCTGCCCTCCTTCTCGTAATGAGGACCAACAAGGCCGTCGCATCCGTAGCTGCCCACGTTGTCGATGAAGCCGTTCATGTCAACACGCTTAACGCCCTCGTCAACCAAAGCCCAGAGGAAGCCACCGGCACAACGAGGATGCTTGTACATCATCTTCCAGTAATCGTCGAGACCAGCTCCGTGACCGCCGTCATACAAACCGTGAAGGAACTCCGTAGGCATGAATATTTCGGGCTTTCGCAGATAGTTCTGCGTTTCGCCGTAAGAGCGGTAGTGCATAGTCTCGAATCCTCCGAAGTTGCCCTGCGGATGGATTACGGGACGCTTCTGAGGGTCGTAGAGATGGAACTCGCCGTTAAGCTCGTCGTTCCAGCCCTTTTCATTTCCGTTGCTCCACCAGATTACCGACGGATGGTTTACATCGCGCGTAACCATCTCTTTTACAAGAATCTTGCCCACGGCTGTCTCGTGATGACCATGCCAGCCAGTCAGTTCACTCATTACATACAGTCCGAGCGAATCGCAGGCATCAAGGAATTCAGGGTCGGCAGGATAATGGCTCAGGCGAACGGCATTCATGTTCATGCTCTTGATGAGGACGACATCCTCGATGTTCTTTGCCTTGCTGAGCGTGCGACCGCTCTCAGGACGGAAACTGTGTCGGTTCACTCCGCGCACCTTCATCTTCATGCCGTTGATGTAAAGTCCGTCGTTGGCACGAACCTCAATGGTGCGGAAGCCGAACTTCTCTTTCTCAAGATGCAGTTCTTTTCCGTTTTTATCAATAAGTGTGAATCGGGCCTCGTATCTTACGGGCTTCTCGGCACTCCATTGGCTTATTCCCTTCACGCTGAAATCTATGTCGCAGCGGTCGCTTCCGCCTCTCACGGCAGTTTCGTTGCTGCCCATCTTCTTGCCATTCATGTCGAAAATCTCGGTGCGTATCTTTGCACCTTCGAGAGCGCGGTTAAGCTCGCAGATGGCAGTAAAATGTCCGTCTGCCTTGGCATCAATAGAAATCTGATGGATATTGAGAGCCGGGCGAGCTACCATGAACACAGGGCGAATAAGTCCGCCAAAGTTCCAGTAGTCGGCACGACGCTCCGATAGGTTTACGCCGGCGTTCTCGCTCTCCTTGCTAACCTGAACGGTGAGCACATTCTTCTTTGAGCCGAAGAATACGCGGTCGGTAACATCGGCTGTAAAGCGGTAGAATCCGCCCTGATGCAAGCCAACTGCCTTTCGACCGTTAATCTGCGCCTTGCAGTCGGTCATGGCAGCCTCGAACACCAGATATACTTCCTTGCCGTTCCACTCGGCAGGTAGGTTGAACTCGTACTTGTATTCGCCCTTCTCGTCGGCTATGCCTTCGGGAAAGGCCTTTCCGTAGAACTTCATTCCGTACTGGAATGTTCCGAAGCCCTGACACTCCCAGCACGAAGGAACTCCTATTTTTGTCCACTTGCCCGAGTTGTTTCCGCCCGAGCACTTAAAGTCCCATTGAACCATATCGTCGCAACCGTGGCCGCTAAGATACTGAACCTGAGTTGTTGGCGGAATGCCTGCCCACGCTGCCGAAGAGAGCGCGAGAGCAAGGATTCCGACTAAAGATTTTCTGTTTATCATTACTGTTTTCTGTTTATCGTGTATAAAGTTTCAAATGCAGGCGATAGTCACCCTCGGTTGGGGCAAACTGCTTTAAGACGCCCGGACCGCAACTGCTGTTGCCAAGTCCCATAACGGCGGCGTTGGTCTCGACCCATGTGGCTGACGATTCCGGAAGGTCGCAATCGTGCGTGCAGGCAAGCAACTCCTCGGAGCTGAACGGCAGGGCTGAGAACGAGAACTGTTTCTCGACTGCCTGAATGGTGATGCCGCTCTTGTCCTTGGCATTCTTCTTCAGGATGAGATAACTTGCGTCCTCGTGGTTACCGTTATCCTGCGGACGCGGATAGTGTGTGTACTGAGCCGTCACCGAGCTGTTGTAAAGTCCGACGAAGGCCGACTGCTTTCTGTCGGGATAACTGTCGTGACTTCCGCGGGCGTAATAACTGATGTTCTTGTACTGATTGCTGAACTTCCATCGCAAAGCATATCGCGGAAGAGCCGGAACAGAGCCTTCGGTCGTGAAGTGACTCTGAACATCTACGCAGCCCTTTGTATCGATGGTGTATTTTATGTTTGCAACAACCGAGCCGCTGGCAAGTTTCGCCGTCTGGCGCACAATTACCACTACGTTGCCGTCTGCCATCTGCTGCCAACTTATAATCTCGCCAGCAAGCGGAGCATCGAACAGGTTGTTCTTCTTCCACTCCTTGTCGAGCCAGTTGCCAAAGCCTTTGTCGTTGTCGGTAGATGCTCGCGAAACAGACAGTCTGCCGCCGCAGAAAATCTCATCGCCCTGCTGGGTAAGGCTGCGGAATGTTCCGTCGTTAAGAATCTGATAATTAAACGATTTCGATTTAATATTGATAATGCTGTCGGCGCGCGATGCCTCTACCATCTCGTCTGCCAACTTTACGACCGGAGCCACGGCAATATCGTTTTGAACGGCAAACTGAGCCGATGCCACCACAAATCCGGCAGGTGCCCACGAAGTGGCTTTCTTCAACTCGGCAGAAACGTTTATCTGAACGTTCTTTCCGCTGCCAATAAAGCGCGAGATGATGTCGGAAACTGCGGTGTTCACGTTGTAGAGCGAATCGGTAGGAGTCTTTGACAGAGTGCCTGCGCTCTCGGCCTTTACCGCGCCGTCAACCAAAAGCTGCACCTTTATGCTGTACGGAGCAAGCCCTGTGTGATGCTGGCGGTTGATGACAGAAATCTGCTTGTTGCTGCTCTTATATTTGAATGTGAGAGGCTGATAGACATGCTTAACCTCGTAATATTTCGGAGTAAGCTCGCGGTCGGACATCACGATGCCATTAAGGCAGAAGGCTTTCAGGTTTGGCTTGTCGCCGAAGTCGCCTCCGTAGCAGACCTGACTCTTGCCGTCGTCGCGCTTGCGATAGATGCCTTGGTCTACCCAGTCCCAGATGAATCCGCCCAACATTCGCGGATGCGAGTAAATCTCGTCCCAATACATATTCAGATTGCCCATTGCATTTCCCATTGCGTGGGCATATTCGCTTGTAAGCACAGGGCGGTTGTCGTTCTTGCGTTTGGCAATCTCGAGCAGACGCTCCCATCGTGCATTCTCGGCGCGTTCCTTGTCCTCGCCTTCGGGCACTCCCGGATTGAGATAGTCGTCCATCACGCGCGGATAGAATCGGCTTATCACATCAACCTCGCGAGGGTCGGGATTTCCGTCGGAGCCTTGAGCCCCTTCGTAATGAACTGGGCGAGTTGAGTCGAAGTTGTGAAGCCACGAAGCACAAGCGGCAAAGTTAGGTCCCCATCCGCTCTCGTTGCCAAGGCTCCACATCACCACCGACGGGTGATTCTTGTCGCGCTCTGCCATTCGGCTCACGCGGTCAATGTAGGCGGCTGCCCATGTTGGGTCGCTTGCCAGAGTTCCGCGCAATCCGTGAGTCTCCAAATCAGCCTCGTCGAGGACGTAGAGTCCGATACTGTCGCACAACTCGTACCATCTTGGAGTATCGGGATAATGACTTGTTCTCACGGCGTTGATATTAGCCTGCTTCATCAGTCTGATGTCCTGAAGCATACGCTCCTCGGTCATCACCCTGCCGAGTTTAGGGTCGTGCTCATGACGGTTTACGCCGCGCATCTTTACCGGGCGACCATTTACGAGGAACAGCCCGTCGCGAATCTCTACTGTACGGAAGCCCACGTTCTGCAAAACCTGCTGAACGATCTTCCCTTCAGAATCAATCAAAGTAAGGCGCAGTTTGTACAGATAAGGAGTCTCGGCTGTCCACCGATTTGGCTTCTTAACCTGCATCTTCATTCTGCCCCACTTTCGGTAGCCTCGCTGCGGATACCACTCATTCATGCGCGAAGCCTTGTGTTCGAGGTCGAGCACGTCGGCAACGTCAACCGTATCGGTAGCGATGGTTCTGCCGTTATCTGTAAGGACGGCGGCAAGGCGGTATGAGGAAACATCGAGCGTATCGTCGGAAAGACGAAGTTCGGGGTCGATGCTGAGTGTGAAATCGCGATACTGCCTGTCTGCCGCCTCGGTGCGGACGGTATAGTCGGCAATGCTTAGTTGCGGATTGCGCAGAAGATATACGCTGCGGTGTATTCCGGCAAGACGCCAGAAATCTTGGTCTTCGAGATACGCACCGTCGCTGTACTTGTAAACCTGAACGGCGATGGTGTTCTCGCCACTCTTCAGCATAGATGTTATGTCGAATTCGGCAGGCTCCATCGCACCTTGGCTGTAGCCTGCCATCTCGCCGTTTATCCAGAGATGAAAGGCACTTGCCACGCCTTCGAAGCGGACGGAGATGCGGCTGCCGTTCCATGATGCCGGAACGCTGAACGTGCGCACATACTGTCCTGTAGGATTTCGCTCCTTGTAGGTTGTGTAGCTTTCCTTCGGCTCTTCCATCACGAAAGGCGGCTTAATCCTGAACGGATATCCTGCCGAGACGTAAATTGGCGTGCCGTATCCGCTAACCTCCCATGTTGCCGGTACTTTTATCGTATTCCATGCCGAGCATTGTTCCCAGAAAGGAGCATCGCCCCACTTGAATGCACCGCCATCATCGCCAATGGCACTCGGCATCCAGTTGAACTTCCAGTCGCCATCGAGAAGGACGAACGAATCGCCGTTCTGCTGAACGAAAGGAATGAAAGAAGCCCGCGCCGCCTCGCGATTGCGTTGCAGAATGTTCTGGTCTTCGATATCCGCAAGTTGCGCAAGAGCCGGAACGAATGCCGAACCAGCCACAACGCAACTCACAAACAGTTTCTTAATATTCATATCTAAAAAAATCTTTTACTCTACAATCAATGCATCGAAGGCGAGTCCCTTCGTGTCTTTTGCCGAAAGTTCTATCTTGTAGTGTCCGGCGTTGATGAACGAGCCTGTGGTGGTGTTTACAACCTTCCACTTGGCAGGCGTGTCGGGCAGCAGCATGTCTTGCTCAAAGAGGACGACGCCCTTGGCATCAATCATGCGCACATGAGCCTTTGCCGGCTCGGTGTTCTGATTCATGTACTTGAACCGGAGAGTGTATTCCTGAGCCAGTCCGGTTGAGATGTTCCAGACTATAGAGCCGCTTCCGCCTTTCTCGAAGAATACGCCCTTCTGCTTTTTGTGCTCTTTTATCGTCTTCTTGCCTTTTACTGCGGCATCTTCGGCCTCGTAGGTCATCTGCGCACGAACGTTGTCTTCCTTAGGCAAAAGATTTTCCGGCATCTTCTCGTAGACCTGCTTGTCTGCCTCAGCCCAACTGAAGTTTTTGTCGGCTTCGAGCTTTGTTGTCTCGATGTTTCCGACAGAAGAATCGGCAGAGATTGCGATGGCTGAAATCACAGCCTCGCCCACCGCCACGCGAGGGAACGAGATACGGAGTTTTCCGTCCTTGGCACGAGAATAGACAACAAACTTGCAGAGTCCGGCAAAGCCTCGTTCTGCCCAAAGGTCGATGTTACGGAGTTTTACCGAGTCGTTCACAGCCACATCGAAGAGGCGGAGTCCTTCCTTGTCGGCGGTGTACGACTCGCCCCTACCTATCCACGGCTCAATCATGTACAGCTCGATGCGATAGTTTGTGGCGGCATCTGCCCCGACTTTGAATTCGTAATACAGCTGCTCGCGTCCGAAACGGAACGTCTGCATCAGCTTCATATCCTTTGTGCCTCTGACGGGCGCGGATATGGTGCGCTGACTTCCGAGATAAGGCTGAAGATTGTCGAAGCGGTCGTCCCACGAGTGCGAAACGGCCTTGTTATCCTGATGCCACAACTGACCATACTCATCTGTATAATCATCGCCGCCGCAGTTTATGCGATAGATGTAGTTCTGATTCGCCTCGCCCTTGATGCTCACCGCCTCGCGATGACTGTCGCCCTGTGCAAGAAGCGACATCTTCGGAGATTCGGGCTTTGCAGAGTCCATCATCATATCTTCTGCCGCAGGCTTGCCGTTTTTATACCCCACAGCGCGGACTATACCATAACGTATGCCGATGTTTCCGAACGACACGCGGCACTCGCCCTCTTCCTTTATTGCGGTTGCAAGATATTCATTTTCAGCTACATCGTTATACAGTCTGACGGAATCGCAGTTGGTGTAGACTTTTTCGAGACTGATGATTCTAACCATAGGCTCTTTGCCGCCAATGGCGCGGTAGAGATAGTACATATCCGACGGCTCTTCCCACGGCGTAACGATGCCTTTGTAGTTGTACGGACCAACCTTGTCAATAAGGCGCAGAGCCTCATCGGGCTGACGGCGGCCGGGATTGTCGTGACTGCTGTAAATCCATTGGAATTGTCCGCAGACGCTATCTTTTGCCGACCATGCCTTGCGCATCTTCAGTTCGAGAAGATTGCAGGCGCGGTCTTCGGTATAAGCCTTTGTGTCGAGCGACTCGCTACCGTGAAAGTCGAGGGTTCGCCATGCGCCATACTCGCCATTCAGCAGTTGCTTGTCGTTCTTCAATTCCTTATCGTACCTGTCGGGATGTCCGCCATAAGTTCCGCTCCAGTTCTGAATTACGTTCCAATCCGTGCCCTCGCCGCCGTTGCAAGTCGTAATCAGTCGCATATTTGTTGCGGTTGGGTCCATCTGGCGTATGATTTCTGAACACTCGGCAGCAAAATCGCGCGGCAGAGTGCTCTCGTTCTGCAATCCCCAGAGCACGAGCGAAGGCGAATTGCGGCGTTCCTTAACCCACTGGCGCAAAAGTTGCTTGAAGTTGTTGCGGAAAGCCGGAGTGTCGTACCAGATGTGCGCGCTGAACTGCGGCCACCACACAATTCCACGCTTGTCCCATTCGTGCTGATAGAGCAGATTGTGCGGATGATGCGCATCGCGGAACGCGTTGAATCCAAGGTCGGTAATCTGCTTTACGCGAGCCATTACCTGCTCTGGCGTAAAGGCATGACTCATTCCAAAGAGATGCTCGTACTCGCAAACTCCGTGAATGAAGACGGGCTTGCCGTTTATCATGAATCGTTTGTCGCCGTCCTTTCGGGTTAGCGGCCAACTTATGGTGCGGACGCCAAACGTAGTGTTCTCCTCGTCGGTTGTCTTTCCGTTGCGTTTTACGAGGGTAACAACCTTGTATAAGTAAGGCGAAGCATCGCTCCAGAGTTGCGGATTGTCCAACGTGCCTTTCTGCCTTACTGTTTTCGTCTCGCCGGGAGCAAGAACGACCTCGTCGGTAAGGCGCATCTTCTGAACGCCGTCGGCATTGCAAATCTTGCTTATCAGTTGAATTTTCTGCTCGGCAGAGGAGTAATTCTTCACCTCGGTCTCGACGAAAATATCTGCCGAAGTGGCCGATGCCTTGTCGGTGTTCCACACATGAACGCCGAACGGCTCTACCCTGACCTCATCGGTTATCTCTAGAACAACGGGGCGGAATATTCCGAGCGGCTGCGAGCCTTCGCTGAATCCCCATTCTGAAGAGCATCCGCCGCAAACCCAAGGCATATCTTTTATTCCCGAAGGATGTTCGGCCAGAATCTCGACTGAGTTCTTTGCGCCCGACTTCAGGAACTTGCTAATTTCGTAAGTGTGAGTTACGCGGCCCATCGGCTGACGCTCGGCTACCTTAGAGCCGTTTACCGAGAGTGTTCCGTAACTGCCTACGCCTTCGAGCCTAATGAACACGTGCTGATTAGGCTTAATCTCGGGCACATCTACCTCGGTGCGATAAACGGCTGAACCATGAAGATTGCCATGAATCATCTGGCGCGCGCCTTCGTAAGTGTCCCAGTTGTGCGGAACGCTGACCTTCTTCCATTCTTGCTTGTCGATTTTCTTTCCGTCGTTGTCGAGAAGACAAGTACTCCAGTTGTCTTTCAGATTGATGAGGGTTCTTCTGCCTTTGGCATCGGGCTCTGGAAAAGAAACGCGGCTCTTGCCCATCGGCTTGCTCGTTGCCACGGCTATTCCGCGCTGCTCGGCATTGTTTACAGCGCAATAGAAGTGATAGACCACGCCGTTATGCTTTATCACATAACTCTTGTGAGCAAAAAGTTCGTCGTATGGCTTTGACGGATAAATTAGGTCGTCGCCCAGCCAGTCGTACCAATGAACAAGGTCGTAACTGCACGCAAAGGTGTTGTATGCCTTGTACGCTCTTGTTGGATTGAAAGCCGAGAAGTAGAACATTACGTAGAGGTCGCCAATCTTCTTTATCTGCGCATCTCCGGTGATTGTTCCGCTGCTCTCGTGCGAGAATATAGGATTTCCGTCGAAACGCTTCCACTTCTTCATATCCTTGCTGAGGGCTATGCCGATGCGCTCGCCCTTCCATTTTGTTTCGGGATTGATTCCGCCAGCGTTGTAGTACATAACGAAAGGAGCACCGAGTTTCTTGCTCTTGTCGAAATAGATTGTGCTTTTGTACTGAGTGAGTTTCTCCCACCACTGGGCGTCGGCATCGTTATACGAAAGCAGAGGTGTCGCGAGCGACTGCCATTCATCACCATTGGCTATCGGCTTCGATGTCCATGCCAAACCTATGGAAAGCGGAGCATTAACGGCTTCGTAGCCTGTTCCAGGGCCGCCGATGTATGTCATCCAATTCTTGCCCTTGTACTTGCCGAGTTCTTCGTTACCCTCCCAGTCGGTGTTCAGAAGTCCGGGGAATCCGCCGCGCTGGTTGGCGTCCCAAAAGCCGTCGCGATATTTCAGGATACAGCCAACGGTGCGCCATTCAAGCAGATTGTCGCTCTCGGCGAGCCATGTCTCGTATCCGCGTCCGTCGGTTCCGCCCTTTCCGTTATATACGACGTATGTCATAAGCCACTTATTTCCTTCGCGGAAAACAGTCGGGCAGTCAATCTTGTGTTTGTTGTCGGCAGGCGCAACAACCATTCCGTACTTGTATGGTGTCTTTACTTCTTCGTAGATTTGCGCCATGCGCTCTTGCGTAACAACCTGAGCGCGTGCAAAGGCTGTTACGAGAGCAGCGAGTATCAATGTTATAGTTAGCCTGTAATATTTCATCTGAATATTGTTTCTTTAATAGAATAGCCAGTCTACCGACTTTGCCCCGCCGTTCAATCCAACGTTGCGAGGCTCAAGTTCGTCGTTTGTCGCGCCGAGAACCAAGAGGAAGCCGTTTGGCATATTCAGTTTGTGGTGTCCTGCGCCAAAATGATAGGCATGAACGTTTACGAGCGGCATGTTTGCCAATCTTATTGAGTTTGACAGATAAGGCTCTGCCTGACCGTATTCGTTGGCTGTTGCGTCAATCTCTAGTTTCGGAGCCTGAGCATATTTGTCCTGCTCGTCCTTGAAGTAGCCTACAAGAATCTTTACAGGCTTGTCGGTCTCGAACTCGATGGCTGTGAGCACGCTCGAATTGCGCTGGTCGTTGCAACTGAACTGAAGTGCAGTGAGTCCGTCGAGTTCTGGAGCAACAGCCTCTACTGCCGTGTTAGGACGGTCGTTGAACAGGTCTGTTCCTACCTTCAAATCTACTTGTTTGTAATTACTAATCCACTTGATGTCGGCCTTGTGCAGAGGTTTGTATTCCTTTGCCTTCACGTTTATCTCGCCTGTCTCAACCTTCTTCAAGTAGTCGATATTCTTCTTGAAGTTGTCAAGTTCGTTCTGATAATGCACCAGCATCTCGCTCCAATGCTTGTTCTTGCCATTCTCGCCCGTGATTGGTATGCGGCGCATCGTTGTCTGCATACTGTTGGCATAGAGATAACTGCCGTTTGTAAGGCTTACAAGATTCTTGTAATACTCCAGACTCTTCTCGAACAGCGGCAGAGCCTTGTCGAGGTCGGCAATGCGATGTCCCCACTGATAGTCGAGCACATATTTGCAAGCCATAACCTTGTATGCAAATGAATATGCAAATTCGCGATAGCAATGAATATCGTTCTTCAGTCGCTCAAACTCGTCGCGGTTGGCGGAAACTGAGTTTATGTCGATGGCATCGATAGCCTTTACTGCCCTGTCGCCGTGGTTCATCACTTGGTCTATGATGTCGAGGGGCAACTCTCCCTCGTGCGGAAGGAACTTCCATTCTTTCTCTACATACTCAATGAGTTTCTCGCCTTCTGGTCCGCAACTCTCGTAAAAGCCGGGATAAACGGTATATTTATAAGGGTTTATAAGTTGGCTCGCAAACATTCCAAGCAGTAGGCACTGGCGGTTTCCTTCGGTTATGCCGAAACGGCGCAGCAACTTCGGAGCAATCTCGCCGCTCTGCTCAAACGCCTTGCGAATAAGGTCGGCATTGGCATCGGTTGTTCCGTAGAACGATGCCAGTTCGCCGTTCCAAAAGTCGGCCTCGTCGCTGCGGTTGCGCTCAACCTTCCAAGCGTAGCGCGCCCATGCCTTGTACCACATCCAGTCGCGGTATAACTGTTCCTCGCGCCTGCCGCCATCGAGTTTGTCGGCAGTATAAGGATAATCCCAGTACGATGCCTGCGGATACAGATGAAGTGCGTTTGCTCCATGAACGGCGTGCATTGCCGTAACGGCGCGCTGAATGAAATCGGGCGAACTCCAGCGGAACGGCTCAAGATTTGCAAGAATATGCACGTTGCTGATGTGAATGCTTCCGAGGCTGCTCAAATCTTTGTGAATCTTAGACCACGGTCCGCGCGGCTGATATGTTGTAAGGCTCTCGCCGTTGTACTTGTGCATGGTGTAAAGATTCTTGTACAATGGCAGAGATGCGTCCATAACCATCTTGCAGTCGGTATCGTGAGCGCGGACAAGGATAGGCGGCTCGTCGGTGCGGCCGAGTTTCTTCAGTCCGTCCTTTACGCCGGGGATGATGGTCTTTGTAAACCACTCAACATCGTCGTCGTAGGTGTTCATTGCCTCGCCAAGGCATACGAGCAGACCAACGTTGCTGTATTTCTCAACAAAGGCGGCTATGCTCTTTCGGGTATAGTCGCTAAGTAGCGGAGTAATCTGTCGGTTTCTGTCCTGAGTCTTAATCTTGTAATGCTCGGCAAACGGCTTTGAAACCAGAATATTGTAGAACATCTGTATAACAAAGATGCCTCGTTTGTCGGCCTCATCGGTAATGAACTTGAAGATTTCTTCGTTCTTCTTGAATGTTGCGTCGTCAACCTCAACGGCAAACGGATAGTCGGGAAGTTTTACGAGCGATGCAAACGGATGGCCGTTCCACAGATAAACGGAGTTCATCTTGTTGTGTACAAGCATGTCGAGATACTTAATCCACTGCTGCTTGTCGTACAGCCACGGAAAGAGTTCGGGCGTGTAGGGATATTCATAAACCATTCTGCCCGGCAGAAGATAAGGTTTCTGAACACCGATGCACGTTCCGCGCAGAACCATCTCGGGAGCCTCGCTACGATATGCAGGAAAGTTGAAGTTCTTCTTGGCGATGTAGTTGTCTGCCAACTCAACACAGCCGTAGAGTGCTCCGCTGCCGTCGGCTCCGACGATTGTTGTCACGCCCTTCGAAGATGTGATGCTGTAGCCTTCTTTCTTCAGCGAATCGGCTCCTTCCTTCAGTACAAAAACAAGGTTTCCGCCTTTCGAAACGGGCTTTTTAGGCACGTTTCTGAAGACAGAAACCTTTATTCCCTGTTTGGCAAGAGACGACTGCAACTGCCCGGCACCAAACTCAATACGGTTCGAAGCCGACTTGCCCAAATATATACTCGCACTTTTTTGTGCCCTGATACTTGATGAAAATAATACAATAATGGTCGTCAGACCTACGATTTTACCTATATACCTCATTCAAATGTAAAAAAACAGTCAATAGTTAGTCAAAATTTCTCATTCAGGGGGTAAAGGTACAAATATTTTCAGAATATCAAGGACAATCGTTTTTATTTTTTCACAAGTACAATTGTTGCGCCGTATGCTTTCGACCTTTTTTCCATGTATTTAAGGAAATCGTCTTTCTTCGAGATGTCGTGTTTTCCCTTTCGGCACTCCATTGTCGATACAACCGTGACGACGTTGCCTTGGGGCACAGCAGAGAAACTAAAACTGCCGAATTCCGACTCTTCCTTTAGCGAATTTGGCAATGCCTCAATCTTCATGTCGTCGGGGATTGAGATGCGAACCGTGTCGCAGTAACTGTACGAGTTGTCTATCACTATTGGCGATGTGCGCTCGTTGCGGAATCGCGGTGTGCCAAACGACCTGAACGGATTGCATCGGATGAACATTCTGCTGCCGTTCATCTTGCCGTACACAGCAGTCATGCTGCATTTCACAAGCAGATGCGGCTTTTCCTCTTCGTGAAAATCTTTCACTTCGACATCGGTAACGGTGGCATCGTCAAGACGAATCCAACGGCGGACTATCTTTTTCAGCTCGCCTTTGTCCTCGCGCGCCATGCCGAAAGTGCGGCTGTATCTTCTGCCAAAATGGTCGCAACTAAAGGTTAGTTTTCCGTTGCCGTCGCTGCCAATCTTGACATCTGCGCTGAGGGTCTCGCGACTGTCGGATGTCGAATAATCGGGCAGACGGACGATTTTTCCGCCGTCTGGAGTTACGAGCAGGCACTCGTGTCCGGCAAGCGATGAATGAATGAATCCGAGTGGAAGTTGCGGACAGGTACAGTCCATCAGGATGAACTTGTCGTCGGGACGGACGATATACAGAACAACATGGTTCAGTTGGTGCATGTTCGGAAAGTCTTTCAGCAGATTCTCATCCTCGGTGCTTATAACAACCTGATACGACGTTATGCCTACTTGCTTCAGCAAAGCCTGCATGTAATTTGCCAGAGCCTTGCAGTCGCCAAATCCGGTGCGGCTAACCTCGGTTGCCGACATTGGCTGCCATCCGCCCAAACCGAGGCTTATGTTTACATATCTTGTTTTCTCGCCAAGATACTCGTAAAGAGCCTTTATCTTGTCCAAATCGGTCTTGCTGTCGGCGGTGAGCGAGTTCACTTCTGCAATTTCTTCTTTTGGCAGAACGTCGCGGCCTTCGGCAAGTTGCCAGTACCATTTTCCGAACTCTTCCCACGACTTCAGACTGCCGGTTGAGCCTCCTATTGAGAACTCCGACGGCTCGGCAATAACCATCGGATAGCGCATGTCGTCATCGTCTATATAATCCTCGTCTACAAGATGGCGATGCGCTGGAAAAGTCCACCTGTAAGTCTTGCCCTTAGCTGTTTCCTGAACGTCGAAATTCATTTTCGACGGAGTTTCGTATTTCAGAATCTCTGTCTTTGGCGATGCCGTAATCTGATAGGTTGCCTCCTGCATAGACTGATGGCTGTACTTCATCGGAGAGAATACAGGAAAATCGATGTATCCGCCGCGCGACTTCTCTGTCCATTCGTATTCTATCGTAAACGGATATGACAGAATCTCGCAGTCGTAGTAAAAATGCACGTTGTCCGATGCCAGATTAGACGACACGGCGGTGGTGCGCAAATCCTTCTGCTTTATCTTAGAGATTACGTTGCCATTAGCATCGTATGCCTTTCCCGAGAACGCCGACAGGTACGAGAACTTGTCATAAACACGGTGCCATCCGCTATGGTCGAGTCCTTTCTTGTTAAGAATCGTAACCACCCGGCGGAAGTGAACCGCAGACTCGCTACGCGCCGAGGCATCAACATCAACATCATAACTCCGCACCACCGAAAAGGCATTTTTCTTAAGCGAGTCGGGAATGCTCTCAACATCATACTTCACTTGCGCACAAAGCACCGCCGGCATAGCGGATGCCAGCAGTGCAAGTGCAAGAATATTTCTCTTCATCATCTGTGTTATGCTTTCTTTTTTAAGACAATCTTCAGGGAGTTGATATCAAGCAGTTCGGTCCAGAATTTCTGAAGTTCGGCATAGTCGGCTGCAAGAATGAACGAGTTGTTCACGTTGAAGTCGTAGACCGTAGTTATAAGTCGTCCCTGCTGCTTTATGTCTATTTTCGCCTCCAGTTCGCCGTCTTTGAAGGTAAGGAGTTTTCCTGCCGGAATTTCTTCTATTTCGTAATCCTCAGGAATAAGGATGCTCGACTTAATCTCGGTGTTCTGCAAGTTGCTGAACTCAATAGGCATATCGCGAGTTGGGTTTACGAAATAGTTATTGCGCTCGTCGGCAAACACCATAGGGTTTACATAAAGGCGGTCGCCGCTCTTGCCCAGCGATTTTGTAAATCGGTACTGCTCGGTCGAACTCAGTCCTGTTCCGTCAACGTTCTTCACGTTGTAAGACTGTAGTTTGCAGTCGCCCCACTTCTCAATCTTCTCTATCAGAGCCAGACTGTCTTCCGTCTCATGATACTGTTTCTTGAACATCTCGGCAAGGATGCCGGTACAAGTGTTGTTCTTTGTGCCCACGAGGTCGCCTTCCGGATTTATTCCGCATCGGATAACGGTTTTTGCGGCATGACCTCTGATGGCTGCCAAGTCGAACACTTGCGAATCGATGCTTGTAATTCCGGTTTCGTACAGAACGCCCTCGGCAAGTAGGTTGAGCGGAAGCACGTTAACATCGCCATACTCGGCAGAACAGTCGGCAAAGAACAAAGCACCTTTCTCGTCGGAGAAGGCAACGACGAAAGTATGCAACTTGTCTATTGAAGGATAAGTAACCGGCAGTCGTCCGCGGTCGCGAAGGCAAAGCAGAAGCGGAGTGCAGGTTATTCCAGCCTCGCGCAACATGCTCATGTATATAAAGTTAAGTTCGGCATTCGAGCCTTTTCCGTTCTTCACAGCCTTGTTTGGGTTGTCGGCAACGAGTTTGTAGTCGCCGTTCCACTTCAGTTTCTTCTGAATAAAGCCGAAGAGCACGCTCGCCTTCTTTGTTGCCGACATTCCGTCGAGCCCGAGTTGCTTCATCTCCTCTGAATACGGATTCTTCAGAGAGAGGCATTTCCGGTATCCGCCCTCCTCGGCAAGGGTCTTTCTTACGCTGTTCCACGATGATGTATAGTCTTTGTACACGGCTCCCGGAATGTCAATTCCGTAGAGTTCGAATGACAAGTTGTGCGAGTAGGTCTTAGGACACCACACAAATCCCTCGTCCTTTATAGCCTTCAGGTTCTCGGCCTCGGTGGTTACCCTCTCGCCCGCTGTCTTCAGCACGTTTCCCTGTACGTTGAACACCATGTCGACTGGCTTTCTGGTTGTGTTTGAATGTTGAAAACCTTTCTCCTCGATGTGAAACTTGAAATACTGCGGAATAGTAACGGTATAGAACGAATACTGAACGGGATATTCCTGCTGAGAATACCATGTGTCGATGTTATGGTAGCCTTCCGATATGTGGGTGTACTTATATTCGATGATTGTTCCAACCTTCACGTCGGGAATAGAGAACTTCATTCGCTCGGAATTCTCGTTCACCGTCTCCTTGAAGACGTATTTCGACGGCATCGAAGTCTTTACCACCTTGCCGTCTACAAGATTGTATGCCGTTGCCGACAGATTCTGTATGCGGTCGTTCTCTGTAACGGGGCGTTTTGAGTTGTAATAATACCTAATCGCCACGTTAGCAGCGTCCTTGCCGTCGTCCTTCAGCACTCTGATGCGGGTTTTCAGTTCTGTCTTAATGTAGAAGTGTCCTTCAGCATAGTAGTACTCAGTTTCGCCGATACGGTAGATATACTCGGCTGCAGCAGAACTGTCGATGGCGCAGACCATAGTCTTGAAGTCGGCAACATCGACCTTGGCAAACTTTTTCTGCGCATGGGCGCAAAGGCTTCCCGTCAGAAGAAGTGCCATTAGTGAAATACCTGTTTTCATAAATTGAATGAATTAACTTTTTGGATTGAATTATTACTTGTTTTTGGATTTTATATTGAATGATGGGGATAATTTGCAGCAAAACTAATCGCTATTGTCATATATACAACATTGTATATTCATATCTGTTCTATCATCGATAAATTTCGATAAATCAGAGAGTTCACTTTCTTTTCCGTTTATTTCACCATCATATTTAACGGCTTCACCGAGAAAATTGAGCGGAAGTTCGTTGGCACGGCAATATTCGGCAGAAGAATCTGCGCAATAAGCCGTCGTCGCGAAGTCGGAAGCACCAGCCTCGGCAAACATATTCCGCGAATAGACAGTTGTACAGCACACAGCGACCAATGCCACAAATGCGACTGTTGTTTTCATGATAATAGAATTAAAATGCTTTTTAGCCTTAATGATCATATCTCGTTTTCAAAAAACGTTGCTAAAATACATTTTTCTTGACAATGGCACAAGAAAAAGGATAGTTTTTTTGCCAAGGGGAAATCATTACTCGTATTACAGTAAGTAAAAGAAAAACAAATCCCCTATTCTGCCAACCTGCTATATCAAAACGAGATTATACAAACATGTATGAAAACGTGTTCCGCCTCTCTTTCCAAAGTCAGAAAGAAAAGCGGAACACGCTGCACTAATCCGTTCTTTTGCTTCATAGCCGTTTGTATATTGCCAACAGATATTTCCTTATCGGAAGCAGCCAGTACCACAGTTTTACGGCAAGTCGCCGCCATCTGCCATACAGATAATGCCTCTTTGCCGACGAATCTACAACGTGGGTTGCCAGCGCCTTTACATCGGCAGCCGAGCAATGCTCTATGGCTATGAGGTTGCCGTCGCCCATCAGAAAGAGGTCTTCGCCGTCTATGCGTACAACGCGATGCACTACGTATTTGCAGTCGTCTACCCATGCCAGAACCACATCGCCAACCTTTGTCTGTGCAGGCTTTTGTAAAACAACGCAGTCGCGCTCGCCCACAATAAAAGGCAGCATACTCCACCCCGTTACGGGCAGCGTAACTGTAACACCTTCGTTTACCAGTCTTATTGTTTCTTCTATGATATTGTCACAAGCCATTACGCGCTATAAGTTCTGTACGTTTCTCAAAAATATGCTTCTGTGTCTCAAACGATTAGGTATTGAACTTAGGATATATTTCCAAAATTGCAGTTCCATGTTCATACATCCCACAAAGTCAAAGGGGATGCCTCGCAGATTCCGAAGTCTTGAATCCAGTACCTCCATCCAGATGTTGCTATATTGTTCCTGCTCTTCGTATCTTCCGAAATTGCCGCCTTTCATTATCATGCCATGCATATATTTTCCAAGACTGCTATTGGGTTTGCACAGCATTTTGTCGGATTCGAGACCGATTTTTTCTTTTAAAATCCACATCAAAGCACCTGCCGTATTCTGCAACCCGAAGGGGCGAAGCAGAGACGATACGCAATTCCGTTCCTCGGCTGTAGAATTTTGCAGCAGCCAATAGTAGTCTACAACTTGGCGCAATCCCACACCAGCCATTAACACATGCTGCATTATATGAGCCATTTGCATTACAAGGGCGAAAAGCACAGAAGGCGAATAGAAACCACTCTCGGTCAGAGTAAGATTGTTTATTTCCCGTTCCTGCCAACGCAGCAGTCTTTCGTTTGTCTTTGGGTTATGGGTTCCTGCCGAAGGCTGGAAATGCGCTTCTATATCCACCCCATTCTCCTGATAATGTGCATGGTGGCTATGAGCGGTTTCCTCGGCATCATACTCTTTTCCCATACTATCCAACAGACTCAGCACCTTTTCTTTTCCGCCTTCAACCCAAATGTCTATGTCGCCGGGCTGACGGCAGAATTTGTCGGGATAGAGGCGTGCATTTGCCTGCCCTTTCAGGATTGCTGTTTTGCAGCCTTGCTCGGCAAAAAGGCGTGTTAGGCGCGCTGCCTCGCTGTTAAGTTTCTCGTTCAGTCTGCGGATGTTATCAGCATCGTAAGCCCATTGCATCAGCACGTCGAAAGGCGGTTTTTTGTCCTCGGAAAGCGATTTAACACCATTGTATAATATACCGACAAGTGTCTGACACTCAGCCTCATCATACATCCACATCCAATCATCGTCACTTAAATCTACTGAAAAGTCCTGCGTCTGACCTAATGCCAGGCGCAGGAGCATATAGAATTTTTCGGTGCGACAGATTTGCTTAGTGTCTTTCATTTAACAAGTCTTTTTCTGATTAACACTCTGTTATCTGTTTCACAGGCACTTAATCAACCTGCCAATGCCATATCTTTGCTGAAGGATTACTGCCACCAGAAGGAGGATTAGGGTTAGTAGTGTTGCACTTTTTTGCACTTCCACTCAGCAAATGAGCCTCGTGCTGCAACTTAACCACTCTCATCGCTGGCTTGTTGTAGCCCTTCTTAGACATATCTATTGTACGAATTACATTTTTCATATCTTTCCGTTTTAAGATTTTCGTATGTTATTATCTCGCCCAAGCATAAGAATCGTTGCCTATTATCACTTAACAACGACCTTCTTGCCATTGTGGATGTAAACACCGCTCTTTGTAGGCTCGGCTGGCAGTTTGATGCCGTCGATAGTGAACCAGCCCTCGAAGGTGATTTCGCCAGTTTCTTTTGATATCGCACCTACGTTTGTAACCTCGCCGTTGGCATCGCGCAAAACGACTGCAATACTTGTAGGTCGATTGTTACCTGACTGGCGTGTCAACTTCTTTGTATCATTATTTGCGTCATCACCAACATACTGAAGATATGCACGCAAAGGATAAATGAAAGCACTAGTATCAAAATATCCATCACCCGAACACTTTACAAATTCACCAGCTGCAACAGATTCTCCTGTTCCAATCGACGTGCCTTCCTTTGCCGCAAATCCATAATAATCGCCAACTTCGACACAGTTCATATCTTTGTCCATTACCTTAATTTCAGAACTTGCTACATCTACAGATTTGTCAACCCAACGTACTGTTTTGTATGTGCCTACAAAATTCCAGCAATCGCATGATACTGTTGCATCACCCGTATAATAATGAACTAAATTGCCATGCAAATCAAATTCAAGTTTAGTTGCTGTTGGGACAATTATATAAGGGGTGTTTCTTTGCAGATTATTTGCAGCTACAGATGTCATAGATGCTACCCACTGTCCTTTAGTTTCGTCATAATCTACACATGCAAACTCATAGAATTTTCCTCCTGTTACAGTCATACCAGTAGTAGGGAATGGTAAAACAATAGTAGCCGGCACACCTATTTTGAAAACGCGTTCACATTCAATCTCATTCAACATTGTGCCTGCACCTTGAGGATTTTCTACATCAGATTCTGTATCCCCATAGATAACAGCCTTATATGGTCCCGGATAAGTTCCTATAAGACTAAATGTTCCCTGTGACTGCGCCCATGCTCCGGCAGAGAATATGGCTGCGAGCATCAGCATAGCTGCGCGTGCCGAAAACATTTTTAGTGTTCTACTTTTTTTCATAATAACATATTATTTGGGTTAATAAAATAGTATCAGCGTGAAAAGTTCAGCAAAAAATTCCTCAAAATATTCATCTGCAGTTAAAAATCATGTCTTAAATAATAAAACGTGGCTAAATTACACATATTCTTTCTATTAGACAAAGGAAAAATAACATTTTATTTTGCAAAACGTAAATTTTCCATCATTTTCTAAACATTTGAAAAAAAACAATTATTTAATGGACAATTCAAAAATCACAATTGACAATAGAGTAAGTTGAAAATTCGGAAAAAAATGGAACGCAGAAAACCCAAACGAATCCCGAAGGCATCCCGAAGAAATAGCCACAAATCTTCGTTCTGCCGAATTTCCGTACTGGCG
>Ga0310695_10002590_pt1 | contig 37722 bp, 33 predicted proteins | sample RumenRJG_04DNA_FD_203882 | JGI IMG/M metagenome (GOLD analysis project Ga0310695, IMG submission 203882) | Bovine rumen microbial communities from Lethbridge, Alberta, Canada - RJG_04 (v2) (version 2) | ecosystem: Host-associated > Mammals > Digestive system > Stomach > Rumen | place: Canada...
CGTTTACGCTACAGATAGCGTTTTCGCCACCGTCGAAAATAACCCCAGTTTCTCCGACAAATAGGGATTTGTTGGGGGAAGCCTGCAAAACTCCTAGCGCAAAGAGGCTCCTGGTATTGCCTTTTGTGCTTCTTCTATAAGTTCTTCTTCCTGCTCGGGGCTGTAGGGGGCAATTCTCTGGTAGGCCGGGTTTAGGCAGTGCTGGGGTGCAAAGCTTGTAAGGTACCATACCGCGTCTTTTGGGAGCATGGCGGACATTTGGGCAATGTCTTCCCGGTTGGCAAGCGGGGGAACCAATACCGTTCTCCACTCCCTGTTTTGAGCCGGCATTTCTGAAATTAGTGCTATGCTTTTCCTTATGTTTTTATCCAACAGTCTGTTGAATTTTTCCTTTTGCTCTTCTTCATTTTCTGGGACTCCCATAAGCATCCAAAGTTTTTTGGGGGAAGTCTTTATGTCCATGGCAAGGTAGTCCGGGGAAAGGGTTGGGTCTTTAAGGAACCTTTCCAGCTGGGCGGGGCAGGTTCCGTTGGTGTCTAGCTTTATTTTGTAGTCCAGGGATTTTGCGGCCCTTACTACGGCTTCTGTTGCCGGGTTAAGTAGTGCTTCTCCTCCAGAAAGTGCAAGCCCCGTAAGAACATTCCTTCTTTTTTCCAGGTGGGAGATTATTTCTTTGGTGGAGACTAATTCTTCAAAGTCATGATTGAGAACAAGGTCTGTGTTGTAGCAATAGGGGCAGCGCAGGTTGCATCCCCTAAAAAAGACCGCTGCAGACAAATGCGGGGGAAAGTCCACGAGCGATGTCTTACGGAGTACAGCGGTCCTTTCTTCTGTTACAGGGGGCATGGCCTTCAGGCAATTTCTGCCGTGCTAAGGGGTTCAAGAAGGTCTTGGAGTTCCTGTGTGTTGTGGGCGCGGAATAGCTCTGTGTTCATCGTGTTGTAGAAGATTACCGTTGGCGTTGCGAGCACTCCTTTTGCTGCGGCGCTGTCAAGGCCGTCCTTTGTGTCTACGTTTATGCTTTGGCCTTCAAGGCTAAGGTTTTCCATGTAGTTCTTTACTGCGGGGCAGTTTGGGCAGCTTTCCCTTGTGTAGAGCTCGTAGTAGGCAATTTCTTCGTGCTTGGGAAAGAGTGGGGCTGTCTGTGCTGAATCTTCTGCAATATAAGCTTCTTTTGGCTCTGTGTTTAGGCTTTCTGCTTCTGCATTTTCTTTTTCATCCTGTGCGGGAGATTCGCTTATGGAAAAGAGTTTCCTTAGCTTGTACTCGTCTTTTTTGCCCTTGTTCCAGTTGCGGACTGCGCGGTAATATCCTACAATCCTTGCGTACACTTCGCAGTCGTCTCCATGGACGTTGGCAAGTTCTGCCTGTGTTTCTGCAATTTCCTTTTCAATTTCCTGCAAAGTCTTTTCTGACATACTTTTTTTCCTCCCTGTTATTCCTTAAACCTTGTTTTTGTTTCTTTTTCCATGTTTTTTAGGCAAGCTTTTGCTTTTGAATAAGCTCCTGCTTTTGCGTCTGCAGCAGGGCAAGCTTTTGCCTTAGGGCCGCTTCCTTTTCCGCCTTGCACTTTGGACATTCAAAATGCTCGCCGGGTATGTAGCCGTGTTTTTTGCACACTGAGTAAACAGGGCTTACAGTTATATATGGAATGCGGTAGTTTGTAAAGACCGTTTTTATTAGTTCCTTGCAGGCCCTCCAGTCCTTTACCTGTTCGCCTACGAAGATGTGGAATACCGTTCCTCCGGTGTAGCGTGTCTGAAGGGCTTCCTGATGGTCAAGGGCTTCAAAGATGTCGCTTGTAAAGTCAACCGGAAGCTGCGAGCTGTTTGTGTAGAAGGGGTCGTCCTTTCCGCTTGTTATGATTCCGGGGAAGTTTTCCTTGTCGTGGCGGGCCAGGCGGTAGCTGGTACTTTCTGCCGGCGTTGCCTCCAGGTTGAAGAGCTCACCCGTCTTTTCCTGGTAGTCAGAAAGGCGTTCCCTCATGTGGTCAAGAACCTTGCATGCAAAGTCCTTTCCTTCGCTTGTGGTTATGTCTTTTCCCAGCAGGTTAAGGCAGCATTCGTTCATGCCGCAGAGGCCTATGGTGTTGAAGTGGTTGTCCAGGGTCTTAAGGTAGCGCCTGGTGTAGGGGAAGAGGCCTCCGTCCAGAAGCTTCTGTATGACCTTGCGCTTTATCTGCAGGCTGTCGCGGGCAAGGTCCATCAGGTGGTTGAGCCTTTTGAAGAATTCCTCCCTGGGGTTTTGTGCCGACCTTGCAAGGAAGCCTATCTGGGGCAGGTTTATGGTTACAACTCCCAGGCTTCCTGTGAATTCATCAGAACCGAACAGTCCTCCGCCCCTTTTCTTTAGCTCGCGCTTGTCCAGCCTTAGGCGGCAGCACATTGAGCGTACGTCCGACGGGTTAAGGTCCGAGTTGATGAAATTCTGGAAGTATGGGGTTCCGTACTGCGATGTCATCTGGAAGAGAAGGGCGCAGTTGGGGTTTTCCCAGTCAAAGTCCTTGGTTATGTTGTAGGTTGGGATGGGGTAGGCAAATCCGCGTCCGGCATCGTCTCCCTTTAGCATAAGCTCTATAAAGACCTTGTTTATTACGTCCATTTCCTTCTGGCAGTCACCGTATGTAAAGTCCGTTTCCTTACCCGCAACTACGGCTTTTTGGTTGCGAAGGTCTTCCGGGCATGTCCAGTCCAGCGTTATGTTGGTGAAGGGGGCCTGGCTTCCCCATCGGCTTGGCGTGTTCACTCCGAAGATGAAGCTCTGTATGCATTGCCTTACTTCCTTTTCCGAAAGGGAGTCGGCCTTTACAAAGGGGGCAAGGTAGGTGTCAAATGATGAGAATGCCTGTGCTCCAGCCCATTCATTCTGCAGGATTCCCAGAAAATTCACCATCTGGTTTACGAGGGTTGAAAGGTGGGCTGCCGGTGCGCAAGTGATTTTTTCCTTTACGCCGCCAAGTCCTTCCTTTATGAGCTGCCTTAGGCTCCATCCCGCGCAGTATCCGCTGAACATGGAAAGGTCGTGGATGTGGAAGGCGCAGTTGATGTGGGCATCGGCAATTTCCTTGGGGTATATGTTCCTAAGCCAGTAGTTTGCGGTTATTGTTCCCGAATTGTGCAGTATAAGGCCGCCAAGGGAGAAGTTTATGTTTGCGTTTTCGTGCACGCGCCAGTCGCTTTGGCTAAGGTAGCCGTCCATGGTCTTGTTTATGTCTACGGCAAGCTTCTTTGCGTCGCGCATGGCTTCGTGCTTGGCCCTGTAAAGGATGTAGGCCTTTGCAATCTCTACCTCTCCGCTCTGGATAAGGACCGTCTCGACAACGTCCTGGATTTCCTCAATTGCGGGAATGGAATGTGCCCTTCTTCCTGCAAGCAAGAGGCGGAGCTGCTCTTCAACGGCATCGGTAAGCCTTTCTGCCTTTTCCGGGTTTGCAATCTTTTCTACTGCCTGGACTGCCTTTCCCACTGCCTTTTCTATCTTTTTGCGGTCATAGCTTTCTATTTCGCCAGATCTTTTTACGACTTTTTTAAGAAAACTTTTTGCTTCTTCATCAGAACTCGTGCCAAGGAAGCTTTTCCATTCAGGAAATACGCTTTGGGCCGAGTCTGCGCCATCCAAATGATTCAATTTTAATCCCCTCCGACTTTTTTTACTTCGATTATGAATTCTTCCAAGTTGTTGAAGTGCTTGTAAACGCTTGCAAAACGTATGTAGGCCACCTTGTCCACGTCGTTGAGCCTTTTGAGCACAATTTCACCGAGTTCAGAAGTGGCAATTTCCCTGCTGACCTTTCCCTTTGCGTATGCTTCGTCCTCTATTTCCGTGACGAGCTGTTCTATGAAACTTGTAGCGACCGGGCGCTTTTCCAGGGCATGCTCAATTCCGCGGGAAAGCTTGTCCCTGTCAAAGGGTTCACGCCTTTTGTCCCTCTTTATTACCATAAAGGGTTTTTCCTCTATACGCTCGTAGCTGGTAAAGCGGTTGTGGCATTCATTGCACTCGCGGCGGCGGCGGATGCTTTCTCCGTTGGCCATTGTTCTGGATTCAATTACCTTGTCGTCAAGGCTTCCGCATAAAGGGCAGCGCATTGTTTTTTACCTCTTGCAATTTTTTATATTCTACACCTCTTGGCGAGGTGGGGGCAAGGGTGAATTCCGAAAATTCTTATGAATTTATGAGAATTTACTAAAGTTTTTTGTATTCTATACCGAATACTAGTGTTTTTTTTGCCTCTTGGGCATGTGGATGGCGTCAAAAAATGCCTTTTTCTTCTTTAGGGACTCAATGAGCTCCGCAGCTTCTTCCTCGTCTGAGCCGTACAGTATTTTTGCAGCAAAGGGCCTTACAAGGGCGCTTACTGGTACCGTGACCGTCAGTTTGAGGATGTCGTAGTAAATGAAAGGTAGGAGCCCTATTTGCATGAGGCTTGAGAACTGTTCACCGGCTGGCTGTCCCTTTAAAAGTGCGTGGAATGCGCTTTCCGGGTTTAAAAGTATGCAGTGCCTTAGCCAGATTAGCCCCGGAATGTAGACTGCCGCGTATCCTGCAAGTGCCGCGTAAAGAATCCTTAGCCAGTTCTTTATGCTGAATTTCTTTTCAAAGGTGAAAGGTGAGCCTGCTATAAGCCCCGAGACTGCCGCCGCAATAAAATAGCCCAGTATGTAGCCGCCGGAAAGGCCCGTAAGGTGCTCGATTCCGCCATTTCCTAGCGCAAAGACAGGGAGCCCAAGCCCTCCTGCCAGTATGAATAGCCCCGTAGCCCCGGCCCCCTGTGCGCCGCCAAGGATGCATGCCGCCAATATGCAAAGCATGTTCTGGATTGCAAAGGGGACAGGGCTTAGCGGCATGAGAGATTGTCCTGCAATGGATGCCAAGCATATTGCCGCCGCCGCCGCCAGGGTTGCCAGAGAGCGCAGTGTCTTTCGCTTTACGTTCTTTTTCATATAAAATTCCTTATTAGTCCTGTTATTTTGAGCCCTTGCCTGATTTTGCCGGTTTTGCCGATCTTGCCTGTTTTTTTACAGTGGATGCCTTTTTCGCAGGAGACGGCTTTTTTGCTGGGGAAGTTTTCTTTACAGAGGAAGTTTTCTTTTCCGCAGAAGCCATGCCCGCCCTTTCTTTTGCGGATTTCCTTGCTGCGCCTGCATTTCCTTTTGTTCCCCCTTCATTTTTCTGCTTTCGGGGCGTTTTTTCCGCTAAGGTCCTCTTTTTGCTTTGGGATTCAGTGCTTTTGCCGGAACTTTTAGCCGCATTCCGCCTGCTGCCGGATGTTTTTTCCGCTGTGCTGTCGCCTTGTGCCCTTTTTCCGGATTTTGCCTCCGTCTTTGAAAGCATTGCAAGCCTTTCCGCCGGATTTTCAGCACTGTATTCAGCTGTATGCCTAGGATGCTCTGGTTTTTCACCGCCAGCCTCAAATTCATGCTGGATGCAGACTGCCTTTTCCCCTCCAAAATTCACGTAAAGTATGCAAAGTGTAAGCATCAGTGCAAGGAAAATCAGTATGGAGTGAACAAGAATGTCGCCGTATTTTGAATAGATTGTGGCTTTGTGCCTATAAATCGGTACCTGTATGCCCATTGCGTCTTCCTTAAAAAGCGGAAGGTCTTTAAGAATGCGTCCTGCGGGGTCTACAAGAACTGAGTATCCGGAATTTGCACAGCGGAGCAGGGTGGTTCTGTATTCGATTGCAAGGTAGCTTGCCACGATGAAATGCTGGTATTCTGCGGATTCCATGCGCGACCAGGAATCGTTTGTTATGTTGATGAAAATTTCGCTTCCCATGTTGAACAGTGGGCGGCAGACGTCTGTGAATGCGTCCTCAAAGCAGATTGGGGTTGTAAATGAGACGAATTCCTGCGGGTTTTTGCCCAGAGTCCGTATGTATTTTTCCGTTGCCTCGGGATTGAAGTTTCCGCCCTCGTCCAGGGAGATGTAGGAATATGGCTCCATGTTGAATTCAATTGGCTCGCTCCAGTTTTCTACTGAATTGAGCGGTATTGTGAACAGTGTGAATTCAGCCCCCCTCGTAAGTGAGCCCGGAAGCTTAACAAGGTCCTCCGTAATAAAGCGCATAAGTGGGTTTTCTGCATAGGGAATCTGCTCAGCAAAAGGAACCAGGTGCTTTTTGGAGTAGAAGCCCGAATAGTTTCCGTTGCCATCAAAGAGAATTGCGCTGTTTGAAAACTTTTTCCTTGAAGCGTTGAGCTTTGCCCCACCGCCTATCAGGAATGGGGTGTCAAGCCTTGCAATAAAATCGCACAGGCTTTCTTCCTCCGGGAATACCTTGTAGAAGTTTCTTCCTGCAGGGAATGAATGGTCAAGCACCCCCTCGCTCCAGACTACAAGGTCAGGCTTTATCCCTTCATCCTTCATCCTGTTGAATTCCCTTTCCGTAAGCCGCTTTGAGACCGGTATGGAAACCCTGTCACCCGCTTCCCAAGGGTCAATGTTCTGCTGCACGACTATTGTGTTAAGGAATTTTTCAGCTTTTCTAGGCATGAAATACTGGCCCAGGCCGTAAATTCCGCATGATGCCCAGACAATTGCCGTAAATATGGCTGTCTTTCTGTATGAGTAGGCAAGCTGGGCTTGGTTCTGCGACTTGTCCAGTATGGAAAGAAGCCTGAGCCCCTCTGCAAAAAGGGCATTTACGAGCGCCCAGATAAAGGTTATCCCCCAAACCCCTGTTATGTCCGCAACCTGTGTGAATATCTTCCACCTGTAGGCTGCCATGAAAATGGTTCCCCAGGGGTATGCCATGTCCCCCGTAGACTTTAGCCACTCCCAGAAGACCCAGATGAAGGTAAAGAACAGAATTCTTCCCGCCACAAGGTATTGCCGTGCAAAACGCAAGAAACGCCCCGTGAGCACGCTTGTCCTGCCGTATGCCTCTATGCCAAGGGAGCCTCCCTCTTCCAAGAGACGTGCCTTCCTGCTTTCCGTAAGGCTTACAAGGCCGTGCATGAAGACTCCTGCGCATATCCCCCCCTCGAATGCGGTTCCAATAGCGCTTGCCCCCAGCGTAAAGACCGCGTATCCGTGGAAGTTTGCAAGCCACAAGCTTGAAGTTACGTGGACCGTAAGTATTTGCAGGGCTGCCACAAGGAAGGACTCAAGATATGATTTTGCCCTAAAAAGAGCGATGTAGAGCGGAACAAGACAAAAAAGCGCCAGAAAAGGGGAGCCAAAGCTGCATAGTTCGTTGGAAATAGCGGCCGCTTCCATGATTCCAGAAAAAATTGCGTAAAAAACTTGTAAAATTATGCAAATCATTATATTATTCTATTATCTTGTAAATAAAATGGCAACAGTCAAAGTCTGTTTATCATAATAATGCCCTGTTGCTGAATTATAAAAAATGTCCGGGGATAGTAATGGAACAATTAGTAGAAGCTCATAAAGATGAATATGGCGAAAAGCCTGCCGTAATGGCATGTGCTCCTGGACGGATTCATATTCTTGGCGAGCATACGTGGTTTTTTAAGGACAAGACTCTTTCCATGGCAGTAAACCTTCCAGTTTACATAGGCGTGTCAAAGAGGAGCGACACAAACTTGCGCTTTAACTTTGTTCAGCTAAAAGAAAAGAAGCGCTCGACCCTTTCCTCCCTAAAGTACAAGAAGGAAGACAAGTGGGCGAATGCGATAAAATCCGTCATCTACGGTTTCGGGGCAAGCGGTTTTGAATGCTCAGGAATGAACTTTACCGTCTATTCAGAGATACTGCCTTCCGCAGGCTTTGGAATAACGAATGCCGTAAAGATAGCCTCTGCATGGGCAATAAAGGAGCTCCACCGCTTCAAGTGCCCACTGGAAGAGATTATGCGCGTCCTGGAGAGGGCAAACATGCAGTTCTACGGCAACGCAGGCTTCAAGGCGGACAACTTTACGGTAATACATTCAAAGGAAAATTCACTTGTTCTTACGGATTATGCCAAGAATACCTATGACATAGTGCCCTTCAAGTTCAAGGACAAGATTGTAGTTCTTACCGATGCCCGCGTGCCAAGAATCACTACCTGGAACGAGGAAAGCCTTTTCCAGCCGGAGAACGTCCTTCTTCTTGGCGAGCTAAAGGAGCGTAGGGCTAATGTTTACGGAGGCTGGTACTATGCGGACAACGGCCCGGAGGTGAACGAGGTTCTTTCCGTGGTTAACGAAGACTTGCGCCGCCACCTTGTATGCGTCATGAATGAGCACAAGAACATACTCAAGTGCGAGGCTGCCCTCCAGAAAGAAGACTTTGCAACTTTTGCCCGTGCCATAAACCACAGCCACGAGGACATGCGTGACCTCTATGACATTTCCTGCCCGGAGATAGACTGGCTCCTAAAGCGCGTGCAGGAGCTTGACGAAAGCCCTGACGACCTCCGCAATCCAGTAAACTGTGGCCGCATTACAGGCAAGGGGTTCGGACGCTGCACATATACGATTCTCCGCAAGTGCGACCTTGAAGCCTACAAGGAAAAGCTTGCCGAATACGAGCGCATATTCAGGTTCAAGCCTGAATTCTACGTGGTAAAGCCGGCAAAGGGAGTCCGCCTTATATGAAACTGCTTCTTACGAACGATGACGGAATAGATGCCCCCGGAATACAGACGCTTGCCTCCGTCCTTCGCAGGGAGCATGAAGTGTGGATTGTCGCCCCCCTCCGCAACAAATCGGGAGCCTCTTCATCCTTGAACATGCTGCAGAACCTTTATCTTGAGCGGCGCTCGGACAAGGATTTTGCGCTTGACGGGACACCCGTGGACTGCGTACTTTCCGCTTTTACAGGCGGATACCTTCCCTCAATGCCAGATGCAGTCATTTCCGGCATAAACAGGGGCTACAACCTTGGAACTGATGCAGTTTATTCGGGCACTTGCGGGGCTGCCAGGCAGGCTTCCCTTACAGGAATTCCTGGAATTGCCCTCAGCGTTGACAAAAATCCCTTCGAAAGTGCCGGTTCTGCTGCTGATTCTGAATATAATTACGCCTCGTTGGCAGAATTTGCCCTTAAAAATCTCAAAAACCTTTTAGTCTTGTGCGGAAAAATCCGAAATATAGATGAGGGGATGAACTATGAATATTTTATCAATGTCAATGCCCCTTCTATAGATTCCTACAAAGGCGTGAAATTTACAAAGCCATGCCGCCGCTTCTATTGTGGAGACCATACGGTTCTTACAAAGGAAGCCGACGGGAAAACTTACAGCTGTTTTGTTGGCGGAGAGAATGTCCGTTGTTACGGAGATGAATTTTCCGATGCAAAAGCCGTGGCGGATGGCAATGTTTCAATTTCTGTTCTTTATGCGGAACCGGCCGTGAATACGGAATTTTGTAAAAAGACTTTTTGCTAAGAGTCGTTTTAGGAGAATTTAATGGCTGAACAGGACGCGCTTGAAGAAGGCATTTCTCTTTATAACCGCATGAATTATACAGGCGCACTTTCATTCTTCCTCTCTTTGCCACCGGACAGCGGGGCAGATCCGGTTGACCTTGCGTACTACCTTGGCCTGTGCTATGCAAAGCTCAAACGCTACGACGACGCAATGATTTACCTTGAGCAGGTTGTGACTGCTTTTGGAGGTGACTCTGCTTCCCAGAACGGTAATGGGGCTTCGTCAGCAAAAAAGACACCGGAAAACGACAGGCTGCTCCAGTGCCGCTATCTTCTTGCAATCATTTATTCAATGACTGGAAGGCAGCAGCTTGCAGATTTTGAACTCAACAATCTTATGAAGTCCGGCTACAAGGCCGCTTCCCTCTATGCCTCTTTTGCCTACAGCGCGTGGGAAAAGGGAGACTCTGCTACTTGCATAAGCTACTACGAAAAAGCCCTGGAGGCAGACGAAAACAATCCTACGGCACTCAACGGCTTGGGCTACGTTCTTGCATCCCAGAACAAGGACTTGGCAAAAGCTCTTTCATATTGCAAAAAGGCTCTTTCCCTTGCTCCGGACAGTGCAGCTTGCCTGGACAGCATAGGCTGGGTCTACTACAAGATGGGACTCTATTCCCAGGCAAGAAAGTACCTTGAGCAGGCAAAAAGGAAAGACAGCGAAAACGAAGTAATTTCTAAGCACTTATATGAAGCTGAACAGGTGGATCAATGAAAAAGTCAGTTTATATTGTTTTGATTGCCGCATTGGCAGGAACAGGTTTTTTATTTTCTCAGACAAGCGAAGGTGGAAACTCCTCTTCTAGCGGCAGTTATGCCGGCAGTTCCGCTTCAGCAGCATCATCCATTAGCGGATGGGCCGCAGATGAATTCCGCAGGGGAGTCCAAAGCTACTACAGGGGAGCCTACAGTGAGGCAATTCTGGAATTTGAGCGCGCACTGGATTACCTTCCCGGCGAGAACATCATACTCGACTGGTTGGGAAAGGCCTACTACAAGGCAGGAATTGAAGGTGCAGCCCTTCAGTCTTGGAATTCCGCCTTTGAATCTGGTTACGGAGACATCCTCCTTCAGAACAGGATAGAAATCGTAAGCGACCGCCGCATTACCCAGCAGGACTATTCTTTTACCGAGCATTATACCGAGGCAGGAAATTTCCCAAAGACAAACGGAAACGTCCTTCTCTACAGCCAGCCGGTTTCATCCCTTCCCAATGCAGACGGAACAATCTGGGTCGTTGCATACGGAACAAACGAGCTTCTTCACTATGACGTTAACGGAGTGATTATAAAAAGGTGCCGCGGACCGGTAAACGGCTTTGACCGCCCAATGGACATAATCAGGCTAAACGACGGGAACCTTCTCGTTAGCGAATTTGCAGGCGACAGGCTTTCTCTCCTGGACAAAGACGGAAACTTCATAAAGTATTATGGAAAAAAAGGCCGCGGTGAAGGGGAGCTTGTTGGCCCCCAGTATCTCGCACAGGATTCATTCGGCAACATATATGTTACGGACTTTGGCAACAACCGTGTTGTAGTATTTGACCAGGAAGGAAACGGACTGCTTCATTTTGGCTCAAAAACCGCAGACTTTGACGGCTTAAAGTCTCCTACAGGAATTGCAGTCGTAAATGACCTCATCTATGTAGCAGACAGCGTAAAGGGTGCAATCTACGAATTTGACCGCTCAGGAAACTTTGTAGGCAACCTGGTAAACGAAAAGTCTTTTGCCCGTCCAGAGACAATGAGGAACATAGGCTCTTATCTTCTACTTGCAGACAAAAACCGCATTGTAACAGTAGACAGTGCCTCCGGTTCTGTATGCGAAAACGCCACTACAGGAAAGACAGGCGCTTTAACGAGTGCCGTGCCAGACCGCAACGGAAACCTTGTCGTAACAGACTTCAAGGCTAACGACATCTACGTAATGTCCAAGGTTTCGGAACTTGTAGGCGGATATTTTGTCCAGATTGAGCGCGTAGTCTCAGAAAAGTATCCTCAGGTTACGGTTGAAGTCCGTGTAGAAAACCGCAAGAGGCAGCCCGTAGTGGGCCTTAACGAAAACAATTTCTTCATTACAGAAAACAAGAGACCTGTTTCCGAGATGAGGCTTGTAGGCTCTGCAAACAATAATGAATATGCAGACTTTACCATTCTTATTGACCGCTCCATAGAAATGCAGGCCTATGCAGAACAGGTAGACTCTGCCGTGCGTGAACTTACCGCCGCAATGAACGGACAGGGCAAGGTTCAGATTATTTCCGTAGGCTCAGTGCCGGTTACAGAATTTACAGGTTCTCCAGATGCACTTAACACATTCTCTGTTACAGCCCTTAAGAATCCATATTCACCAACTGCAGCCCTTGACCTTGGAGTCCGCCTTGCCGCAAACGACCTTATTAATGCAGAAAAGAAGAGGGGCATAGTCTACATAACTTCTGGAACTGTAACCCCAGAGTCATTCAGCAAGTACAGCCTTTCAGACCTTACAACATATATGAACAACAATTCAATTTCTTTCTCTACGGTTCTTGTGGCTCAGAATCCAGCCGGGGAAGAGGTTGAGTTCATCACCCAGAATACAACAGGTACAAGCTATTATGTGTACAGGCCGGAAGGTCTCGCACCTGTTGTAAAGGATGTAATTAACCTACCGTCAGGTTTGTACCAGCTTACCTATACCTCGGTCTCGTCATCTGAATACGGAAAGAAGTACATTCCTCTGGAAGTGGAGACATATCTTCTTAACCATTCAGGAAAAGACGAAAGCGGCTACTTTGCTCCTTTGGAATAAAGACGGGCCTTGCGTATTTTAAGCTCCGGATGTTTGTCTTCCATGGCGAAAATTGCTTCTTCAACCTTTGCTTTTTTTTCGTCAGTGGAAGCAAACAGGCTTCTTTGAACCGGTACGCTTTTATCTTCCACATTTTGGCAGGCTATACCCAATAGCCTTATTCCCCGACCTGCAGTCCATTTCTTTGCAAAGAGGGTCTTGCATCTTTCATACAAATCATCAGCATTGCTTACAGGAAATTCAGATGTCTGCTGAACAGAAACTGTTGTAAAATCCTCATACCGTATTTTTAGCGCTACGGTTTTGCTCCTTACGTGCTCCTTGTGCATCCTGTAAAGAACGTTCATGCAAAGTTCCATTAGGGCAGTGTCTATAGAAGTCCTGTCGGTAAGGTCAAAGTCAAAAGTCCTCTCGGAACTTATTGAATGGTTCTTTGCCTCTCCGCCAAAAATCATATCCCTGTTACCGCGGACGGCATTGTACAAAAAACTCCCTGTTCCCTTGCCGAATATGCTTATAAGAAGATTTTCAGACTTTCCGTGAATCTCTTTTATGGTCTTTAACCCCGCAGCCTTAAGCCTCTCCTGGGTTTTTGTGCCGCATCCCCAGAGCTTTTCAAGTGGAAGAGACATCATGAATTCCTCTTCTTTTCCGTCCTGAACAATGGTAAGCCCGTCCGGTTTTTTTAGTCCGGATGCAATCTTTGCAACATACATGGTGCTTGCAATTCCAACGCTTACCGTAAGCCCTGTTTTTTCCAGCACTTCCTTCTTTAGTCTTTTTGCAGTTTCCTCCGCGCTGCCAAAAATTCCAGATGTTCCGGTAAGGTCAAGAAAAGCCTCGTCTATGGACATCTGTATAACTTCCGGTGAATAGTTTTGGAATATTTCCATAACTTCAAGCGATTTTTCTTGGTAGCGCTGGTAATTCCCCCTGACGAAAATCCCGTGAGGACAAAGCTGAGCCGCCTTTACAATAGGCATCGCAGAGTGCACACCAAACTTCCTTGCCTCGTAAGATGCCGTAGAAACAACAGCCCTCCTGTCTCCGGGAATTCCCCCAACAATCAAAGGCTTACCCCTGTATTCGGGATGGTCAAGCTGCTCTACGGAAGCAAAAAAAGCGTCAAGGTCAACGTGGAAATAAACTTTTGGTATAGCGGAATCTTCCTCCATAGGTTAGCTCCTTATGTTAACTTCCTTCTTCTGGTGGAACACTTCAGCAGAATTTTTTGAGTTCTGGATGAATGCGCTTATCTTTAACACTTGGTCCAGCCCCTTGTCGCTGGAGTAGACAATCTCAATCTGTCCAGCAGGATAGTCTGGTATTTCAAAGAAGACCTTGTTGTCCGCCTCAATCGTATAGTCATAGTTGCAGTCGTAAAGCGGAATAGAACCGTCAGCCTCAAGGCTTATTGAATAGCGCAGTACCTTTTCGTCCGAGTCAATAACTATGTGGTAGATGTTAAGCTCCATGAATTCATTTGTAGTGTAGGAAATCTTTACCATCTCAGGATTGGTTCCATCTACGGTAGAAAACTGAGCCCTAAAGTTAGTAGAGGAAGTAGGGCCGTATATTATCCTGATCATCATCCAGTAAAAAGAGACAAAGAACAAGATGATTATGGAAGTTGTTATTGTTGCATAGACAAGGTTCTTTTTGCGAGATGTCTTCTTTTTTGAGTTAAAGATACCCAGTACCATAAGTATTCTAAAAATCTGCATAAGAAGTGGGAGCAGGGCAAGTGCAAGAAGAATGTTTCCAAACACCGTACATACAGCAAACCTTCTTAGGCTAAGATAGTTGGCGCCTTTTAAGAAATCTACCGTTAGGTTTAAGAATGGAATAAGCGATACAAGGAATAGAATAATCATGTTTATCCTTGTCTTTGTTTTCTTTGCAAGTGCAAGAATTACGTATTCCGTAAAAAACATAAAGAAGAGTGAAAGGTCTATCCAGGTAAAGATAAAGATGTTCAGCGAAGACTGGAACATCATAAAGAAGCCTGTTCCTTCAAGGGATGTGTTGAACCTCTTTCTTAGCTGCGTAATAAAGATTATTACAAGTGCCATAAAAACAGATATTACTTTTATTCCCATAAGTACGAGAGGACTTCGTGCTGTAAATGAAAAAATCGTCTGCATAAGTACAAGAACTGCAACGATTATTATTATATAACCCAACGCTAGGAAAGCACTTCTTTTTATGTCCTTAAAGATGGCCTTGTTCTTGCTGGTGTCCTTGAATGAAGAAAAGCTTACCGTAAAAATAGTTGCAAATGCGAATATCATAAAGAAAAGCGCAAGGAGGGCTTCTCCGTACCAGAAGGTGTAAGCGTCAATTTGGAATACCGAATAGTGGCGGTCCCAGATGGAGCTTCTTCTGGTTTGCAAAAGTTCTGCGGCTGTTATTAGAATCTTTAAGTCTTTTTCCGTTGCAGACAGTGCAATGCCAGCCGCGGGTATTGACTGTGCAAAGAACTGCGAGACCCGTCTTGTTTCGCGGGCAATGCCAAGCCTGTAGAGCATGGAAAACGATTTTGGCATGGAAGGGGATGCTCCGTTTTCCTGGCAGGAGTCACAAAGTGATTTTACCAGCCATGAAGGTGAAACGTCGGAACTTCCGCCGGGTATTACGGAATAGGTCTGCTTTGCAAAGAAGGAAAGGGAAGTGCTGCTGCTTTCGTCTATAACTATTGCGCACATGTTGTCCGAATTCCTTACGGATGTAGTAAAAACTGCGGAGCCTGTGGGGTGGTGTTCGCGCCCCTCATCACCCCTAACAAAGAGTGCGTTGTCGTTTGCGCTCAAAAAAACGATGCAGTCGTAGTTTAGGTTTTTGCCCTTAAGGTTGTCAAGAAAAGTAAGCAGAAGGTTCATGTCCTTGTAAAAAAAATCCTGTGTAAAGGAAAAAACTACGGTGTCAATCTCGTTCTTGGATTTTCTTACGGAAGGTATTTCTACTATAAGGTTTTGGGGAAAATTTCCGGAGTTTGCTGCATCAAGGTCCTGCTTTCTTACCTGGAAGCCCTTTTGCTCAATGGAATCATACATTTTTAAACTAAAGTCAAGGTTGTCCTGGGACTGGGCCCTAAGGGAGAGCAAGCTAAAAAATGCAAAAAAAAGCAAAATCAGGCAGGCTTTTTTGCTAGAACCTTTTGTTTCCATAGCTATATATTAAATTATTGGAGTTTACATTGCAAGACCTTTGTTATATAATAGAAAAAACTAAGAAATATGCCAAAACTGTCCGATATTAAAAATTGAAATACTATCTGAATTTTTAAGGAGTTCTTTTACCAGATGAGCGCAGCGGAAAAAAAGTTTATATTGGACTTGCCCTTGAAGGTGGTTTTAACCGAGGACGGTGCTTCTCATTTTATCAGTAACAAGAAAAAACTCTTGCGCTTCCGCCTTGCAGACAATGTTGAAGAATACGGAATCAGCATGGAGCACTTTTCTCCAATGTCAATCCAAAACATGATTCTTGTTGACTACATCTCCAAGATAGAAATTTCAATGTCCGAATTTGTTTCCCGCCGCCAGGAAATAATGGATCTTTCAAAGGTCATAGTCTATTCAATTCTCTACAAGCAGTTTGACCGCCAGATTTTTTCACAGATGATAGAATGTGACTGCGTCCGCCACCACAACAGGACAAATCCAAGCCAGCTCATAGACGAAAAGACCCGCATACCGGAAAAACAGCTTAGAAACATTCTTTCTTTTAAGGACAATGCCATCCAGCAGTCAAGGCAGGCCATCTTGGAGCCGGTCTGGAAGAGCATAATGTCAAACACGGACTACACCCCGGAAGAAAAGAACGTATACCTTCTTATGACGGAAAAATTCCTTAACCGCCTTAACCTCATGAACTGGTACATCATCACCAAGTTCTACAAGACGGAAGGCTTTTCACAGATAATGTCAATCCTTAGGCAGTCTTTGGCCCAGTACATGGACAAGTCCAAGGTTGCAGAATACATCTCCGTAATGGTAATGGAACTTGCCCTCAACAGCGAAAACACCAACATGCGCAAAGAAGCAAGAATTCTTTACCAGGGCATAGACAACGCTGACACACTTATCTACGACCCGGACATCCGCAAGAAAATAGTGGAAGAACTTTCCCGCAAGCACGAATTCGTATCGCTTTCGTGGAAAATCGGCGGCGGCTCAACGTCAATCGGCAAGCAGGGAGCCCTTAACATAACCCTTTACAACAAGGAAGACGAATTCCAGGAAGTAAAGGAAAACATAGAGAGCAAACTTTCCGCAGACCTTAACAAGCGCTCGCTTATCGACTTCTACCGCCAGATGCCGGAAGGGGAAGAAGGAACGGATTTGGGCCTCTACTACCTTTCCTATCTCGAAGACGCGTGCAAAAAGGTCAACGTAAAATTTGAGTCACTTGTAAACCAGTTTACTACAAGCGACCTTACCGTTATAAACTTAAAATTCAATTTTTAGGATTTTTCTGTTTTGGACGGAAGGCCAACTTTTACTGTGTCCGGCTCTTCAAGGCCGGCCAGTTTTTGCTTTTTCCCCGCTTTGCAGGGTTCCGCTTGCGCTCCATTGCCTTGCGGCAACGGCTACGCCGCCCTTCCAATCGGGCGTAGGTTCTTTAGGCATTCGTCAAATCCATTAAAATTTTTTAGCTTAGCCTCTTTCTTGCTTTTGTTAGCGGCATTTCTTTTGCTTTCTTCCTGTTCAGACAGCGAACCTTCAATTGTAAACGTAGAGCACAATGTTGTCTTTGACTACAAAGATGAAACTTCCGCCCCTCAGGTAAGGTTCAGCGTTTTTGTCCAGCCCAGCTCTTCTGTCCTTCGCGCAGGAGAAATCCGCACAATTCATCAGGAAAGCGGACTTGAATGGCACTGCCGGTCGCCCCTTGTCTTTCATGGTGGAGGCGGCAAGGATTATGCCGGCTGTTCAAGCTTTTTTCCTCCATATAATTCTGAACTGCCTCAGGGAATTTACTATGTATACTATAAAGATTTGTCCGACCGTGAGTGCGAAGCTGAATTTTCCTTGAATTTTACGCCGGATTTTGGGCTAAAACCTTATTCCGAGCTGCCTTATTATGTTGCAAACCCCAATAATGAGCGTATTGCCCTTTACAATCCAGAGGGCATTTTGATATACTGTGGTAAACGAAGGGAAGACTGGAAGGACAACGCTGCAATCCTTGCTGACTACGGAACTGCGGATAGAATGCGCGTGTGCTATGCAAGCGGGACTTTATTTTTTATGTTGCCTTTTGAACCTTTGCAAAAAAATTAAAATAGAGAGGAAAATACCTTGCCAAACAGCATTGACGATCCTGGACCGGAAGAAGACGATAATCCTATATCTGAATTTTTTATGCGCCCCATAAAGACCTATGTCTTGCGCCAAGGACGTATGTCGGAGAGCGAAAAACGCAGTTATGCAGACTTGCATCAGGTTTGGTGCATTCCCTTTGAGCATAAGACCCTTAATTTTACCGAGATATTCGGAAACACAAACCCCGTTACGATTGAGATTGGCTTTGGAATGGGACATGCCACCGCAGAAATTGCGGAAAAGAATCCCGAAATGAATTACATTGGAATAGAAGTTCATAAGCCGGGGGTTGGACGCTTGCTTGGCGAAATAAAAAGACGCCAGCTAAAGAACCTTTTCATAATCGAGCACGATGCCCTGGAGTCACTGGAAGTAATGGTTCCAGATTCTTCCATAGAGGCATTCCATATATTTTTCCCAGATCCATGGCCCAAAAAGAAGCATCACAAGCGCCGTCTCCTTCACAGGCCCCGTACAGATTTGCTTTCCCAGAAGCTTGCTTCCGAAGGTTACCTCTATTTTGTTACGGACTGGCAGGAGTATGCAGAAGATGCCCTTATGGAGCTTAGCCAAACGCCAGGCCTGCACAACCGCTACGAGTCTTTTGCTCCTTCACAGGAATGGCGGCCAAGGACAAAGTTTGAGCAGAAGGGCTTGGATGCCGGACATGGTATATATGAACTGATTTTTGAGCGCGACGTAATTTGAGGTGCATGCAATGGATCTTTTTGACGTTGATGAGGCTGCTTCCAGAAGCGACAAGGCTGTTAGCAATGCCAAGCGTATCGTTGAACTTGAAAAGCTTATTGTAAAATATCAAAAATCATATTACAACGGCGAAGGTGAAATTTCCGACGCAGAATTTGACTCTCTCTGGGACGAGCTAAAGCTTTTGGACCCGCAGAATCCAATTCTTCACAAGGTTGGGGCTGACAGCGGAAACTTTGAAAAGGCTCCCCACGTAATGCCAATGGGAAGCCAGGAAAAGGCCGCAAATCCTGAACAGTTTTTGTCCTGGGCGCAGAAGCACAAGTACGACGAGTACCTAGTTGAATACAAGCTGGACGGTGCAAGCCTTGAGCTCCAGTACAATGGCGGAATCCTTGTAAGGGCAGTTACCCGCGGTGACGGTTCAACAGGCGACGTTATTACTGCAAATGCCTTAAAGATGGACGGAGTAAAAAAAGAGCTTTATGATGCAGACGGCAAGCTCTCTTCTTTTACCGGTGGGGTGCGCGGCGAAGTCATAATGAAGCGCTCCGTTCACAAAAAATATTTTTCCGACAAGGCAAACTGCCGAAACGCTGCCAACGGTCTTATGAAGCGCAAGGACGGAAGCGGCAGTGAACACCTAACGCTTATAGCCTACGACGTGTGGGCAAGTCAGGGAGAGCAGCCCTATAAAGACGAAGAAGAAAAACTTGCCTGGCTAAAGAAATACGGCTTTAATACGGTTGTGCTTAAGATTTGCAGCAATGCAGACCAGGTCATTGAATACCGCGCCAAGGTTATGGAAGAGCGCAAGAACTTGGACTACGACATAGACGGTCTTGTAATAAAGGAGAGGGCCGTAAACCACGAGGATGCCCTCCGTGCCCGCCCAGACCGCCAGATTGCATTTAAATTCAGTTTGGAAGAGGCCGTTTCCGTAGTAAGAAAAGTTGAATGGAACGAATCTGGTGCAACCTATACTCCCGTAGCGGTTTTTGATGCGGTGGACCTTAACGGAACAAGCGTCCAGAGGGCAAGCCTTGCAAATCCTAATACAATTGCCGCCCTTGGCTTACAAATAGGAAGCCATGTAATCGTCGTAAAGAGAGGAGAAATAATCCCCAAAATAGAAAGCGTAGTTCCCCAGGAAGATAAGTCAGAAAAGACTTTTCCTGTTGAGCTTCCAGTAAAGTGCGAGACATGCGGTTCCACTCTTGTGAATGAAGGCACAAGGCTCTACTGTCCCAACAAGTCCTGCTCAAAAAGAATCCTTCATCAGCTTTTAAAGTGGGTGAGCGTTGTAGACATACGCGACCTTGGTGATACCCTTGTGCGCTCTCTTTTTGCAGACAAAGTGTTAAATTCAATTTCGGACATATACAAGCTGGACGAGGATGTGCTAAAGCCCTATTTCTTGGGTCAAGAAAGCCTTGGAAACGAAAAAGAGTCCCTTGGTGCAAAGAAGGTTGCCCTTTCAATCCAAAGCCACAGAAAGCTTAGCCTTGCAAAATTTATTGCCGGTTTTGACATAGAAGGAATAGGCGAGACTGTTGTGGAAAAGCTTCTTGATGCAGGCTACGACACTCTGGAAAAGCTTTTTGCAGCCTCACAGGAAGAGATTGCGGGTGTATACGGCTTTGCAAAGGTTATGGCCCAGATTCTTGTCCAGGGGCTTTCGGAAAATAAGGATGAAATGGAATTCCTTGTAAAAAGCGGGACTATAGAAGTTGAGCAGGGAATAAAGCAGGGTAGCCTTACCGGAAAGTCTTTCTGCTTTACAGGAGAGCTTACGACTATGAAAAGGGCGGATGCCCAGGCCCTTGTAAAGCAAAAGGGTGGCTCCGTAAAAACATCCGTGGTAAAGGGGCTTAGCTACCTTGTAACTAATGACACTTCAAGCGGTTCTTCAAAGAACGTAAAGGCAGCCCAGCTTGGAATTCCCGTCATCAACGAGCAGGAATTCCTTGCGCTTATCGGTTAGCTTTTTTATTGGTGCTCAACAGAGTCAAATGTAAAGTCCTGGCAGAAAAAGTCAGGGTTTACGGGAACCGTGTTAAGCCTCATTTCCCAGTGCAGGTGGGGGCCTGTTGCAAAACCTGTGGCTCCGCTCAAGCCGATTAAGTCTCCTGCTTTTACGGTGTCTCCTTCCTTTACCTTTATTTCGCTCATGTGGTAGTAGAGGCTGTAAAGACCCGGAAGGTGTTCAATACAAACGCTCCATCCTGTTGAAACGCGGTTTTCTGCAATCATTACCTTTCCGTCTGCACATGATGTTATTTTTGCGCCAGAGCCTGTTCCGTAGTCAGTTCCGTAGTGTGCGCTGTAGACTTCCTTGCCGTTGGTGTACTTGTAGATTCTGCGCTCAAAGCAGATGGAAGTGCGTCTTGTAACAGTTGTTGGCTGTACGAAAGGCTTTGTCTGGTGCACACCCTCAGGGTTTACCGCATAGAGAACCTTGTTAAGGCGCTCAATCTGCTTCATCTTTTCCGCTGACTTGTCGGACTGGATGTTTGTCATGCCCTGGGTAGCCTCAATTGTAAAAGATTCAAAAACCTTGTTGTTAAGTCCAAAGGGAAGGTCAAATTCCAGCGGCTGTTCACCGTAAAGGTTGTATTTTACAGTAAGGTGGTAGTTGGCGTCGCTCTTCCACCATGATGAAAGGCCGATTCCTGCAAGCATTGTGCGTGTTGTCTTGTCGCTGTCTTTTTCAAGGTCGTAGAATGCTGCCTTGTCCAGTCTCTTTTCGTCATTATAGAGCTCAAGAACCGCAGTTGTAGCGTTAAAGCGTGCCTTGTCTGCCTTTGTCATTTTTCCGTTCTGGATGAACTTCATTCTTACAAAAACAGCGTCTCCAGGAACAGCGGTATCGTTATAGAAAAGCCTTATTTCGTAGTCTTCGCCTGTAAAGCTTGCTTCCCTTGCAAAAGTGGGGAGCAGTGCCGCCGCCGCAAAGACTGCCGCAGCAAGAATTTTCTTAAATCGTTTCATAAAATTTGTCTCCTATAATAGTTTTATTTTAACAAATACTTTTCTTTATGTCATGCAGAATCAGCTGGGGAGATTCCACTCCGTTGAACCAATTCCTCTGCACGTTAAAGAGAATGTCAACTGTGTCTCCAATCTCAAAGTCCCGGTGCAGGCGTTCAGCTTCATTCCAAAAGAGGGCTGGCCACTTAAAGCTGCCGTTTCCTACGGTAATCTTAAGGTGTTGCTTTTCCCCTTTTCCCATTATGATTCCGTCTAAAACAGGAAGTCCCCTGGCAAGGAAAAGAAGCTCTCCGTTTTCTTCTCCAAAGGGTTCAAACCTGTCGGAAATCTTAAGAAGGTCCGGCGTAAGGAATGACGGTGGAATTTCTGCATCCACATTAAATGTATCGGTCTTGGATTCTGAAAGTTCAAGCGTGGCGGACAGTTCCTTAAGCCTCTCTTCAAATATAGGAAGCTTTTCGCGCTCAAAGCTGAATCCTCCCGCAGCGGAATGGCCTCCGTAGTTGATGAAGATGTCTCCCATCTTTGCAAGGAATTTTGTAACATCCACGCCTCTGCAGCTTCTCATGGATCCAATGGCGTTTTTTTCTACAAAGGTAACTGCTATTGCGGGAATGTTGTAAGTGGCAACAAGCCTGCCTGCAAGAATTCCGTTTACACCCCTGTTAAGCCTTTCGTCAATTACTACGCAAAGTTTTCCGTTGTGGGAGGGAATGGAAGTCTTTGCCTGAATGCCAGCGTAAGTCCATGCGTCCTGTGAAAGCTGCTTTCTCTGGTTGTTTAGCTCCATTATTTTTTGCGCAACCGAGTCCCTCTGCTTTTCGTCCTTGCTAAGAAAAAGTTCTGCCGCAAGTTCCGGGTGGCCAAGCCTGCCTGCTGCGTTAAGGTGGGAAACAACAACCCAGCTTAGGTCTGTTGCATTTACCCTTCTTCCAAGCATGTTTAGGCGGGCCATAAGGTCTATAAGCCCAGGGCGGACCCTTCCAGCATTTATGGCGGCAATCGCATTGTTTTCAAAAAGGCGGTTTTCGTTCTTCATGGGCATTATGTCTGCCAAGGCCGCAAGTGCTACAAGCTGCATGTCCCTTTCTTCTGCCTGTGCGCATCCCGGAAACTTTTTTCTAAAATCAGTTTGTGTGTATGTTACGAATATATTGTAGAATCCGCCAATTTCCGTAGGCTCATGATTGCCGTACTTTGCAATCTTGCTCATTGTTTTTATTTTACCCAGCGGTAGGTTTGCTATGCTGGGGAAGTATTTTGCACAGTGCTCCCTTATGTCCACCAGGTTGAATTCTGCGGAAGAACCGAACGCTTGCTTTAATAGAGATCTGACTGTGCCTGCGTCCCAAACAAGTATTGCCTGTCCGCTAAGGTAAGAGGGAAGCCTTGTGTTTGTTATGCTTTCGCCGCTTCCTGCAAGAAGGCTTAGCTTTGCCGCGCAGGGAACCATGTTGCGTATTTTAATGCATTCAATGCGGACAAGAGAATCTTCTTCCCTTGCATCAAGAAGGCAAACATCCTGTTTGTACCATTCGCTTTTTGCAAAACGCAGGGCAGATACAAGTTTGTAAACTACCGCGCAACCGGAAATGTCCTGGAAAGGGTAGCCTGAATCAGGAAGCTTAGGGTCTAGTATTATTGTTGAAGGTGGCAGGGTTTCCGGCGGATTGTGATGGTCCGTAACAATTACGTCTATTCCAACTTCCTGTGCATGCTGAATTTCTGCAATGTTTGAGATTCCGCAGTCAACCGTTATTATTAGCGTTCCTCCAAGACCGGCAAAGTCATCCACCGCTTCCGTGCTAAGCCCGTATGCATCGTTTCCCTGGGGAAGCCTGTACTGCACGTCTATTCCAAGTCCGCAAAGGCACTCGTATAAAACTGTTGTTGCGCTTACTCCGTCTACGTCCCTGTCGCCAAAAATAAGGACTTTTTCTTTTTCCTCCTGGGCATCCAATATGCGGTCAACGGCATCTTCCATGCTGTTAAAGGAGAAGGGGCTGTGCTGGAAACGCAGGTCGTCTTCCATAAAATAGAGAATGTCTTTTCCCTGGGTAATTCCACGCCTAAGCATGATGCTTGCGCTTAAAGAGTCAAGACCATATTTTGAACGGAATTTCTCCAGTTCATCTTTTGAGATAACTTTTTTATTCCAGACGGACACTATTTTATTTCCTTGAGTATTAATTTTTTTTCTGCAGGTTTTTGGTCTGAATATGAGAGTGCCTTTGCCACAGCAGCAGTGCCGGTTACCAGTGCTCCTGCATCCTTTGCATAGACATCAATGATTTTTTCTCCCTTTTTAACAAGGTCGCCCTGCTTTTTTGCAAATATAAGTCCTGAGTCTGCATCCACACTGTCTGTTGTCTTGTTTCTGCCAACACCCAAGTTTATGCAGGCAATTCCTATTTTGTATGCATCTATTGAAAGGTATCCGCTTTCTTCTGCCTTTAGTTCCATGTGGAATTTTGAGCGGCGTTTTCCCTGTTCCTGTAAAAGCTTGTCCGGGTCTCCACCCTGATCCTTTATGTTCTCGAGGAATTTCTTTAGGGCTGCTCCTGATTCAACAGCTTTTTTGCAAAGTTCTATTCCTTCTTCCACGGTTTTGGCTTTCTTTCCGAATATTGCCATACTGGCACCCAGAGCGTATGTAAGTTCCATTACGTCTGCAGGGCCCTTTCCCTGTAGGCATTCAAGGGTCTCTTCTATTTCCAGATAGTTTCCTACCTTGTTGCCAAGCGGGCTGTCCATGTTTGTAAGAAGGGCGCATGCCTCTTTTCCCATGGCCTGGGATGTTTTTACAAGGAATGTGGCAAGTTTTTCTGCATCCTCTTCGCTTTTCATAAAGGCACCAAGTCCGTATTTTACGTCAAAGACAAGTGCGTCGCTTCCTTCTGCGGCTTTCTTGGAAAGTATGGAGCTTGTGATGAGTGGTATGCTTTCCACCGTGCCTGTAACATCACGCAGGGCATACATCTTGCGGTCTGCGGGTGCAATCTTCTGCGTCTGACCTGTCATTGCAAAACCGGTCTTTGCTATTAGGCGCTCAAATTCCTCTGCGCTTAGGTTTACGTTGTAGCCCTGTACGGATTCAAGCTTGTCCAGGGTTCCGCCTGTGTGCCCCAAGCCTCTTCCGCTCATCATGGGAATCTGAACCCCGAGAGCTGCCACAATCGGGGCAAGGGGAAGGCTTATCTTGTCTCCCACGCCGCCAGTAGAATGTTTGTCTACGAAGGGGCCTACCAAGCCCTTTGATTCTTTTCCATGAAGGTCTATTACGTCGCCTGAATGGAGCATTTTGTCTGTAAGGCAGCCAGTCTCTTCAAAGGTCATTCCGTTAAAATACACGGCCATCATAAAGGCAGACATCTGGTAGTCTGGAATTTGGCCGTTTACGTATCCGTCTACAAGGAAGTCTATTTCTTCGCGAGTGAGTTCGGCTCCCTTTACTGAACCTGTTCCGCGTTTCTTTACGATAATATCAGCAGCTCTCATTTTCAGTTTATCCCCATTGTTTACAATATAAGAAGATTATACTTGATTTTTGTAAAAATTGCTAGTGGGAAGTCATTGCACAGTCATGGGAATCAGTTTTGTGCTCCACTACTAAAGAATACCGCTTCCTGTCTCCAGGGAATTTAGGCGGGAACCAAGTGCTTGCTCAATCAGCATAAAGAGGAAATTCTTTAGCTCGGATTCGTTTTGGGGGCTAAGTTCCATGCCGCGTACTGTGGAAGGGCGCATTGTGTTCACTGCGTTCAGGTAGAAGAGGGAACTGCTGCTGAGGGCTGGGGCTTCCTGCTTTGCGAATTTTTGCCCCTCGCTGAATGATGGGGTGCAGTCACGGCAGGCAAACCCGTTTATGTGCCTGATGTATGTTCCGCCATGGGATGCCTGGGTGGAAATGAGTGCCGAGCATGAGCTGCATGTGTTTACGTCCGGCTGGAGTCCAAGCAGCCTTATGTAGCGCCATAGGAAGCGGATTGTTCCTGTCCTTGATTCAAAGCCCTGCGTGAGTTCAAGTCCTTGTAAAAATGCGCTGAACAGTTTGAATGCCTCTGCGTAGTCACCGGCACATTTTGTTTTTATGAGGATTTCTGAGGCAAGGTTTGCGGCCATCATCTTGTAAATGTCCGTGTGAAGGGATAGGTGGCAGCTTTTTACGTCAAAGTCGGATATTTTTATGAAGTGCCTGGCCTCGTCTTCGTAGAGGTAGATAAGCCCTGTGTTGAAGGGCTGGACAAGGCTTCTCATCTTGCTTTTTGCACCTCCGTAAAGGGTTGCGTAAAAAACTCCCCTGTCTGGAGAGACTATGCAGACGCTTCTGTTGTTTTCCCCCTGCTGCTTTACCGAGAGTATTATGGCTTGTGTGCTTTTGTTACGTTCCGGCATGGGGCTATTATAGAACTTTTTGCATTTTTTGTCGCCATAAAAAATGCCTCGTGATCCCTTTCTTGCCAAAAAGCCTAGCCCCGGGCGTAGGGGCGGGCGAAGCCCGTTGCGAAGCAATGGAGGGCGCAAGACCCGGAACCCCGAAGCACGGGGAACAATAGGCCTTTTTTGCCGTGTAGCGGCAAAAACTCTTTTACCAAGGAATACGCTCCAGATTTTTATGAAAATACTTATCAAGTTTATTCTTTTCTATGGACAGACTTGTTCAAATCTGCTATAATACAGTGTCAAATTATAAAGAGGTATGGAATGATATTCCCGCTTGAAGAATTGGTAAAATTTAAAGGCAGCATTTATGAAATTACCGTTGCCGCAAGCCGTCGCGCCTATCAGTTGGCTATGGTAAATGATCCTGTTGTAGAAGAAAATGACGACAAGGTTGTAAGCATTGCAGCCCGCCAGTTGTTTACTAACGAGGTTCAGTACCGTATCGAGCAGGGGCCGCGTCAGTAAAAAATGCTCCCGGTGATTGTAATATTTGCGCCCACCGCGTGCGGAAAGACTGCTTTGGCAAGGGAAATCTTTGGCAAGAGCAGTCTTTCGTATTTTAAAGGCATGGGGGAAGTCGTAAGCGCAGACAGCCAGGCTGTTTACAAGGGCCTGGACATAGGAACCGCAAAGCCTTCCGCAGAAGAAAGGGAAGACATACCCCATCATTGCATAGACATAGCAGACCCCCGCATGCAGTTTGGGGTGGGAGAGTGGCTGGAAGAAGCTGACCGTGCCTGCCGCGAAATTGCATCCCGCAAGAAATTCCCCATCGTAACCGGTGGAAGCGGCTTTTACATACGCTCTTTTTTGCTTGGACTGCCAAGTACACCAGAAAGTGATCCTGAAATCCGCCGCCAAATAAAAGAAAGGCTTGCCCAAAAGGGTGCCTATGCCCTTTACCAAGAGCTAAAGGAATGCGACCTTGAATCTGCAAAAAAAATAAGGGTGCACGACAGCTACCGGGTTTGCAGGGCGCTTGAAGTCTTCTATTCATCTGGAAAAGCCCTAAGTTCCTACGCCGTGCCGGACAAACTGCGCAGCTGCTACGACTTTTGCATTATAGTCCTTACCAGAAGCAGGGAAGACCTTTACAGCCGCATAAATGCCCGCGTTGATTCCATGTTCGACCAGGGACTTTGCGAAGAGATTTCCGGTCTTTACAGCCAGGGAATAGGAAGCGATGCTCCCGGAATGAAGGCCATAGGCTACGGGGAGTTTTTTGACCCAAGCCTTGGAATTGATCCGGCCAAGATGGACTTTTCAAAGATTGACAAGAACTCCGACTGCATAAGAAACCTAAAGGAAAAAATCAAGATGGACAGCCGCCGCTATGCAAAGAGACAGTACACTTTTATGAGGGGGATCCCAAATGCCCTTAGCTTTGACATGGAAGACAGGAAATCTATTGAGCAGGAGATTCTTCGCTTTTGCCGCTCCCGAATGGAATCCTTATAAAGAAAGTTGTGCCTTCTTCCGTCTTGGACGTAACGCTTATGTTCCAGCCCAGGGTGTCTATAATTGTCTTTACTACGCTAAGACCAATGCCCATACCCTGTTCACGGCGGGAATTTGTTCCGCGGTAGAATATGTCGTATATGTGCTCAAGGTCCTTTTGCTCTATTCCAATGCCGGTGTCCGCAATGCTAAGCAGTACGACGGAGCCTTCCTGTACAGCAGAAATGCTTATGCTGTCGCCATCCTTTGTGTAGCGTACCGCGTTGCTTAGTATGTTTTCCAGTGCCCTGCTTACGAGGTTCTTGTCCATGGGAACTTCTATTGAGCTGTCCACGTCTATGAATGTGTTTATTTTCCTATTGTATACGCTGCTTGTATTTAGCGCGCTTTGTGCAAAGTTTGTAAGGAAGGGTTCTAGCCTTACGTTTTCCAGCGTCTGTTTCCAGTCCGTGTTGTTCAGCTTTACGTAATTGATAAGGTCGTTTATCATGGTCTCAAGCTGGTCAGCCTTTGCGTTTATTATGGAAAGAGAATTCCTTACCGAATCCATGTCGCTAACAATGCCGTCGGTAATGGCCTCTGAGTATCCCTTTATAAGCGAAACCGGCGTCCTTAGGTCGTGGCTTATTCCCATGATGAATTTTACCCTGCGCTCATGGTCGTCCTTAAGGGAAGTCCGCATTTTTTCAAGGTTTTTTACAAGGGAAGTAATCTCGTTTGCCAGGCGGTTGTTCTTTGGCATCTTTATCTCTGCGTCAAGGTCTCCGTTGGCAATCTTTAGGGTGCTTTGCTCCAGAACCGTTATGGACTTGTATATTACCCTGGAAAGCCTGATTACGGATGTTAGGCAGAAAAATTCAAAAAGAACCGCAAAAATAAGGGCCTGCAGGTAGAAGAAGGGCTTGTGGGCCTTGCTTTTTTCCGGAGTGGGAACCCGGCTTATAACAAGAATCCTGTAGTTCAACCCCTCGTTTTTTTCCATCTCCTCCTTAGTCATAAGCGGGGACTGGAACTGGTAGTCAAAATCGGCGTTTGTATTCTTCATGAATTCAAAAATTTCAAAAGGCGTAAGATACATGCCGGTCTTAAGCTCAGGAATGTTGGAGATAAGTATCGTTGAATTGTAATAGAAGGCAACCTGCACGTTTGGCGGGATGCTCTCTATCTTTTTGCGTACAATGGACCAGTCTTCTTCCGTAAGGTCTATTTCCTTAATCTTCCTAATTTCTTTGTAGCCAGAAAGAAGGGTACGCTGGGGCGAGGTAAGATAGTTGTTTATGGGCAGGACCGTTATTGTAATAAGAGGAATTATTACGATGCCGAGTATCAAGAGTTTGAACTGCGACTTGATTTTCATTTATCGAACCTGTACCCCATGCCAAACATCGTCGTGATTATTTTTGGAGACGAAGGGTCTTCTTCTATTTTTTTCCTTAGCCTTTGAATGTAAACTGCAACCGCGGTAATGTCCCCGTACTGTGTTTTCCATACGTTTGTATAGATAACCTCCGGGCTCAGCGGTTCACCTGCATGGCGCGCAAGAAATTCCAGAACTTCGTACTCTTTTGTGGAAAGAGGAATCTTTTCTGTGCCTTTTTTTAGCACGCAGCTGTTGCAGAAAAGCGTGTAGGGGCCAAATGTAATGGTTTCTTCCACGGAAGCTTCCGTTGCCGAAAGCCTGTTAAGCTTTGACTGAACGCGGGCAACAAGAACCTTGGGGCTGAAGGGCTTCGTAACAAATTCATCCGCACCGTAGCCAAGGCCTGCAATTATGTCTTCGTCTGCATCCCGGGCAGAAACGATTATCACAGGAATAGTGGTTTTGTAGTCCTTCCTGAACTGCTGCAAAAATTCCAGTCCGCTCATACCGGGAAGGTTAAGGTCCAGCAGCACAAGGTCCGGCACGTATCCATCCTTAAGCATCTCAAGCGCAGCTTCTGCCGTTTCGCATGCCTTTGTCTCAAAACCGGCGTTGTTCATATAAAGGCTTATCAGTTCTGACATCTCAAGAATGTCTTCAATGACCAGTATTTTGCTCTTCATATGGTAAGAATAATACCGATTCAATTAAATCTCAATATTTTTTTTGTTATTTTTCCTATTATAACAGTTTTTTAGAAAAACCTGAGCGGATTAAAATTATGCCATTTCTTCTTTTGGACGGTACTTTTTCCGGCTCTACCATTTTACGCTTCTGCTAATTCGGCAGACAGGCCTCTGCGCCACCGCCGTTCCGGGGTTCCGGGGGCCCAACCCCTCCATTGCTCCACTTCGTTCCGCAACCCGCCTTTGGCGGGCCCCTCCATGGCGGCGTAGGCTGGTGCGGTGGCACGTCGGTTAACACAAAAACAATCACTAGCGGCCTCTGAACTCGCAGCATGGCTTCGAGCGGCCTGTCGAAGGGGGCTTGAAGGGCTGCGGTATCAGTATCCTGCCAAGCCGCTATCCGTGGCTTTTATTTTTCCTTCAAGAAGAAGCTCCCCTTGTCCGATATTCAAAAGAGAAAATTTATGCGGAAAAATCCGTAGACCCACTTGACGGTCAGACGATAACTGTACATTATATTAAGATATGATAGAAGTTACCCGTCTGAATGGCAAGAAATACTGGATTAACCCGCATCAAATAGAAAGCATGGAACAGAATCCTGACCTTACGCTTACGCTTCTTTCCGGAAAGAAGGTTGTTGTAAGCGACACTCCGGAAGAGGTGGTGAATAAGGTCGTCGAATACCGAAGGCGAATCGGCATCTGGAATCAGGAACTGTGATTTGCAAAAACAAAGGGAATAGTTAAAGTCGGGAGGATTTTTTTAAATGGATGTAGCTACAATTATTGGCCTTTTTGGCGGCGTGGCGATGGTAATTATCGGAGTTATTTCTGGTGGTGGACGTGCCGGGGATATTTGGAACCTAGCCTCCATCTTCGTTACTGTCGGTGGTTCTTATTGCGCCCTTTTCATTGCTTTCCCGTTACATGAAGTCCTTGGTGTCTGGAAAATAATGGGACGCTGTTTTAAGGTTTTTGACTACGGTGAAAAGTCAACCGTTCAGAATATGGTCGCCCTTAGCGAAAAGGCCCGCCGTGAAGGTATTCTTGCATTGGAAGAAGGCCTTGACGACCTTGACGATAAATTCCTCCGCGAAGGGTTGCGCCTCATGGTCGACGGCCACGATGGAGCCGCAATCCGCGCAATCATGGAAAACGAAATGTCCCAGTGCGAAAAGCGCCACATGGAATGGGCAGGTGTACTTATCCAGTGGGCAGGTTACGCTCCAGGTTGGGGTATGTTGGGTACCGTTATCGGTTTGATTGGTATGTTGAACAACTTGGAAGACAAGTCAGCCCTTGGTCCTAACATGGCTGTTGCTTTGATTACAACACTTTATGGTTGTATGATTGCTAACTGGCTCTTCGGACCTTTGTCAAACAAGCTTCTTGCCCAGAATGCAAGGGAAATGAATGCAAAGGACATGGTCCTTGAGGGAGTTCTTTCTATTCAGACTGGAGACAACCCACGTATCCTTGCAACAAAGCTCCTTACATATCTTGATCCTGTAACACGCAAAGCTATTTCTTCAGAAGTTCTTAAGGACTAAGGAGGCTTGAAGAATGGCTAGAAAAAAATCAGATCCTGGAAAGCCTTCAACCGCCTGGCAGGGTACTTATGGCGACATGATTACCCTCATGCTCTGCTTCTTCGTCATGCTTTATGACCCCAGCGATGCAGATGCAGTAATGATGGCTGCAATGCAGGCTTCCATCCAGAATACGCTTCAGGGCGGAGGACAGTCACTGTCTGCCGGCCGACTTTCCGACCTTGGAAATACTGTAAGCTCGCTTCCTTCAAACGAGAGGGGTTCATCTCTTGGACCTGCAAAGAAGAAGGCCATCAGTATTTTTGAGCCGGACATCAAGTCTAACCGCATCACAATCACAAGTGATGAGCGTGGCCTTGTAATTTCTCTTGCTTCCGATTCATTCTTTGAAAAGGGAAGTGCAGATCTAAATATAGAAACAACAAGGGAAACTCTCTTGCGCCTTTCTCAGTTCTTCAACGAAATTAACGAAAAGGAAGCTCTGGAAAAGCGCAACCGCAAGGAAAACGAACCGTGGCGCTATAGAATAGAAGGCCATACGGATTCGGAAGACGTGGGACCAAACGAAGAGGGAGTGCAGGAATTCAAGACAAACTGGGAACTTTCTGCAGCCCGTGCGGCCAACGTATTGCATTACCTGGTTGATTTTGGAGCCAATGAGAAGTCATTCTCCATTGCAGGTTATGCGGATACCCGTCCAAAGTTCAAGGATGCGGAAATGCCAGAAGCGGCAGCATATAACCGCCGTGTAGACATAATCATTCTTGATGACGGGCATTTTTAAAAGATTACTGTTAAATTAAAAGAATAAAATACCGATAATAAAAAAGTAAGTATTTTATAATTGGAGGATTTTATGGCAGACGAAGGCGCAGCAGACGACTTGGCAGGTGACATCGGTGGGGATGAAGTTCCGGCAAAAAAATCAGGCGGCCTTAAAGGCGCATTGCCTGTATTGCTAAAATATATTCTTATCGGAATTGCAGCTGTTATTTTTATAGTAACGATTGTTATAATAACCAATCTTATAATGAACAGAGGCGGCAAGAGCCAGACTAAGGTTCCGGTTGGGGTAGAGTATACAACTCAGCGCGAGGTTCTTTCCTGGTACACAACCTTGGATCAGATCCGCACACAGACTTGTGACGATATTAACCCAGCTAACGTTGTTGTTCAGGTAGTGCTTGGCTATAAGAAAGACGATAAGAATGCTTCTACAGAAATCACTGAACGCCGTATAGAAATTGTTGACTTCTTAAGGCAGTATTTCTCTTCAAAGTCAGAAGCAGAAATTGCTCCCGATAAGGAAGAAGGCTTAAAGAACGATATACGCGATCAGATTAACGAAAACATTTTGTCTCGTTCAAAGATTAGGGATGTGCGTTTTACAACAAAAGATGTTGTAAAGGCTCAGTAATTCAAAAAATTGTGCAGGTGGGATTAGGCGATGAATGAAGTTCTTTCACAGGACGAAATAGACCAGCTTCTCCAGGCAATCAGTACGGGCGAAAGCGAAACTGATGACTTTAAGCCGGTGTCGGATACACGCCGTATTAAGATATACGACTTCCGCCGCCCGGACAAGTTCTCAAAGGAACAAATCCGTACTGTTTCCAATATGCACGAAACGTTTGCCCGTCTTACGACTACAAGCCTTTCGGCGCAGTTAAGAACGCTGGTTCATGTCCACGTAGCTTCCGTAGACCAGCTTACCTACGAGGAATTCATCCGTTCTATTCCAACACCAACAACCTTGGCTGTAATAAACATGGATCCTCTCAAGGGCAATGCTGTCTTGGAAATTGCTCCGGAAATCACGTTTATTATGATTGACCGCTTGTTCGGCGGTTCTGGTGATACAGGCGGTAAGGTAAACCGCGACCTTACGGATATTGAACAGTCCGTAATGGAAGGTATTATTGTCCGTATCCTTGCAAACATGCGCGAAGCATGGACACAGGTAATTGACCTGCGCCCAAGGTTGCAGCAGATAGAAACAAACCCGCAGTTCGCGCAGATTGTTCCTCCGAGCGAAATGGTTATCCTCGTAACTCTTGAAATCAAGATAGGCGAGGAAGCCGGTATGATGAACATCTGTATTCCTTACATCACGATTGAACCAATCGTTTCAAAGCTTTCATCACAGTTCTGGTTCAGTTCCGTAAGGCGCTCTTCCACAACACAGTACCTTGGCACTCTCAAGGAAAAGCTTGCGGATGTTGAAATGCAGCTCGTTGCAGAAGTTGCCAGCATGAACGTTCCTATCCGTGACGTTCTTAACCTGCGTGTGGGTGACGTGGTACGCTTTAACAACACCAAGATTAATGATCCGCTTACCCTTAGCGTTGGCAACAAGAAGAAGTTCTACTGCCAGGCGGGTACGATTGGCAAGAAGGTTGCGGTTCAGGTCATCAGCAAGATAAATGAATCGGATGAAGAAAATTTTGAAGAACTGTCCGCAGAAGGAGAAGAATCAATATGAGCGAAGGATCTATTTCACAGGCAGAAATTGACGCATTGTTGTCCGACGTTGACATGGGAGGCCTTGCCAATGGAGCTTCTCCTGCAGCAGCCTCTGGGTCCAAATTTGATGTGGAGACCCTCAAGAATTTCGCGGACGGCTTAAAAGATAAACTTGGTTCTCAGTTGAACACTATGACGGGTGCAGAAGTTTCTGTTGATTCCCCCATTGTTGAAACTTTGAACAGAGACCAGTTGCTTGCAAAAATTCCGGAAGTGGTTGTAGCCGTAATGGCTGACTATTCAACCGCTTTGAGCGGCGACCACTTGTTCATTATGGATCCGGAATGTGCTAAGAAAATCGTAAGTCTTGTAAATAAAGAGGAAGCTCCTGAGCTTGATGACATGGCTTTGTCTGTTATCAGCGAAGTAGTTGCCCAACACTCTGGTTCAGAGATTACGGACTTAAGCAAAGACGGTAAACTGCCGGGCCTTGCAACCAATTCACCTGAAGCTGTAAACCAGCCAAAGGCAATGGTTCGCATGCCTCAGGATACTTTCGCTTTGTTTACTTATCCGCTCAACATTGACGGTACACCATATACCTTATGGGAAGCCGTCAGCGGTCCTGTTGCGGATGGTATGGTAAAAGCCTTGGGCGGCGGTGAGCCAGCTCCGGCTCCGCAGCAGGCAACTGGTGCGGCTCAACAATTCAATCAGCAGCCCATGATGGGCATGGGGATGAGTATGGGCGGTATGTCTCAAGTAGCAAATACACCAAATGTACAGTCGCTGCAGTTCCCGAACTTGCAGCAGGTTGGCGGAACTCCTGAACAGGGCAACATTGGCCTGATTATGGATGTCTTTATGGAAATGACGGTTGAATTAGGCCGTACAAAGAAGACCATAAAGGATATCCTTGGAATGGGCGAAGGCACCATTATTGAATTGGATAAACTTGCCGGTGAACCGGTAGATATTTTAGTTAACCATAAACCTATAGCTAAGGGCGAAGTTGTAGTTATCGACGAAAACTTCGGTGTCCGCGTAACGGAAATCCTTCCTGCGCTCGAACACGTAGCCGTACAGATGTAGGGAATGGATGCTCCCGGCCGGGGATAAGACCGGGGGTATCTTGTTCATGGGTGGGGGACACTACGATTAACTCAAAAAGACTGCTTGCAGTTTTTGCAATTTTTCTCTTGACTATGGTCATGTCTGTGAATGCTCAGGAAACTGGTTCACAGACTAATTCTGTTTTAAATTCTACACCAGAAGTTACACAGACAGAAGATTCTCCTGCTACTACGGATGAATCCCTTATGCCTATTACCGATGAATCCACGCTTCCAATTCAGGGGGAGGAAGGTTCAACTGGCAGAGGCTTGTGGGTATTCGTAAGGATGATTCTTGTCCTTGGTCTTGTACTAGGGCTTATCTATCTGCTTTACCGCTTCTTAAAGAAAAATTCTTATATTGCCTCTGATGACGACAAATTCCTTAGGCGGGCTGCTTCCATTAGCCTTGGACCTGGAAAGTCCGTGCAGATTGTTACCCTTATAGACAAGGCATATCTTGTTGGCGTTAGCGAGAATTCAATCAATTTGATTTCCGAGATTGATGATGCGGAGCTTATCAACGCCCTTAATCTTTATGCGGACAAAACTCAGGCTGCTTCTAAGCCAAAGAATTTCAGCGAAATTCTAGATCTGTTCATGCCTGGATCTTCAAAGAGCGGTGCAGAAAGCAATGCCTTTGAAAACGGTAAATCAGACCGGATATTGAATTCGCTAAAACATAGAACCCGAACTTTAGGCGAGGGAGAGTAATTATGCAAAAAATACTTCATTTGTTTACAAGAAAAAACATAAAAAGGCTTCTTCTGGCTTCCATTCTTGTATTGTTCTGTGCAATGGCTGCAACAGCCCAGTCTTCGTCCGAAGGTTCATCCTTTCCCGAAGGCTCCACAAGGGGTAACACAAGCATGAGCGAGCGGATTACCGGCATTGACTTTCCGAACGTTACCTTTAGCGCTACGTCTCCGCGGTCTGGAAAAGAGGTTGCATTCAGCGTACAGCTTTTGCTTCTTCTTTCACTTTTGACGCTTGCGCCAAGCCTTCTTATTCTTGTTACCTGTTTCTTAAGATTTTCTATCGTGCTTGACTTTATAAAAAGGGCTCTTTCCCTGCAGCAGGTTCCTCCTACCGCAGTTCTTAACGGAATAGCTCTTTTTATGACCTTGTTCTGCATGTGGCCGACCTTCAAGAGCATGTATGACAATGCCTTTAAGCCTCTTTCTAACAACGAGATTACTATAGAAGAAGCTTTTGACAAGGCAGAGGCTCCTGTGCGCATATTCATGTACCGCCAGCTGGACGGAGACCATTCCTATGTCCGCACATTCATGAGCATGGCCAAGTTGAACAAGCCAAAGAATTTTAGCGAGGTTCCTACATACATTCTGGTTCCTTCATATATTTTGCATGAACTTACGGTTGCCTTTAAGATAGGCATTATGCTCTATATTCCGTTTATTGTAATAGACATGGTTGTGGCGAGCATCCTCATGAGTATGGGTATGATGATGCTTCCGCCTGTACAGATTTCCATGCCGTTCAAGCTGATGCTTTTTGTGCTTGTTGACGGGTGGGGACTTTTGACCCAGCAGTTGTTCCAGAGCGTTGTAGGCTAAGGGGGTAGGATATGAGTATGGAACAGGTTACGCTCCTTATGCAGGGCGGAATTTTGCAGGTTCTTAAGCTGTGTGCCCCTGTTTTGGGTGCGGCTTTGATTATAGGACTTGTTGTTGCAATTTTTCAGGCTACGACTTCAATTCAGGAGCAGACACTTACTTTCTTGCCCAAGCTTTTGGGCATGCTTATTGTGCTTGCACTTTTGGCTAGTGCAATGTTCACCAGCATGAAAAATTATACGGTTGGCCTTTTCCAGATGATTGGCCGGATGTAGATGTTTTTTAGGGAGTGGATGTGCCGAACCTGGAATTTATAGCGGCAAAAGCACCTGTCTTTCTTTTGGTTGTTGCAAGATGCTTTGCCTTGATAATGACTCTTCCTCTCTTGTCCTCAAAAATGGTGCCCCGCATTGCAAAGGTGGCGCTGGCTTTGTACATGGCATATTTTATTTTCCCCCAGGTTTCACTTGTTTCGGGAAAATTTGCTTCCTATTCATCTTATGTAAACGCGGACGGAAAATTCACCCTTGAGTATATACTGCTTTTGGGCGGGGAAGCCCTTATAGGAATGGTAATCGGTTTCTATATCAACATTATATTTGCCGTCTTTAGCACCGCGGGTCAGTTCTTTGCCTTCCAGATGGGATTCTCTGCGGCGGAGGCCTACGATTCGCTTAGCCAGGTGGAAAACCCCCTCATGGGACAGTTCTTTAACCTGCTTGCCATGTTGGTCTTTATGCAGAACAACTGGTTCCAGATGCTTTTTCTTGGTGCGCTTAAGACCAGCTTCCAGTCGCTGAATTCATTTTCCATTATAAGCAGTTCGGACCACCTGATGAAATTCATGCTTTCCGGACTTGTGCACCTTTTTGCAAACGCACTTGTAATAGCACTTCCCCTTATGGGAACGCTTTTTCTTATAAACGTGGCAATGGGTATACTTTCCAAGGCAGCTCCCCAGATGAACCTGCTTTCCGAAGGTTTCCCAACGCTTATGCTTACTTCCTTCTTTGTAATATGGACGCTTCTCCCCGAATTCTTTAACTTCTTTACGAATTCTTTCTTTACGGGGTTCAGGCAGATAGAACGCCTTTTCATAAGCCTTGGCGGAGGGGGGATTTAGTGAGCCAGATAGATTTGCAGTGGTTTGCCGCAGAGGATGAGGGCAAGACCGAGGAACCTTCAGAATATAAACTCCGTAAAGCCCGCGAGGAAGGTGAACTTGCCAAAAGCCAGGAGCTTAACGGTTCTCTTGTTTTCCTCTTGTCTGTAATTGTACTGATAGCTCTTGCCCCTTGGATTGAAAGAAAATGCGAGGAAGTACTTACTTATTTCTTTAGGAATGTTACTGCTGCCAAGATAGACGACAAGAAATTCGGCTATTTTTGCCTAAAATACTTTCTTATGATGATTCTGCCGATTGCATTGGTGGGGCTGTTTGCAGGAGTTGTCTCAAATTTGATTCAAAACAAGGGCTTTTTGTTTACTACAAAAACAATTATGCCAAAGTTTAACAAAATAGTTCCTCATTTTGGGCAGTACCTCAAGCGCAGTTTTTTCTCTGTAGAGGGTGTGTTCAACATTTTTAAGTCGATTTTTAAGGTTGCGGTAATAGCAATAATAGCTTTTTTTATTATCCGCTTTAATTTGCCTTATATTTTTGACTATCTTAGGACCGGCGGCCCCAGGCTTGCCATGAAGAGCTTTGCCGGGATGGCTGCGGTTTTGCTTATCATTTGTGCGGTTCTGCTGCTTGTAGTCGGCGTTCTTGACTATATCGTGCAGAAAAGGCAGTTCCGCGAGAGAATGAAGATGACAAAGCAGGAAGTTAAGGAAGAATACAAGGAAATGGAGGGCGACCCGGAGGTTAA